>ENA-OQIC01001115-OQIC01001115.1-human-gut-metagenome-genome-assembly--contig:-NODE-1115-length-9986-cov-1.704432_pt1 | contig 9986 bp, 13 predicted proteins | sample MGYA00242572_ERZ504736 | MGnify/ENA primary metagenome ERZ504736 (study PRJEB26092, sample SAMD00036201) | human gut metagenome | host: Homo sapiens | study: EMG produced TPA metagenomics assembly of... | reverse complement strand
TAAACCCCAGCACCACGGCAAAATAAAAGAAATTTAAAACAGGATGGCACCTGGAAAAAGCATCAGTCATAATACTGATCCCCCACATCCCTGCCAAGATTGCAGGTATAACGCCATTCTACCGTATCGCCGTCCTCCAGCGTATATTTCGAGCAGCCATAATTCGGATACCAGCCGTTGACACAGTACATCCATCCGGAATCCTTGCCACAGTCAAACTCATACAGGTTATTGATACCGGATACATAATAACTGTTATACATAGGTGTCCACTCCGACTCCATCTGAATACCGGCTGATTACATACACGCTTCAGCACATCAAATACCCGTCTCCCCCTCATACGAACTCCACCTCCGAAGGATACAGGATCCAGCCGTCCGCAGGCACAAATTCTGCCTTGGACTCTTTCAGATCATCCCAGTTATTCAGGATCGTAGAACACTCGATAGAGAAAGTACAGGTCATGGCTGTATCTGAGCTGTCATCGCCACCGGAAGTGTCTGTATTGCCTGTTCCATCGCCGGAAGAGTCTGTCTGTCCGGAACTGGTATTTCCATCTGTGCTGGACTGACCGCCAGAACTTCCAGTGGAATTTTCACCGTTTTGTGTATCCTTATTATCAGCAGTGCCCTTGGATTTGTCGTCGGATTCATCCGTAGATTCACCTGTGGTAGAACCGCCGATCAGATAGAAATCTCCTCCTGTCTTAGTCACGTTAAAGGTAAGTGTTGTGCGCTCTGTTTTTTCTTTCCGGTTTCTCTGGTAGTAATCTTTGCAGTATCAAGCTGATAAAGCTTTCCCTCTTCTTCCAGACAGTAAAGAACCTTATCCGCGTCCCATTTTTCTTTCAGATTCAGGGTCAGCTTCGCAGGCGCTGCCAGATTCATCTTCTCCAGTGTGACTTTCAACGCATAAGGCGCATCATTGGCAAGCTTCTTTACCTCTTCTGTTCCATCTTCACTGCACTGTACCAGAAGTTTTTGCTCCACCGGATTCTGAATCTGGCTTCCATTGTAAGTCCATTTATAACTGATCCCGCTGTCCGTTTTTCCGGTAAAATAATACTTTTCGTCCTTTCCGGCGATCGTTTCCATCTGTGCCTGGGTGATGATTCCGTCCTCAGGAAGCTTTGTTTTCTGCTTCAAAGGTTCCACATCTGTATCAGAATCTTCCTCCGTGCTGTTTAAGATCTCAGCTCCTTTTTCGGAAAGCTGTGTCATGCCGTCATCCCCGCCGCCACAACCTGAGAGCGAACTTACCCCCAGAAACAGTGCAAGCCACAGGGCAAGTCCCTTTTTCTTTATCCTCATTTCTTCTTCCTCCGCTTCTTAATAAGAGCCCTCACTCCGGCCTTAATGCCGCTGCCTGCCAGTCCTCCCGCCAGAGCACCGCCTGCCGCAAAACCAAAGATCATACCATATTCTTTCTTTCTTTGAGGTCAGACTTCCGGTTCCACTCTCCCCGGCAGTTTCCTGATATCCATCCTCACCGGTATCCATCTGTGAAGTCTCTTCCGACTCTGTATAAGGCTCTGCTTCGAAATCCCAGCCGCCGGAATTCTTATCCTTTGATGACTTACTGTTCTTTGATTTACTGTTTTTAGAATCCTTTGAACCGGAGCCACTATCCTTTCCTGAGCTTTCGGAACCCGTGGAGCTTTTGCTGCCGGAAGACTTACCACCCAGAGATTTCCCGGATCCACCCGGCGTTTTCGTATTGCCGCCTGACGGTGTTGTGGCAGGAACCGGCGTCGGGGTAGGAATCGGCGTGGGTTCTTTCAGACCGGTACCGGAACCATCTCCCTTGCCACCTTTTTTGATACTCACATCTGACATATCATAAAGCTCGTCTTGCCATCCTTCAGGCGCTGGTAGGCAACCAGTGCGTAATATCCCTGCTCCGTAGCCATCCCGTCCAGAGTGCCTGCTGCCGCCCCGCCGTTATTTCCGGCACCCGCCTTTACATGCATAAATCCACTTCCATCGATATGATAGGAAAGAAGATTCTCTATTGTCCAGTGGCCGCCCTTGATGAAACGCGAATCCGTCTCCGGGTCAATCCCAAGGTGCATAAAGCGTGATGATCTGTGCACAGGACTCCTCTGTCTCCACACCCATCGTGGAATATCCACCGCTGTCATTCTGCATTTCCGACAATTTATTCAGCCCTCTGTCAATGGCAGCAGTCACATTCTCATAACCTGATTTATGATAATACGGTGCCAGCGCCTGCAGTGTCATGCCGGTAATATCAGAATCCGCATTACTTCCCATCAGCGTCCATCCGCCACCCGGGAGTTCACTCTGCAGCAGGAAATTCACCAGCGCAGATTCCGAATTCTGCTCCTTCGCAGACGGGTTCTCCGGGAAAGAATATTCCGGGTGGCAGTTAAGGGCAAGGAGTGCCCAGATCGGACCGTTTAATCCCTGTTCCTTCACAAGGCTGAAATCAGAGATATATTGAAATAGATTGTAACCACCCACATTGCGGGCATCCTTCCCCTCTGAGGTCAGGACCAGGATTCTCTTGGAATACTCTGTATATTTGGAAGTATTGGTAAGGATTCCCTTCTTTTCCTCGATATAATTTGCCGTGTGATTATAATAGGTAGAGAAATATTTCTCCTTCAGGCTTAAACCGCCTCTCGCCAGTCCAAGCACATACCATTCGCTGCCAACAGAAGGATTGGTATCTGTTGCACGCATATAGCGCTGGTCTCTGCCATAACCTGACTGACCGATTTCTTCAGGGCATTTGCTCCTTGCATGACCGTTACCTTACAGGAGGCCGTCATTTCCGGGTGTTGTGTTACAGAAGCGGTAATCGTAGCTTTGCCATTCTTTACTGCTGTGACAACTCCCTTTTTGCTTACTTTCGCAACAGAAGTGTCACTGCTTTTCCATGTCACTGTATACTCTTCCGTAACCGATTCCGGTATCGGAACCACCTTCAGGGTGTATTTCTGCCCCCGGTTGATCTTAACGGATTTACTGTTAAGAGAGATTCCCTGAAGTCCTGCGGGAAAGTCAGCAATGATCAGATGGTTTAAAGTTCTGGCACTATCCAGATAGAAACAGTTATCTTCTGTCGTCTGAGGAGTCAGTTCCATAAACGAATCCCCGGTACTTCTAAGGATCCTCGCTTCGTCAGACTCTCATAGCCATCCGGAACAGGAAAGGTCAGAGAGATCATCGTCATTGGCTGATAGCTTTCTCCTGTACGGATATCCGTATAGGAAATATTTATATCATAAAGAAGCTGTGGAAGAGTCCCCGGATATGCTTCGGAGAGCTCCTGTATAGTCTGTTCCTGATCCGGGTTCTCCTGCACATGGGTCTGCACATACCAGGGATTTCCCGTGGCGGTCACTCCACTGTCAGAAGAAATCAGTGCCGCAATACGGTTTCGGACAGTTTCAAGAGCCTCTTTGACTCCGGCATCAATTTCTGCCTGCTCCTCTTCTGTCAGACTGTCATAGGTGTCACTGGCAAGAAAGAACTTCGAGACCGTTTCTGAGGACAGATCAATTTCTTCGAGCGCCGCTGCTTCCTGAATACAGGAAATCATGGCTGGTATATCCAGCTTTTCTTCACCGGCTTCATTATTTTCTTCTTCATTTCCGGCCGCGCATCGTCTGTCTCTGACTGAGATGGTTCGGTGTCAGACTGGAATTCATTCGCAGTTTCTCTGTCGTCAGAATCATCATGCTGTACAGGGACAGAAGTTTCTTCTGCCTCCCCGTGTATCTGCTCAGCCGGTGGCATCTGGGCTGCGGGTACAGGACATGCGGTCACAGCAATTCCTGTACTGAGAAGCAGTGCCATCCATTGTTTATTCATTTGTTTCCTCCGCGTTTTTAATCTAAAAAATTACATCCGGGTAAAATAGCACCCGCAATTCCTGAAATTACAAAATGACAGATGACTCTCCCCCTGTCATATAGCAGGTAGAAAGGACATCTGCCTTATTTTTTTGTATCATTCTTTCCAAATTTTGCAGCAATTATCAGAGCGATTATTACATTTATCAGAAAATTCCATCCATAAGTATCTTTCCATATGTTTAACAGGCAGCTCAAATCTGAAATTTTATTGTGGAATATAAATTCTCTTGATATAAATATAGCTGCCAGGCTCGCCAAAAACATTAATGAAATAGTCAGCAAAAATATTTTTATTTTATTCATATATATAAATTATACAGGATAGGAATCTGTAGACATTTTATATTCAGAAACTAATTTTGTTCTTGCTGAATCTGAATATATTGATATAATCACGCGCAATTTTGAACCATACATAGCTGTAATTGAAGTACCATATCCCTTTTTTTTGAATTTACTGTAATGTTCCTCTATACAATCACTCGCATAAGAAGAAATTCCCGCTCCAATTGCACTTCCTGCTATAGCTGCTCCTTCACCTCCGCAAGATCCAATTGCTGTTCCAGTTGCAGTTAACACAGCACTACATAATGCCTTTATAGTTTTCTTTTCGGTAGATACATTAAATGAAAAATTATACTTAGCGCGCTTCCATTGATTAAATTCCCGTGATTCATAATTATCAGCGCTTACAATATTTACATTGCTATCATTTGCATATACAGTAACTGTAAAAATTTGCAAAATCATACATAAAATTATAATTATAAATGCTTTTTTCATTCTCTTATCTTCTTTTGGGGTATGCAGTGTGTTGATAACACACTGCATACTGATTTTTATTATTTTAACAGTTACTTTTTTTTAATCTTTGAGAAAGAGCCATAAACTGCTTTTCCGTTTACTTTTCTGTAAGCACGTACTTTATAGTAACGGGTCTTTCCGGTGAGGAGGCTCTCGTCTGTCGCACCTGTACCTTTGGTGATCTTTATGCGGGTATAGGTACCATTTTGGGAATCGCTGGCATATACCTGATAGCCATCGGCACCCTTTACCTTACTCCATTCAAGCACTGCTGTCTTTGAAGTTGAGCCTGCGGACAGGGTCGGAGCAGAAAGTACTGCCTTTGCTTTCTCTGTTGCTGAATAGCTTCCGTATACTTTCTTTCCGCTTACATTGCGGTAAGCACGTACTTTGTAATAATAAGTCTTACCGGTAACTGCTTTCTTATCTAGGAATGTAACTGCGCTGTTCTTTGCAGTGGAACCAATCGCTGTATACTTGCCATCCTTTGAAGTGGAACGGTATACTCTGTATCCATTTGCACCGGAAACCTTATTCCATGTTACGCGGATCGTACTGTAGCTTTCAGAATTTGCCGTAGCAATCTTTACTTTGCCAAGTCTGGCTTTTCCTGCAACACCATCTTTGTCATAGCTGCTTACAGTCATCTCGCCCCATGCGTAAGAGTACGCCTTAACAGTATAATAATAGGTTGTTCCTGTAACTGCTTTCTGATCCTTATAGGAATATCTGTTACCCGGGATGCGATCTTCTTCCATCCGCTGTCTGCTGTTCTGCGGTATACCATGTATCCGTCTGCGTTATCCACGCTGCTCCAGCTGATCTGGACAGTCTTATAGTTGATTGCCTTTGTCTGAAGATCTGCAGGCATATCTGCCTTAAATGCACCCTGTTTGCCCGCAAGTTCAATGTGGTAATCTGCCACGATCGTCTTTGATCAGCCTAACTGCTTCGCATTCCACATATAGGACTTGCCTTCCACACTCATGCCGTCGATCAGCTTCTGAAGTGCTGCAAGCTCTGCTTCTACATTTGCAATGTTCTCTTTGGTAACAGCAGTCGGAAGATTGCTGATCCACTCATCTGCCTGCTGTGCATCTGAAATGTCCTTACCTGCTTGTCAGCCTGTGCCGTCAGTGCTGCGATAACCTCTGCAAAAGTCATCTCCTGACTGCCGACTTTGACTTTCAGGCCTGCCATGCATCTTCCTGTCCCTGATAATCCTTAGCATAACGGTCAAGGAAAGCCTTAACATCTGCGTAGGAATCTCTGTCTACCGGGTGATCTTTTACTGTTGCATAAATCTGTGCTGCTTCATCTGCGAAGAACTGCTGATATGCACTCTGGCCTTTCTCATAAGTCAGTGCCATGGCAAGAAGCTTCTCCATATTCTCAACCAGTGCGGTGTTCTCGCTTCTGAATTTCTTCTCTTCTGTTTCTGTTAATCTGTCATAAGCATTCTTGGCTTCTGCAATCTGTTTCAGCTCTGCTTCTGTAAGTTCACGCTTAGAGGTATCACCTGCTGCCGGAACTTCTTCATCAGAGGAGAAATCAACATCTGTCTGGACATCTTCAGTATCTTCAGCTGATTCTGCCTGAGGGATATCCACTGTCTCAGCTGCCTGCTCATCAACTTCATCACTGCTGAATGCGTCCGCACTTCCATCTGAGAAATCAGATCCTCAGACTGTGCCGGTACCGCCTGTTCCTCTTCAACAGAAGCTGCCTCCTGTGCTGATGGAACTGTAGTCGGCTGAGGTGCCTCATATCCTCGTACTGTCTGCGCATCCGGGAGTGCTTTAAGCATTGCCTTGAGCGCATCGGCTTTCAGCTGGTAAATATAACCTTCTGCTTTCTCCAGAGAAGCTGTATTTGTAACCTGGGCTTTCTGCTGGTCATCAAGCGTATCATACAATGCTCTTGCATTTACCACATAAGCCTTCCAGTCATTCCAGATTTTCTCTGTCGGAACATTGTTATTCTTCTCTGTCAGTCTCAGAGGTCCGTCAGAAAGAGCACCTGAAGATGAAATAGTGATATTCAGTTCATCGATAAAGGAGATCACATAAGCAACCTTCTCATCCGTACTCTGTCTGCTGATAAACAACTCCGCTTTTTCAAGCTCTGCATAGTTTGTCACACGCTTCTTCTGATCTGCTGTCAGGGCATCATAAGCCGTTCTGGCTTCCACTACAAGAGCCTGTTTCTTCAGATAATTATCGGAAGTAACCTCGCCGATTGCCTTGATCTTATCAACAACTGCAGCCGCAGCCTTCAGATCAGGAATCAGATTTCTCAGATACTGTAACGTACTGTAATTCGTAACCAGAGCTTTCTGCGCATCTGTAAGAGCATTGTACTCTGCCTGTACGCGGTCAAGAAGCTGCAGAACATACGGATCAAGAGTCAGTTCAGAAGAAGAAGGAAGCGCATCAATATCAGCGATAACCTTCTCTACTGCTTTCTTATCCTTATCTTTCTGCTCCTGCTGTTTCTCAAGTTCTCTGATCTTAGCCTCTGCTTCAGTCAGCTTAGAGTAATTTGTAATTACAGATTTCTCTTCATCATTCAGTGAATCATAAAGAGTTCTTGCCTTCTCTACAGCCGCCTTGTCATCCAGTGTCAGCTTATCCGCTGCCGGAATCGCATTAATGGCTGCCATAGCTTTTTCAATAGAATTACCTGAACCAGTCTCTGCTGCAAGAAGCTTTCTAAGTGTATCCTTGTTAAAGATTGCCTTGTGAGTTTCGTCTAATGCTTCGTAAGCGTCTCTCGCTTCTTTGATCTGCTTTTTCGTACTGTCATCGTTAAGGGCAAGGATCATGTTGTTAACTTTTTTTGTTGGAACAGTTACGTCTGTAAATTCCCAGAAGCTGGATGTTTTTTCATATTGTCTGATAAATGCATCCAGACCACGTGCAATCTGCGGAACATCATAATTTGTGAATCCATGAATACTTCCGTCAAAAACACCATCTACATCTACCAGATCAAAGAATGCATCAAGAATATTGTTTCCATTCTTAGTATATCCACTGGAAGAATCTAAAACATTTACACCAAACGTTCCTGCAAAAAGCATTGCCTGTGCATCATTCCATGCGTTGTTTCCATAAGACATACATCCTGTTTCAAATCCTGGTGTACAGAATGAACCTGTTGAACGTTGTGCAATTGCTGGAAGCTTATGTAATGCCTTGTCTACAGCTTCTGTTACATCATCGTAACCAGGCTTTTTGTACCAGAAAATAAGTGGCTGCCATCCCATGGTATTGTCGGCATTTGCAAAAATTTTGTCTTCGGCATTTGACAAAGCTTTTGCTGTATCATGTGCCCATTGGTTAAGTTCTGTATCTTTAAAAGTGTCAGCGGTATACCCACCTGCTTTTATTGCATTAATAGCATATACAGTTGTATAAGTAAGTTCTGTGCTTTTTCTTGATCCAACTGCCGAAAGAAGGTCTACAGACGAAATGTCCCTTGGATCATATCCAATAGCTTCAATAGCTAAAATTAATTTTGAAAGTTCTGTTGTCTTCCATTGAGAAACATCAGTTCCCTGATTTTTAAGTAACTGCAAATACTCTTTGGTATTTGCAAACCATTTGTCAAAATAATTTGTATCTCCATATGGAATATAGCCGCATCTAGCTGCTGTAAAATGGCCCAAATATCTGTATTTTCATAGGATGGGGATTCTTTAGATCCAAAGGCATTTTTATTTTGGCAATAGTTCATAATAATGTTACAAGCCTTTTTAGCTTTTTCATAGTAAGATGGCCAATTACTTGGATTACTTGAGTTTCCCTTAGCTCCATTGTCTACAACTTCACCAGTACCGTCAACTACTTCAACTTTGAAACTATACCCATCTTCTTCTGCTTGTGCTTCTTTTCCATCTTTAAATTTCAAAATAGGCATATTAATCCATTCTACGCTTAATGGACGTTCGCCTAAAAAACTCGTATCAATTGTAGCAGATTTTATATCTTTCTTTACATCATCAGATGGCAAAACTACTTCTATACCATATTTTTCAATAATAGATTGTTGTTCATCAGTTAAATCTGTAAATTTTACACCTATCACATTTACAACATTATTATTACCGTCATCGTAAATATTCTTTTTTTCACCATTTATAATATCTACTTGATATGGGAAATGATAATTTTTAGCATAATCAACAAAACGATTATAATCTCTGGGTACGCTTGTACTCCATACTTTAGGTTCAGTGGAAGCCTGAACTTTAAGAGTTATTTCTTCGGTTTGTGGATTATAATATGGATAGCCATTATTATCTTCTGGGGAAATAGTCCATTTTTTATTAAAGTCAAACCCTTCATAAGTTCCCTGGTTTTTCATTTCAGACGTAGTTTTGCCAAAATCAGCATAATTAGGAAACTCTTTATTATTATCTCTATTTGTAATATATTCAGACATGATTTTAATGTCTGGCATATTTTCTTTATCATAATAACAATTGGTTGCACTTGCTGACGTACTAAAAAAACTTTTTCGTGTAAATGAAACACATAGATATCCCCATGTATTATCTTTTATTTTGGGTTCCAGTTCATCTGCTAATGACTTTATTGCTTCCGAATACTGTCCATATCCTATACAATTTTGGTAAGTTATTCCAGTATTAATTGTTCCTAATTGACAAAATTCAAATGATAAATCATTATCAACAATATCGTCAGCTATTTCTTCGATTGTTTTTCACTCTGCAAATCGTAAGTTATTGCTATGGAAGAATCCATTAAAGTTCCGTTTCCCTCGATTGCACCTATATAAACATCTGTATCTTCATCGTCATAAATACAAGTTACGTTTCCTTTAATTGTTATTCCTTTTGCAATTCCATCACATCGCGAAAAGACAGTTTGAAATTCATCTGTTTCGCTATTATATGCATATGATTCATCAATTTGTACATTTATATTTTCTACAATTCCATTGTCATTTATACGAAAAGGAAATACAGCAATGTTTTCTTTTGCTTCTTTTGAAGCATATGTAATGGTGTGTCCTTTTCCGTTCAATATGCCGCCAAAACTAGATGTTGCTTCTGGAACATCTGAAATGTCAATGTCATTACATAGTATAACCGTTTTATTATTATAATTTTGTATATTTTCGATAAAATTATAATAATCTTGTTCTGTATTAATACAGTATTTCCCTGTTGAATCTTGTGATAATATATCTGAATTAGCTTTTACAAGATAGGCATTACTAAATAATAGAAAAGCTGAGAATATTAACTGATATAAGATTTTTTTTCTTT
>ENA-OQIC01001114-OQIC01001114.1-human-gut-metagenome-genome-assembly--contig:-NODE-1114-length-9989-cov-1.701075_pt1 | contig 9989 bp, 11 predicted proteins | sample MGYA00242572_ERZ504736 | MGnify/ENA primary metagenome ERZ504736 (study PRJEB26092, sample SAMD00036201) | human gut metagenome | host: Homo sapiens | study: EMG produced TPA metagenomics assembly of... | reverse complement strand
CGGCGGCTAACACGGTAATAGAAAACAATATGACCGGATACGTCATGGCCGCCCGCACCTTGCCATTTAATTCTTCCTCCCGTCCGTAGTACCCCGCCATCTTATGGAGCAGTTCATCCAGCCTTCCGCTGGACTCGCCCGTGCGCGTCATATAAACCAGCAGATTAGGAAATACTCCCTTCATCTCCTCCATGGCTTCTGACAAGGTACGTCCCTTGTGTATGCTCTCCCTGAGTCCGGCAAGCGTCACCTTAAGGGTCTTATCCCTGGCAGACCCGCGCTCACCTCCAGAGCTCTGGACAGCGGCACTCCGGCTGTCAGCATGGCTGCTAACTGCCTGCACAGCAGAGGAAGCTGTCTCTGATTCAGCTTTGCCGGCGCGCTGAGGGTGTCCGCTCCAGCGAGCTGTATTCATAACAATAGAGTCCCCTGGATTTAAGTATGACGAAAAGAGCCCGGCCGCTGTCTGCCTTCTCGGTTCCACAGTGAACTCTTCCATCTTCACTTTTCGCCCTGTATCTGTAACGCGGCATGGTTCCCCTCCCCCTTTCCATATGGCATTCATATGTACAAAACCGGCTTTATCTGATATAAGTCAGACAAAGCGGCCGCAAAACACTTATATATGATTTTATTAACGGAAACTATTCTGAGTCGGCTCATATTGGTAGCCAATACCAGACAGTACAGATATAATTCTGGACTTATCCGCATCCAATGCCTGGCACATCTCGTCCAAAGAACTATAATTGTCACGGAGCTGCGTGTTTACATAACTCAGCAAAATAACTGGGTCTTTCGGAATGGTACTCACAATTTCTACCTGCTTTCTATTACCTCATATTGATTCGATTAACATCAAATACCCTATATCTAGTCCTATTCCAGCTATAGGTACTCCGGCCTTCGGCAGAAACGATTATATCACCTGCAAGTAACGTTTTCAACATGAAATTAGGGTATTTTCCCTACTTTTTTCGTCATCCCCAGAAGTTGATGTAATTATATTTCTTCATTAGAAATTTTCTGAAAAATACCTCCTAATTTATGGAAAAAAGCAAGGGAGAGAACCTGTTTGCGCAGATTCGCTCCCTCACCTGTATCTTCATATATATTTATCTAACATCATTCCACATATGCAATCAGCCGTGTTTTGTCCTCGTCCACATCTATGACAATGGTGCTTCCTTCCCTGACTCCGTCACCCAGTATAATTCTCGCTGCCAGGGTCTCCACATTCTTCTGGAGATAACGTTTCAGGGACGGGCACCATAGGCGGATCATATCCCTTATCCGTTACGAATTCCTTGGCTCCCATTGTCAGCTCTATGGTCAGTTCCCTGTCGGCCAGACGTTTATTCAGGTCTGCCACACAGAGATCCACAATTCTTGCGATATCCATTCTGGTTAAGGGCTTAAAGAGTATGGTTTCATCCAGACGGTTTAAGAACTCCGGTCTGAAATGGGCGCGAAGCTCATCTATAACCATATTTTCCACCTGGGGCCTGATGTTTCCGTTCTCATCAATTCCTTCCAGCAGATACTGGGAACCGATGTTGGAGGTGAGGATAATGATGGTATTCTTAAAGTCCACGGTCCTGCCCTGGGAATCCGTGATACGTCCATCATCCAGGACCTGCAAAAGTACGTTAAACACGTCCGGATGGGCCTTCTCCACTTCGTCAAACAGCACCACGCTGTATGGTTTGCGGCGCACGGCCTCTGTCAGCTGTCCTCCCTCGTCGTATCCAACGTATCCTGGAGGCGCTCCGATAAGACGCGACACGGAATGCTTCTCCATGTACTCGCTCATATCAATCCGAATTATGTTGGACTCGTCGTCAAACAACGCCTCGGCAAGGGCTTTGGCCAGCTCCGTCTTACCTACACCGGTAGGCCCCAGGAACAGGAAGGATCCAATTGGCTTGGTGGGGTCCTTGATGCCTGCCTTGGAACGGATGATGGACTGGGTCACCAGCTGCACGCCTTCATCCTGACCCACCACACGTTTGTGAAGAACCTCATCCAGATGCAGGGTCTTGCTTCTCTCGCTCTCTGTCAGCTTGGCAACCGGGATTCCGGTCCATTTGGATACGATTCTTGCAATCTCATCCTCTGAAACGCTCTCCCTCACAAGGCTTAAGTCCTCATTGCGGATGCGTTCCTCTTCCGCCTGCAGCTCCTTCTGAAGCTCCGGCAGTCTGCCATACTGCAGCTCCGCCGCTTTATTCAGGTCATACTTCTGCTGTGCGTCCTGAATCTCCCTGTTTACACTCTCTATCTCTTCCCTGAGGGACGAAAGACGGTCCACACTGGCCTTTTCATTCTCCCACTGGGCTTTTTTGGACGCGAACTCATCGTGAAGCTCAGCCAGCTCTTTCTGGAGATCCGCCAGGCGGTCCTGGCTCAGACGGTCTGTTTCCTTCTTAAGGGCTGCTTCCTCTATCTCCATCTGCATGATTTTCCTGGACATCTCATCCAGCTCCGCAGGCATGGTATCCATCTCAGTCTTAATCATGGCGCAGGCTTCATCCACCAGGTCAATGGCCTTATCAGGCAGGAAACGGTCGGTAATATACCGGTCGGACAGGGTGGCTGCACTCACCAGAGCAGAGTCTGTTATCTTCACTCCATGGAATACTTCATAGCGCTCCTTAAGTCCCCTCAGTATGGAGATAGTATCCTCCACCGTGGGTTCATCCACCATCACCGGCTGGAATCTTCGTTCCAGCGCAGCGTCCTTCTCTATATACTGGCGGTACTCATTGAGTGTGGTGGCGCCGATACAGTGAAGCTCTCCCCTGGCCAGCATGGGCTTTAGCATATTGCCCGCGTCCATTGACCCTCTGTCTTACCTGCCCCACAATGGTATGCAGCTCATCAATGAACAAAATAATCTGCCCGTCGCTCTTTTTACCTCTTCCAGCACAGCCTTCAGCCGTTCCTCAAATTCACCCCTGTACTTGGCTCCCGCCACCAGCTCCCATGTCCAGGGCAAAGAGCTTCTTATCCTTCAGTCCGTCCGGGACATCCCCCCGCACGATTCTCTGGGCCAGACCTTCCACCACGGCTGTCTTGCCCACGCCGGGCTCACCGATGAGCACCGGGTTATTCTTCGTCTTACGTGATAAAATGCGGATAACATTACGGATCTCGCTGTCACGGCCGATTACCGGGTCCAGCTTCTGGTCTCTGGCGCGCTCCACCAGATCATATCCGTATTTGGCCAATGTGTCATACGTGGCCTCAGGATTATCGCTGACCACCCTCTGGTTGCCCCTTACAGTGGACAGAGCCTGAAGGAATGTCTCCCGGGTTATGTTATATAACTTAAATAACGCCTTAATATCCTTATTGGGTTGCTTCAAAAGAGACAGGAACAAATGCTCCACGGATACATATTCATCACCCATGGCCTTTGCCTCGTCCTCTCCGCTTATGAGCACCTTATTCAAATCACTGCTGATGTAAAGCTGGCCGCTGCCGCTTACCTTGGGCAGACGCTCCACTGCCTGCTTTGCCTCATTGGAAAACATATCTCCCTGTATTCCCATCTTGGTAATCAGCTTAAGAATCAGGCTGTCCTCCAGGGTCAGCAGGCTGTACAGAAGGTGCTGCTCATCAATCTGCTGGTTTCCGTATTCATATGCCAGCTTCTCACAGTTCTGAACTGCTTCCATTGACTTCTGAGTAAATTTATTAATATTCATTGCCCATTCCCCTTTCTTCTCTGCCGCCTCTGACCAGAATGCCTGTGTGTATCCTCCGGAAGCAGCGGCCTACGGAATTGTGCTTTGTCATCTTTGTTCTAGTCGTACTATAACACATGTTGTTAGCACTGTCAAGGGTCGAGTGCTAATTATTTTAAATAAAAAATGCCGCGGCACAGTCCTTATCTGTCTGTGCCGCGGCCAGCTGCATCTTCTCTACTTCACGCCGGTAGCTGTAATTGTCTTGTTTGTAAGGGTCCCCTCGTAGATAACAGTTGCGGTATCCCCTACCTTCAGTTTGTCAAACATTCCTTCTTTTCCCAGGAAGGTAAACAGGGTATTCTCCGGGTCCGCTGTGTCGATGACCACATAATCCGCCCCAACTTCTGCCACCTTGCCGGAAAGAGTATTGATCTTAGCGTCTTCTGAGTCCATGGCATCCTCGGTCACAATTTTGGTGGCCACCGGTTTGTCGGTCTCGTCTTCCAGGTCCCCGTAGTAGGTCACATCTGCCTGTACTCCGGACTTGATGCCGTCCTTGGATACCTTCTGTGCAATCTTGGTGTTAAAGGTATATGTACCTCGTCCGTGGTCAGGGTCAGGGTATTGTCGTCTGCTTTCTCTACGGTTCCTGTGACAATGTCATCCTCCTCAGCGGCTGCCTCTTCCGCTGCCTCTGCTGCTGCAGATGTAACGATATCCACTGATTTTGCCTTGGTGGTGTCTGCGGAAAGCTCACCTGCGTAGGCAACCTCTACCTCATCACCTTCTCCAATGGCATCTGCGCCTTCAATCTTAGCCTCAGATACATCAAACTTCACTTCTTTGCCTTCGTCGTCCTTAACGGTAACCACCTTATCAGCTACCTCTCCCACAAAACCATTAGAAGTATTCCAGTTCCATATCGTCTTCTGCTTCTGTCGCTTTCTCTGTCTCAGTCTGGGATGCTGTAGTAGTTGGGGCCGCTGTAGTTTCTTTATTGCCGGAAGAACAAGCTGTCATCCCAATGCAAGTGCCAGGACTGCAACTGCCAAATAGTGTCTCTTCATAATAATCTCCTCTTTTCTAAATCATGATATGTCATATACTATGCCAGGACGGGCAGCATATTCCCCCTGCCTTTGTCCACGTTACATATTACTACGAAAAACACTATTTTACTATGTCTTTTTCTTTAATTTTTCATAAAAGTTTAAATACTCCCCAGTTTTCTGATGGACTCTGATACCAGTTTTTTGAAGAGAGGGGCCATTTTATCCGACGCTCCTGGACCTCCTTGTGGGACAGAGGAACGTCTGTCATACCACAGGCCAGATTGGATATACAGGATATACCGCATATCTTCATCCCCATGTGATTGGCCGCCACTGCCTCGCAGGCCGTACTCATGCCAACTGCATCCCCGCCCAGTATCCTGCACATTTTCACCTCATGCGGGCTTTCGTAGGCAGGTCCTGTAAGCTGCACATAGACCCCCTCCTGTATCCTGATTCCCAGCTCAAGGGCAGTGGAACGGATGATGTCCCTCAGGTCCTCATCGTATATGTGGCTCATATCCGGGAACCTTGGTCCCAGCTCCTCCAGGTTCGGCCCCACCAGCGGGGAGGGGACAAAGCAGGATATCTGGTCCTTTATGAGCATAAGTCCCCTGCCCCATAATCATAGTTGACTCCGCCGGCCGCATTGGTCAGAAAGAGGATTTCCGCTCCCATAAGCTTCATAAGACGGACAGGCAGGACCACATCTGACATGGGATAGCCCTCATAATAATGGACCCGTCCCTGCATCAGCACGGCCGGAACCTCATTTATACGGGCGAACACAAACCTGCCCTTATGTCCGGGTACCGTAGATACCGGAAATCCCTCTATATCGTGGTAATCAATGGTCCCCTGGATTTCCAGCTGCTCCGCATAGTCACCAAGACCGGACCCCAGCACCAGTGCCACCTTAGGTTCAAAGGGAATCTTATCTTTTATGCTGTCATAGCAGTTTCTCAGCTTGTCATACACAGGATTTGTCATATCTGTTCTCCTTTTCTAACGGGAGTTTATCCCTCCCTTGTTATGTGAAGTATATCATACCTGAGCCGCAGGGCTCAACCTTTTATGCGGGCAGGCATCTTCTTCGGTGCTCCCGCCGGTTCTGCCTGTACCACACTGCCAAAAGAGCCAGCAGTCCCACGCCTATGCCTATGAGTCCAGCCCCCACCGTTATGACAAAACCGCTGCGTACCCAGTACCAGAGACTTCCTTCCGGGCCTTCACCCTGAATCTCCGGCGCAGGTACATGTTCTGCCCCCTGAGCTGTCTCCAAAGCTGCAGGAGAAACCGCGGAAATCTGCCTGTAAACCATCTCCAGCTCTTGGTTTCCGGTTTAATCCAGCTGACTTCCCCTTCATATTCAGCCTTATAGTCCCTAAGGAGCTTTTGTCCCCAGACCATGGCCTGGCGGCACATTCTCCCCTCCTCATCCTCGTATGACTCCCCATACCAGTCTGCGGAGAGTATGCGGTACTCCAGGGGAGACAGGCCCATAAACTCCAGCAGCTGTCCCCCCATGGACACGCAGGTCTCTAAAACCGCGTCCCCCGGTATAACCAGGGAACCTCCATGGTATTCATCCGCACCGTAGGCGTGAAAGGTGACAGGCGCCGTAAATCCATCCTGCCACTCCTCTCTTACAATCCGGCTTTTCCTCAGGAACAGGGTTCCCTCTGCCTGGCTTCCCGATACATCCTCCTTCAAAGAAATGGACCCTGGAATCTCTTCAGCCCCTTCCACACCAGTATACACCATCTTCCGCTCCAGACGCCGGCTGACATCCTGTCCTGGAATTGTCACTATCTCCCAGGAATCCAGCCGGTACTCCTTTCCATCACCGTCCCAATACCGGTCAGCCGGCTCCCGGATTCCACCGTCCTCTGCCGTCTCCACATCCCGGGTGATCCGAAGCTCTGCGCCATAACCTTCCTCCTGCGGTTCCTGCGCCGCCATGGCCGCCCCGCTGCCTGACAGCCAGAATACAGCTGCCGCCACGGCAGTCACAGCAAGCACAACCCTGCCCATTTTACCTCTTATATTCAACCGTCTTTCCGGCGGTATTCCTTTCTCTCTATATGCCATAAGCATTCCTCCCGGCTATCTGCATTTTACAAACTGCCGGAGAACAGTATACAAATCATATGAATATGTCAATGTGCACAGATGAAAACTGCCTGCTAAAATGGGAAACACGGGTTTCAGAAGAAAACCTCGCCTCTGTGCAGACGCACAGCCAGATGTCTGAAGAAAACAATCTGTGGTCTTATTATACATAACCTGAGGACAGGAATCAAGGGCAATTTCGATATTATTCGCCTCATATGCAGCCGGAGAAATGCAGCTGTTCACACGGTACGTCCTCCTGGCCGATAAAAACGTTCCCCATCCCTCCCTTGACCGCGGCGGGTCAAAAAGACGGCATCCCCTCTCCTTATAGAAGGAATACCGTCCTGCACTTATCTGTCAATGCACCGTCAACTGAATTACGGTCTGAACTGGCTGTACTTGTGTCCGGAAGCGATTCCTCCCCTGTAGGCCGCCAGCTCGCTTACTGTCACCAGCTGATATCCCCGCGCTGTCAGTTCCGGAATCAGCACCACCGCCGCATCTGCTGTTGTACTGTAGATATCATGCATCAGTATGATATCCCCATCCTTTACCTGGCTCAGCACGGTGTCAATGGTCCTCTGCGCATTCCTGTGCTGCCAGTCCCTGGTATCAATGGACCACATAATGGCCGGCATACCCATGGAGCCCAGCACATTGAGGGATGCCGCGTCGATATATCCGCCCGGCGGGCGCATAAGGACAGGAGATACGCCGCAGACAGCCTGAATCTTCTGGTTGGTGGAACCCACCTGGCTTACGATTCCCTCCGCACCGATTTTTGTCAGATATTTGTGGTCATGGGTGTGGTTGGCAACCTCGCATCCCTGGTCCACCATCCGCTTAATGACGCCTGCATTTGCGTTGACATTGGAGCCCAGCATGAAGAAGTCGCCCTTCCTCCATTGGCCTGCAGACTGTCCAGTATCCGGCTGGTCACGGATGTCTTGGGTCCGTCATCAAATGTAAGGCAATCATGGGCCTGGATGGGTCAATTCCATGGGAAACCACCGGTTCCGCAGGAATCCCTGCACCCTTAGCCGTGATGGAAGCCCGTATGCCGTCCACCCTGAGACCTGCCCCCTCCTGTCCGGCGGATGCGCCATTGGCTGCCCAGTCTGTCCAGGAGCCGTTCTGAAGTACTTTGTAGTATAAATCATATCCTGCCGCGCCGCTGCCAGTCAGCTCCATACGAATGGACTCCAGAGGCATGACGCCTTCTGCTCCGCCTGTCTCAGCTCCATCCTCTGCCCAGGAGAGCCATCCTGAACCGCTGAGATTCACCTGATAGCGTATTCCCACCTGCATACCGGCCGGAATATGTATCAGATTAGCCCTTATGGCCGTGACCCACGAGTTGACCGGGGCCGAACACATATTGTTATCGGCCGTGGCCGCGCTCCAGCCCTGCTGCAAATGAAAGCGCTGTAGTTTACCTGGAGGGATTCCTGGCCCGGGACCGGCTGTACTGCCTGGCCTTCCGCCTGGCCTGTCTGGCCGTTCTGGCCCTCCGGCTGTACTGTCTGCCCCCAGCCTGACCCGGCTGGCTGTCATTCTGTGCTGCCACACCCGGACCTGTCTGGGCCGGCTTAGCCGCACCTACCCCCGTACTGCCGGCAAATGCGTCATTCCCTGCATACTTAAAATAATTCCGGCTGCCAAGACAGCAGCCAGAATCTTCGACTTTTTCCCACATCTGATCATTCACATTCTCCTCGCATCATGTCTTTATTTGAGGAAATAACATCCTCACCGAACACGGTCCTGCATAACATCACATATTCCTTGAAATACAGGTGGTCCTCCAACTCCTTCAGAGCATGGGCTATCCCCCAATAGTACCGGGCATGCTTCTGCTTATCCTTTTCATTAAACCGCTGCCATATGGCATCGCCCACCACCAGATAATCCCTGGCCGTACAGCGCATGTTGCTGAGCTTGTCCCCCAGAGCCAATATCTTAATGTCCCTGGAAGCCGTGCAGAGATGTCTGACCGTACGGGTCTTTCGCTCCTGCCAGCTGCGGCTTTTATCCTCGCTCTCATCCACTACCAGATCCGCTACTCTGGAACCAAACGTGTCCTCCAGTTCTTCCCTGGTAACTCCTGCATCTTCCATAACATCATGAAGCAGCGCTGCCGCAATAATTTCCTCATCATCCGTAAAGGCGGACACAATCACTGCCGTCTCCATGGGATGCGTGATGTACGGAATCTTCGTGCCCTTTCTGAAAGCTCCCTTGTGGGCTTTATCTGCAAACGCAGCCGCTTCTCCAATCATAGGTCTTACTCCTTCTGTGATAGCACTATTTATATTCCTTATGTACCTCTCCCTTTGATGTCAGGAATCATACCTATCATAACATATTCAGGCGGCATTTTGAAGGGTATTGTGGAATCTTTGCCATTTTCCAAGTTAAACTTGTAAGAAAAGAGAATTTCTGATATGCTATAGAAGTATTTTTTCCGCAATACTTAAGGAGGATAATTCATGGATCGTCATTCGTCATATTCGGCTCCCCGCAGCGAACGTGCTTCCGGTTCTTACGGCAGCAACCGCGGCAGGAGCAGCAAACGCAACACCTATAATAAACGTTCATGGAACGATAACAGAAAACTGCATACCCTGGTATTCTACATACTTCCCTTTATCTTAATCAATCTGGTCATATTCATCCTGGCCACGTCCACACCCAAGATAGAGTATGATGCATCTGACACCAAGGATTACCGCAGCGTGGACATATCCATCCGCATACGCTCCTTTCTCCCTATAAGCGAGATGAGCGTCACCATGGAATCCCAGCCCCTTGAAATGGAAAAGGAAAAGGGAGTCTACAAAGCCACCCTGACCAACAACGGAACCCTCCAGATATATGTGAAGGGCTGGAACGGAATGTCTGCCAGACTGTCCGACACCATTCAGGCACTGGACGATATGGCGCCCACCATTCAGGAAGACTATGTGATGGAAAATGGAATCCTTACCATCACGGCGGAGGACAGCCAGTCAGGTATTAACTTTGATGCGGTCTATGCCACGGATGAAGATGAAAAGACCGTCAAACCCAGCCATATCAATAAAGAATCCGGAGAGATCACCATTCCCCATGGATACCCAGACCCTTGTCG
>ENA-OQIC01001111-OQIC01001111.1-human-gut-metagenome-genome-assembly--contig:-NODE-1111-length-10043-cov-6.990319_pt1 | contig 10043 bp, 6 predicted proteins | sample MGYA00242572_ERZ504736 | MGnify/ENA primary metagenome ERZ504736 (study PRJEB26092, sample SAMD00036201) | human gut metagenome | host: Homo sapiens | study: EMG produced TPA metagenomics assembly of... | reverse complement strand
CAAAGAAGTTATTAAGGAAGTTGTTCAGAAATCCGTTGACGTAAAAGGTGGCACTAACATCGAAGTAACTAGTGCAACCGGTGCTGATGATGTTAAGACATTCACCGTTAACATGAAGAACAATGTTGACTTAGGTGCTGACGGCTCCATTAAAGCCGGTGCCACTACAGTTGACGCTAACGGTTTAGCCATTGCCGACGGTCCGTCCGTAACTAAAGACGGTATCGATGCAGGCGGTAAAGTAGTATCCAACCTCGGTGAAGGCTCCGTGTCTGAAGGCTCCACTGATGCAGTAACCGGTGGTCAGTTATACGGTGTGAAAACTGAATTAGATGGCAAAGTAAACACTGTTACTAACGAAGTTAATACAATTAAGACTGACGTTGGTACATTGAAGACTGAAGTAACAACCGTTAAAAATGATGTTGGTACTCTCAAAACTGAAGTAAATACAGTTAAAACTGATGTAGGCACGATTCGTACAGATGTGAATACCTTGACTGATCGTGTAACGACGGTTGAAAACACTGCAGGTAGCGCTCTTCAAACAGTAACGGTAACAGATACTAATGGTCAAAAACTTGTTGTTAATAAAGAAAACTCAGGTTTCGGCATTAAAGGTGCTACCGATGGCATGGTTACCAGCGAAGTGTCCGGTCGGGACTTGGTAGTTGACTTAACAGCTGCTACGAAAGAAAAAATTAACAACGCAGCCGGTAAAGACTTAGGCAACTTGGACGATAAAGGCAAAACTGTTATTAAAGAAGTTGTTCAAGACGCTGTTGACGTAAAAGGCGGTAGCAATATCAATGTAGATAAAGCTACGGTTGATGGTGTTAAGACATTCACTGTTAACTTGGATAAAAACTTGGATCTCGGCGGCGAAGGTTCTATCACTTTGGGCGATACCATCATCAAATCCGGTGACGTACAAGTTGGTGGTACAACCATTAATAACGGCGGCGTAACCTTGAACTCTAACGGAGAATTCAAAGTTGGCGATACTGTAATCAACGGCAACACAATCAATGTTGGCGGTACAACCCTCAACCAAGGTGGTTTGACAATTAAAAACGGTCCTTCCATCAATGTTGGCGGTATCAACATGGGCGGTACTAAGATTACGAACGTAGCTAATGCGACCGAGGCAGGCGATGTAGTAACTTACAACCAGTTACAAGAAGTTAAAAATATCGCTACTGAAGGTTCCGAATTGGCTAGCAGCGCACTTCAAACCGTATCGGTTAAAGGCAACGACGGCCAAGTAATCACAATCAGCAAAGGTCAGGCAAGTCTTGGTATCGTAGGCGCAGCTGATGGCATGGTTGAAAGCAAAGTTAATGGTAATGATTTGGTAGTTGATTTAACAACAGCTACGAAAGAAAAAATTAACAATGCAGCTGGTAAAGACTTAGGCAACTTGGATGACAAAGGTAAAGAAGTTATCAAAGAAGTGAGTCAGGATGCAGTTGATGTAGTAGGCGGTAACAATATCACTGTTGATACTGAAAAAGCTGATGATGTTAAGACGTTCACAGTTAACTTGAACAAAGACTTGAACTTAGGTGGTGAAGGATCCATCACTTTAGGCGATACTGTCATTAAATCCGGTGACCTCCATGTTGGTGGTACAACGATTAATAACGGTGGCGTAACCCTTGTTCCTACCGGTGAATTCCGAGTTGGTGATACAGTAATTAACGGCGGTTCCATTAATGTAGCCGGCACAACGATCAATGAAGGCGGCATTACGGTTAACCCTCAAGGCAACATCGTTCTCGGTGATACGACAATCTCCAATGGTGGTTTCACAATTAAGAACGGTCCTACCATCAACGTTGGCGGCATCAATATGGGTGGCACTAAGATTACTAACGTAGCGAACGGTACTCAAGAAGGCGATGTAGTAACTTACAACCAATTGCAAGAAGTGAAAAATATCGCAACTGAAGGCTCCGAATTAGCTAACTCCGCTTTACAGACTATCTCCATCAATGATGGTAACGGTGGTGTGATTACGGTTAATAAAGGTCAGGCAGGCTTCGGTGTTACCGGTAAATCCGGTGGCATGGTTGAAAGCAAAGTTGATGGTCAAAACTTGGTAGTAGACTTAACGGCAGCTACTAAAGAAAAGATTAACAACGCAGCTGATAAAGACTTGTCCAACTTAAGTGATAAAGGCAAAGAAGTTATCAAAGAAACCAGTCAGAATGCGGTTAATGTAACAGGTGGTACTAACATTACGGTAACTCCTTCCGACGTTAACGGTGTTAAGACATTCGATGTTAACTTGAACAACCAAATCGACCTTGGTACTACAGGCTCCGTAAAAGCAGGTAACACAACGGTAGATAACAATGGTGTAAGCGTAGGCTCCAGCACATTGAACGGTGAGGGCTTAGCCATTACCGGTGGTCCTTCTGTAACTAAAGACGGCATCGATGCAGGCAACAAAGTAATTTCCAACATTGCTGATGGTGTAAAAGCCGGCGACGCTGTGAATAAAGGCCAGTTGGATAAAGTAGATACTAAAGTTACTGACTTAACCGGTAGAGTTGACGGTCTCGACAAAGCCTTAAAGACTTGGGAACTAAAGTTGACGGCTTAGGTCAAGAAGTAAAAGACCTTGGCACAAAAGTTGGCGACTTGGATACTAAAGTAGGTAATTTAGACACTAAAGTTGGCAACCTTGATACTAAAGTAACCGATTTGGACAAAACCGTAAAAGGCTTTGATGGTAGAATTACTGACGTTGAAAAACTCGCCGGCAGAGCTATGCAGGGAATCACGATTGGCACTGACACCAATAATGAAGATGAACATGTAAATCTTACTAAAGATAACAGTCGTATGGACATTGTTGGTGCTACCGATGAAAAAGGTAATAAGTCAATTGTAACTGCTGTTGAAGGGAATAAAGTCACTGTTGATCTTACCGATACGGTAAAAACTAAGATTGATAATGCAGCAACCAAAAATATGGACAATTTAACTTCTGAAGGTAAAGCTAATGTTCGTAAATTGGTACAAGCAGTAGGCGGTGACGAGTATGTTTCTGTTAAAACAATTATGAATCCTGATGGGTCAAAAACAATTTAATATCAGCATGACTAAAGAAGCTGTTGAAGAATTTACTCGTGAAACCGGCTGGTATCATCCGGAAGATGATGAAACAGTAAATACGGTTGAAACTGAAAAATCAGGGTTCCGTAATGCAACTACAAATACTTCAACTAAGCCTAAGAGAAGTGGCTTGAAATACACTGAAAACTTTAAAATTGCTGATGGTGAAAAACTTGAATTAAATGATGACTTACATGTAGGTCATTCATTAACGATAGGTGAAGTTAATGGACAAGATCGAGATGCATCACAAGGCGGTGTAGCTGAAATAACCGCTCAGGCTTCCACGTTGGTGAATCGTCATTAACAGGTAATTCGTTGACTATAGGTGGTGTCAACGATAGTAGCGTGGCTCAGTTGACGAAAGCTGCCTTAACATTCGGTGATGTAACTGATGGAACAGTAACTGCATCAACTACTTTATCGAAAGATGGTTTGGCTGTTGGTGATACTAGCGTAACATCCGAAAAAGTTGCTGTAGGTAAGTCTTCGCTTACTAGTGATACACTTACGGTAGATGGAATCAAATTAGCTAGCCAATCAACTACTGAAAGAGGTTTGATTACTTTAGACAATGTGGCTCAAGGGTCTATTACCGAATCTTCTAACCAAGCAATTACCGGTGCTCAGTTGTATCCTATTAAACTCAGGTTGAAACGAATACGGCAGCAATCGGTGTACTTGGTGAAGTAGTAAATGCTCAAGGTCAGGCAATTCAAGGTTTGTCTTCCGAAATTCAAAACGTACGCAATGAATCTGCTGAAGGCGATGCAATGGCAGCTTCCTTAGCCGCATTGAATCCGCTTCCATATGCTGAAGGCGAACGTGGACAGATTATGGCCGGCTTAGGTACTTACAGAGGCAAACAAGCATTGGCAGTAGGTTATGCATACGCACCGGATAGCGATCAGCAATACACGGTAGGTCTCTCCTATGGTCAAGGCGGTAAAGCTATGGCTAACTTAGGGGCTACATTCCGTATCGGTTCCGGAGAAACAACCAAACCTGGTACTTCTGTAGCGGCAGTTCAAAATAAAGTTCAAGCTTTAGAAGCACAGAATAAAGCACAACAAGCTAAATTCGATGCTGAATTGGCTGCAAAACAGAACCAGATTGATGCTCAGAACGATCGCATTGCTAAATTGGAAGCTTTGGTACAGCAGTTAGTTCAAAAATAATCTCCCTATACTATATTAATAGTTTTAACTAAGAGAACTTGAGAGAGATATAATTCAAGTGAAATTAAAAAAATACCTCTCTAAGTCCTCTGTAGAAGGACAACTAAATAGCACTAAAAAACTCGTTTGAAAGCCATGACTAGTGGTTTGCAAATATGCATGAAAAATGTGTATTTCTAACCTTAGTCATGGCTTTTTTGTGTTCTTAAACAATTCGTGTAAAAATAATGCTGAAATGATATAAATTTATTTACTGAATGGCAAAAATATATTGAGAGTAAGATGAAAATCATAGTGGCAAAAAACACAGATTTTATATAGATAGATTTAAATATTGAAATATATAACTAAATGATAATGGACTGAAAAAGTGATTAGAAAAACAATAAGTGGCATTAAAATGGAAAAAATAGAGAATGAAATTCCTATTGTGAAGATAGGATTAATGTGGTATTCTGAATAAGTCGTGAAACGATAAATTTAAATATATGGATTTATTGTTTCTGTGATGTGTTAACGAAAGAATCAATTAAACGGTTACAATATATTTCGATTGTAATCATGTGTTTATTAAAAAAATAAGTGTAAAAGTTATTCTGGTGAATAAGGAGAAAATGAATGAAAAAAAGATTAAGTGTAGGTAAACGTTTAGCGGTAATGGGAACAGTGCTCGCAGTAACCGGTGGTTTCTGGGGCGGACAATCTGTATTGGCGGTGGATAATGCAGCTGGCACAGGTAATGGTGTAGCCATTGGTACAGGCTCGGTTGCTACACAGTCAAACTCGGTAGCAGTAGGAGGTAGTGCAAATGTTACAGGTGGCTCAGCAACTGCGGTTGGTAATAGTTCACAAGCTACTTTTGGTTTTACAACTGCTATTGGGCATAGTGCTAAGGCAACTGCACTGAATGCAACAGCATTAGGATATAATTCGGCTGCTAGCGGACAGTATTCAACTGCCCTTGGTTCTACTGCAAAAGCACAAGGCTTGAATAGTATTGCATTAGGTAAAGGTGCTACTACCAGTTCCTTTGCTGAAGATGGAATTGTTATTGGTAATGGTGCTAATGTTAATCCTACAGCTAAAATGGTTAAAATTATTGCGATTGGTGCTTCTTCCAATGCTACAGGAAATAACGCTATTGCTCTTGGCGGTAGTGCTAAAGCTACAGCTAACTATACTATGGCGCTTGGTCGGGAAGTACTGCGAGTGCGACAAATACGATGGCATTAGGAAATTCTGCAATGGCTAATAAAGAGTTCTCAATTGCAGTAGGTTCAAATGCAAAGGCACTAGGGAAGAACGGTGTCGTTATGGGATACCAAGCTAATACTACTACATTAACTGAGGGTGCGATAGCTATTGGTAATTCTGCTAGTGTTACACCTTCAATTCGAAGTCTTCAAGGCATAGCTATTGGTGAAAGTAGTAATGTAAATGGTAATAAGGGTATGGCTATTGGTGGGTCAGCTAAAGCCCTCGCAAATTTTACTACTGCACTTGGTGCTGAAACTGAAGCAAGTGTGGCTAATGCAACTGCAGTAGGTGCTACAGCAAAAGCTAGAGGTGAAAAATCGACTGCGTTAGGGCAGAATACTGAGCTAACGGCCAAGAATCTACAGCCCTTGGTGCAGCTTCTATAGCTTCTGGGCTAAGTTCTATTGCATTAGGTTCTTCTGCTGATGCTGTTGGAGGTAATTCTATTGCTGTTGGTACTAACTCACTAGCTAATAATACCTTGACTATGGCTATGGGTCAGGCTTCAAAAGCATATGGTACACAAGCTATGGCAATTGGCGTAAAAGGTGAAGTTGCTGTAGGAGGCTATAATGCTATTGCTATGGGTTATAATTCGTATGTAGGCGAAATTAATGAAACTCATAAGTCGGTAGTTACAACTGCTAATCCTACTGTAACGGTTCGAGCTTTAGCAGCTGCTACAGATGCAACTACAACCGATGTAAGTCCTATTGACGGTAATGTAAATTATAAACTTAGTGATGATTATTATCCGGTGACTATTAATGATAAAACATCATCAGACACTGAAAAAATCTATGAAAACTCTATTGCTATCGGTATGGGCGCGAAATCCTTTGGTTTCCAAACTCTAGCTATCGGTGGTGTTTCCGAAGCTCACGATTCCAATACAATCGCAGTAGGTCTTTCCGCTATTGCTCAAGGTCATTACTCTGTAGCTATGGGGCAACAGGCACGTACTTCTTCAGATAATGCATTAGCAATTGGTCATTATGCAGAATCTCATGGAGAAGAATCAACGGCTATCGGTTATTTCTCTCGTGTTGGTGGAGCTAATAATATTGCTTTGGGTAACATGACTCGTTTGCAAGGTGTAGATAATTCTGTTGCACTAGGTTCAAATGCACGTTCTGTACTTAGCAATTCCGTAGCCATCGGTAATAATTCTGCGGCTCTTATTGATTCAACTTTTGATATACCAGCAGTATATTCTAATGAACGGTTTAGTGCAGATCAAGGAGTTGTATCTGTAGGTAATATGTACTACACAGTAACAGATACTAAAACCGGAAAAATTCGAGAATACGAAGCTAATACTCGTCGTATTATTAATGTTGCCGGTGGTTATGCCGATACAGATGCAGTCAACGTAGCGCAGTTGAAAGCAGCTCTTAAAGATATTACTATTGAAGCTGCTGAGGGGATTACTGTAAATCGTGTTGATAATAAATTTACAATTGGTTTAAATGTTGTTGGAACAGAAACACCAACTGACGTGGTAACTGTAACACCACCTCCATATAATCCAACTCCTACAACGACAACACCATCTGATGATACACAGACTACGCAGGGTGAAAGCGATTCTGGAGATACAGGCACAACAACTCCAACAACACCTGAAGAAGGTTATCCTAAATCCGGTTCTCAGGTAACAATTGGTGTTGAAACTAAGCCAATTGGCATTGTTGATAATGCAGGCAATAAGACAGCAGTTACTCCTGGTAGCGACTTCAGTGTTGTTGGTGGCAATATTATCACAACTACTGCGAGCGAAGTAACTGTTAACGGAACTACAGTTCCTAAGTTGGAAGTAGCTCTTAACAAAGACTTAACCGGTTTAAACAGCGTATCTACTAACGGTTTAACTATTAAAGGTGCTGACGGTAAAGATACTGTTGTTATCAAAGGTGATAACATTAGCATGGGCAACAATATCATTCATGATGTGAAAGCCGGTGTGAAAGATAACGATGCTGTTAACGTGAGTCAGCTTCGTCAAGAAATTCAAGGTGAAACTCGCGTATCTGCTGATGGCGCTTTCATCAAAAAAGACAACACAGCAGCTCAGAACATTACAGCTTTGGATAATCAGGTTCAGGCTAACAGCGAAAGCATTAGTTCCATCAATGATAGCATCACTAACCTCAACGGTGGTGTATCCAACTTGAGCAATCAAGTAAGCAAATTGGACAATCGTCTTGATCGTGTAGGTGCCGGTGCAGCCGCTTTGGCAGCTTTACACCCACAGGACTTCGATCCAAGTGCAAAATGGGACTTCGCAGCCGGTTATGGTAACTACAAAGGCACTAATGCAGTGGCCTTGGGTGCGTTCTATCGTCCGACAAATGATGTAATGTTCTCTATGGGTACCAGCATGGGCGGCGGTGAAAACATGTTCAACGCGGCGTAAGCATTAAATTCGGTAGCAGCAATGAGTACTCCAATTACTCCAAATCTGCATTAGCTGAAGTTGTTTCCAACCAGGCTTCTACTATTGAAAACTTGAATAACCGTGTAGCTAAACAGGAACAAGAAAATCAAGAATTGCGTGCTCAGATTCAAGAAATCTTGAACCAGTTGGCTAGCAAATAATAATTAAATAATACATTTACATCTTTCGTGTAAATAAAATCAAAAAGGGGCTGTAACGAAATTGAGTTTTTAACTCACATTTCAGTTACAGCTCCCTTTTCAATTAAAACAAGGATATTTCCAAAATCAACAATTCTGAAAATATCCTTGTTTTTTGTTTTTAGCGCACTTAAATAAGCCTTTAGCTTTTGGCTTTTAATTACGCAGCAGAATTAGTTTCGAACAACCGTTGACCTAATCGCTTCTTCTGTATTCGGTTATGCAGCTTCAGTAAATTGTATCCAAAAGCTAATAGTAATAAATCTTTTTCTACGTTAACTTTGCCTCGGTGCCTGAACCTGGTGTATTCAAAATCTTCTTTTGTTATGCCAAAAGCACCTTCCACCTGAATAGAACGGTTTACTCGAAGTTGTAAGCCATAGTCACTATCAAATACAGCCTTGTTTTTGGCTAATAATTCGCGGTAATCAGTAGCAATATATATCGTCTTATTCCCCTTAGGAAGTTTTCCGAACTTAAGTTTTTGGCATTCCTTACGTAAGCCACAATAATTGCAGTTTTCACACCGGTATACTCGGTTTTGCTTAATGAAACCGGTCTTACTTTTGTTTCTGCGTATGTATTGGAATCGTAATGTACGGCCTTTGGCACAAGTAAATGTATCGGTCGCCTCATCATATACCATGTTATCCGCTCGACCAATATCTTTCTTATACTTTTTCGTTTTACTCAATTCATATGTACTTGGTTTAATACAAGTTTTGTAATCATGAGCCCATAACCATGCCAGATTTTCGTTGCTGTCATAACCGGCATCAGCTACCACATATTGAAAGTGTTGTTTGTATTGTCCTTCTAATTGTTGCATAAATGGAATTAAGGTGTTCGTATCTGTAGGATTTGGAAATACGCCAACGCCCATAATATATTCACTATGAACAGCTAGTTGAACATTGTAGCCGGTTTTAATTGGCCGTTTAACATATGATCTTCTTTTAGTCGCATAAACGTAGCATCATGATCAGTTTTAGAGTAACTGTTGCGAGAGCCTAGAATAGCTAACTTTTCATCATATTCATTTCGCTTGTCACGCAAGGCTAAACAGGATTCAAAAGCTCTTTGCAATGGATGTTTTCGTTTACCGGTACCGTGTACAAACTCAATTTGCTTTTCGCGTATGGATTGCTCCAGCAAAACCAATAGTTCATCTTCAGTCATATCTGAGACGTCTATGTCCAAAAGATTTTGTATTTCATATTGAAGAACTAACAATTTATCCGGTAACTTAGCATAGTGCTTAAGAATTGCCTTTTTCCACACAAAGGTGTATTTATTTGCATAGGCTTCCCATTTAGTTCCGTCGATGAATACTTCAGAAAAATCTAAGCTGTCAAATTCACTTAATGCTTGAATAAATTGAGATAACAAATCTCTAAGTACATCAACAGTTAAGCGTTGAAAGAATCGATGAAATACCATATGAGACGGAGTCGGATAGCCCTGTAAGAGCCACATGTAATGGATATTTTTAGTGCATTGCTCAGCAATTTTGCGAACAGATACAATGCCTTCGGTCATAGCTAACACATAGACTTTAAACAAAAGATGGGGAGGTACTAAAGATTTTCTTCCTTTTGAAGAATATAAATGCTGCAACCTTGTATAGTCCAGTTCCTCCAATACAGCATCCAGTAATCTCACCGGTTCTTTTGGTCCGATCTGAAAGCCATAATCCAATGATAAAACTACTTGGCGAAAGCCAGAAGTTTAGTATAATTGCCTTGTTGGATATGGTTTCTGTTCATAAATTAATTATACCAACAAAGAAGGCCCTTCGGGGCCTTTTTTCTTATACAAATATAGCAAGAATGCGGCTTGAAGACACTT
>ENA-OQIC01001110-OQIC01001110.1-human-gut-metagenome-genome-assembly--contig:-NODE-1110-length-10057-cov-2.489325_pt1 | contig 10057 bp, 14 predicted proteins | sample MGYA00242572_ERZ504736 | MGnify/ENA primary metagenome ERZ504736 (study PRJEB26092, sample SAMD00036201) | human gut metagenome | host: Homo sapiens | study: EMG produced TPA metagenomics assembly of... | reverse complement strand
AACTACTTGTTTAATATTAATCATCCTCCTATATATGTTTTTATTTAGGAAGATATAATACCATTTTAGTCAGTAGTTATGTGGGTTCACGCATGTTTTACACACACTTTTTGTCCACCTTTATCTTTGTCAAAAAAGATAAAAGTGCTATAAACCCAGTATCTATCTAGGTTTACAGCACTTTTTACACACACTTTTTGTCCTATAACTCGGAAACAAGAAGCGCCTTTGAGGCAAAGAAATCGGGAGTGGAGGAATATGGGGGATATAAAAAAAAAGGACTGTGCTGTTTTAGGTAAAAAAAAGGCGCTCACGATTTGTGAACGCCTCTTTCGCATAGTTTGGATTACTATTTTTTGTTATTAAAGTATAACTGAGCTTCGATAGCTGCTTTTAATTCGTTTTGTGGAATGTAACCGATTTTACGGTCTACTACTTCACCGTTTTTAATAATAGCGAATGTAGGCAATACTTCAATGCTGAATTCTTTAGCTAATTCTACAACTTCGTCAGTGTTAACTTTAGCGAATACAACTTTGTCGCCCAATTCTTCAGACAAAGCTTCGAAAATTGGCATCATGCGTACGCAGTAACCGCACCATGGAGCCAGAAGTCCACGATTGCTACTTCTTTAGAAGTTACGGTATCTTTAAAGTTTGCTACTGTTAATTCTGTTACGTTTGCCATAGTTAAATAACCTCCTAAATCAACAAATTTACAAATTGTTGAAAATAAATATCAATATATGTGTTAATTATATTAAACTACAAATTTAGTTGCCGGTCAAATCTGAACTAAAACACAGTCCTGAATAACTTCAAAACCAAGCTCATTGGCCTTAGCCACTACGGCCGGTTTATCAGCGCCCGGTTGCAACCAAACTACCGAAATCCCCAGCTTTTGGCAATCCTCCAAAGCCTGTAAACCTACAGCCTCGGGAACAACAAAGTCCACTACTTCGGGAACTTCCGGTAAATCGTGAAGTGACGCATAACAAGTGGCGCCATCAATCTCATTTACATTAGGGTTCACCGGATATACTTTGTATCCGTGATCACGCAAACAAGCGTATATTTTATAGCCGAATTTTTCTTTACGGCTTGTTGCGCCCAGTACTGCCCAAACTTTTTTTAGTCAGTGCTTCTTTTGGTGTCATCCTATCACCTCAACTCTCTATATTCATTATATCAAAACATCGAAATTTGTCAATTTAATTTGAGGTTTTTTAGATAATTATTATCAAGACTACAATTCAACAAAGTTTCCCATGTGAGCCCTCCGAATTTGTCTGTTTGAGATGATGAAACTAGTCCTGCCGCCAATGCCAAATGCCCTAAAATCATAGACGCACTATAGCCGCTCATTCTCAATTCACGCAAGGTTATACTCTGCTGCCTTTTTGATAATCGATAGCCTTCCTCATCAACAATTAACGGCGCATGTGCATAGTGCGGTACCTTGGCACCCAGCACTCATAGAGCCACAATTGACCGGCCACAGCCGGTAATAAATCATAACCGCGCACAATATGGGTAATGCCCATGGCTATATCATCCATAACAACGGCTAAATTATAGGCGAACATGCCGTCAGCGCGACGAACAATAAAATCATCTTGCGCCGGAATAAGTTCTTCCCGCTGCGAACCTTGCCAAAAATCAGTAAATTCATACAATCGTGGTTCTACTTTCATGCGCCACGAAGGATTCTTCCGCTCACCTAAAGTCTGCCGTTCCCCTTCACTCAAGTGGCGGCAACGACCATCATAATGAGCAATTCCTTCATGACCATGCGGAGCCGATGCAATGCTCTGCAAGCGCGCTCGATTACAGTAACAGGGGTACACAAGCCCCGATTCTTCCATTTAGCAATCTGTGCCTCATAGAGAGGATACCGTTCACTTTGCCAATACGATTCATGGGGACCGCCTACGCGTGGGCCTTCATCCCAAGTCAGGCCAAACCATTCTAAATCATCCAGTAAATCTCCCCCATACTGTCTTTTAGCGCGCTGTATGTCGATATCTTCCATGCGCAAAACAAAGGTACCTTGTTGCTGTTTCACCTGTAGCCACGACAGCATGGCAATCCACAAATTACCTAAATGAAGATGTCCCGTCGGGCTTGGCGCAAATCGTCCTTTCATAGGACTAATCAGTGTATCACTCATAGAACTAATCAGTGTATCACTCATAGGCCTAATTGTCGTACCATTTGCTGTATCAACATTACCGCCATTATCTGTGTCAATTACGATGTCACTCATTGTGCCAATTGCTCCCAAATTTCATAGAGTTCAGCCAATCTTTTATTGGTAGCTTCCATTTGAGCCGCCGTTTCTGCCATGGCTTCCGCATCTTCCTGTAAAGCGGGATTTTGTATTTGAACTTCGTACATTTTCAGCGTAGCTTCCAAACGGGCAATTTCGGTTTCCGTTTCTTCCAATTTCTTGGCTTGCATATAGGAGTTTAGCTTTTTATCTCCGGAACCTTCGTTACCACTTGTACTGCCGGTATTTTTAGCTTCATTCGAATCCACCTGTCGGTCGAGTTCGTATCGTCATTATTGTTGCTGTTGCGTTTATTACTGCTCGAACGTTCTTTATTTTGACCACTTTGTTCAGCTGCCAAGGCGGCCAAATCCTGCTGTTCTTTGAGCTTCGCCTTATAGTAGCTGTAATTGCCAAGGTATTCTTCCACGCCTTCCGGCTCTAACACCAAGGTCCGTTTGGCCACTTTATCCAAGAAATACCGGTCATGGGACACAACCAGTAATGTGCCGGTAAAGTTCATCAAAGCCTCTTCCACCACTTCGCGCGTCGGAATATCTAAATGGTTGGTCGGTTCGTCAAGAATTAAGAAATTATTGCCTTGTAAAAACAAAATCAATAAACTTAAGCGAGCCCGTTCACCACCGGACAAATCACGAATTTCCTTGAAAACGTCATCCCCTTGGAACAAAAACATGCCCAGTACATTACGGGCTTTTTCCTCACTATAGTTAAAATGACTCATAATTTCATCAATCGGCGTCCAAGCAGGATGTAATTCTTCGTGTTCCTGTGAAAAATACCCCACCGATACACGGCTGCCGATATCGATAAAACCCGCTTCCGGTGTCAATTCACCGGTAATAGCTTTTAATAAAGTGGATTTTCCGGCGCCGTTCGGCCCGATTAAGGCCACCGCTTCCCCGCGACGAATCATAAAGGACACATCCTCTACAATATCGCGCTCGCCGTAGGATAAAAATAACTCTTCCACCGTCAGCACTTTATCGGCGCTGAATTCCGCTTTAGGAAATCTAAACTTCAATGTCTGTGAAGTTTCCGGCGCATCCAAACGCTCCAAACGATTCAACTGCGACTGGCGGCCTCTGGCCATTTTAGATTTAATCCCGGCGCGGTACTTATCGATATACTCTTCCGTTTTGCGAATATATTCCTGTTGCTTCTCATAGGCGTTTTGCTGCGCCTTATGTTGAGCTTCACGCTGCTCCACATAACGACTGTAATTACCACGATAGCTGGTTGCCTTATGATGCTCCAATTCAACAATACGCGTCGTTACACGATCAAGGAAATAACGGTCATGGCTGATAATTAAGATACCGCCGCCGTAAGAGCTCAAATAATTTTCCAACCATTCCAACATATCCATATCCAAATGGTTAGTCGGTTCATCCAAAAATAAAAAATCAGGGCGCCGAACTAAAGCTTTTGCCAAATTAATACGTGTTTTTGCCCACCGGAAAATTCAGACACAGATTTCGTTAAATCTTCATCGGAAAACCAAGGCCGTAGGCAATGCGGCGACTTTGGGCCTCATAATCATAACCACCAAGCCAATCTAAACGGTCCTGAATACGGGCGAGCTGTTTGAGCAAACTTTCATCATGAGGATTCGTTTCAAGCTTCGCCGATACTTCCTGTAATTGTTGTTCCCAATATTGCACATCGGCAAAGGCTTTTTGAATTTCAATAGCTAAACTGTCGTCCCCTAAATTGATATCCTGCTGCAAATAACCGATTGTAGTAGCACTATCTTTGACAACCTGACCTTCATCATATTCTTCAATGCCCAACAGGCATTTCATGAGCGTCGATTTGCCAGCCCCGTTAGGGCCCACCAAGCCGACACGCTCACCATGTTTTATTTCAAAGGATACTTTGTTAAACACTTGGCGCACGCCAAATGATTTACTTAATCCTATTACGCGGATTTGTTCCATCCTCTAAGCCTCCGTTCAATCATATACTCTTCTATTATATCATAGAGGAATGTCCGTTGGCGCCTCCACAGTGTCAGCTTTTACAAAATACACAATTCAACACTGTCCTTGGTCTTACGGGCATGTTGAAATAATTTTCCCAATAAAGGAATATCGCCGAGGAGCGGAATTTTTGAAAACTGTTTCCCTTCTCGATTATCCATAAGGCCGCCGATGACGAGGATTTCGCCGGGCTGTAAGTGAACCCTCGTATGTGCCTCGCGCGTGGTAATACGATAAGCTTTCAGTTCCGAAACCATGGCGGGACTGCTCACTTCCGCATGAATATCCGCTTCAATACTGTTATCTTCCGTCACAAACGGTGTGCACGTAAGACGAATCCCCGCCTCTTCATAGCGTGTAGTGATGCGGCTTTCCGTGCCGTCTTTCACCTCTTCCAGCACGGGAATCCGGTCCCCTATTAAAATCTTCGCTTCTTCACCATTCACCGCCATAATAGAAGGTCTCGCAATTAAGACTGTTTTATTATTTGTTTGCTGCGCACTCAATTCCGGTTTAAACCAAAATGTATAAGGCGTACCTTCCGGAGCTCGACCAAATTGAATGCCCCCATAAGAGTTTGTATCATCCTTATTACGCCCGGTCAAACTCTGCCAGGACCATTTTATGCCCGTTTCTTTTACAAAATTATGCTCAATGGCTACAACGGCTACTTCTAAGCGAATTTGTTTGGGGCTTATATCCAGCATGGGTAGAATATCATGAACCTGTCGCAACTGAGCCGCCGTGCCATAGACCATAACCTGATTACTTCCTTTTACCACCTTGATATTCTTCTCCGACACAATGGCAACCAAGGCATCGCCTAAGGCCTTCGGCGAAATATGTCGAGGTGTTAAAACTTCGGCCACGCGCGCATCTTTATCCCCCATGCCTTGACCATCCACAATCCAGAGCCCGTCCGATTCATACAAACTGAAATGCTTTATCGCCGCCAAGCGCTTTATTGCGGCAATACCGCTTGTTTCATTAAGGCGTATCGATACGGTTCCTTGCAACGTTTCCGTACCGGTAATGGCAATGCCCTCACTGCGTGCGATGGACTGCACTAAACTACTCAAATTGCTGTTATTTACCGTCATAGACAAAGCGGCCACCGATTCGCCGCAAAGATGAAATTGTACGATAACAGCCAAAACTGTTAAAACCCTTAATACGCTAACTAACATCCCTATATTACTCCCTTACCCCAGACTTATTCCACATATAACCAACGACTGCCACCGGCGCCACTTATTAAAACTGCATGGTCCGCTATCTGTTTCACTGTCACACCACGCGGTCCCTCGCCAACACCATAGCAACCTTCGCTGCCATCGTTTGTCAAAATCGCCATCGGCGTGGGGCCCGTGATAATACCGGTGACTTTTATATCAGTCATAGAATTTTGCCGATTCCCATAGCTCCCCTTACTTTCCGTACCGGATCCGCCGGTATAAGCCCCGCCACTGCGACCATAATTGTTACCACTATATTCGGCATAATTATTTGTGCGCCGGCCCCTATTAGAACCATTCACATATGAAGTGTTGAATGTATCAGTTTGCCCATAACTATTACCTATACCGGGATTTCCCGACCTTCCCTTTTGTGCGATTTGAGGCGCACCGGCTATGACTGTGCTATCCTCATTTAACAGCAAATGCGTAAACGGATCATCTAGCGGGTGACCTCTTAAAACACCGGCTAAGCTAATTACCGGTGCTACAAATGTACCTTCGTTTTTTACCCTTCCCAATAGCCCCGCCACGGCCTTCTTTAGCGTCTAAACTCACAGTTTTAGACGATGAATCAGGTGCCGCATTATCCGCTGCCAAATCACTTACCCTTGTCCACTGAGATGTATATAAACCATAGAGGCAAACGAGGCAAAATAAAAAGACCGCCCCGTACAAGAGGCGACCTTTCTTAATTAATAAATTTCGCATTTCTTGTAGAGACAGTCTATTCATAATATCACAGTCCTTATTATTTTTTATAACCGTTTGGATGGTTTTTGTGCCATTGCCAAGCATCACCGATAACCTGGGAGACCTCGCTGTGGGTCGGCTTCCAGCCTAAAACAGTTTGCGCTTTTTCAGAAGACGCAATCAAAGTGCCCGGATCACCGGCACGACGTTCGCCGATAACAACCGGGAAGTCTACGCCGGTTACGGATTTAGTGGCATCTACAATTTCTTTTACACTGAAACCATTACCGGTTCCCAAGTTAAAATAATTAGATTCACCACCGTCGCGCAAATATTCCATACTGAGAATATGGGCCGAAGCTAAATCGGTAACATGGATATAATCGCGCACACAAGTGCCGTCAGCCGTATCATAGTCAGTACCGAAAATTGAAATATTGGCGCGCTTGCCTAAAGCAGCTTCCAAAATGAGGGGAATCAAATGTGTTTCCGGGGTATGATCTTCACCGATTTCACCGCTTTGGTCGGCACCCGCTGCATTAAAATAACGCAAAGCCACATAGCGCAGACCGTAAATATCACTATAATCGCGCAACATTTGTTCAATCATGAGCTTCGTACGACCGTATACATTAGTCGGAGCTAAACGTGCATCTTCTTTAATCGGTACAACTTCAGGTTCGCCATAAACGGCGGCAGTAGAGGAGAATACAAAATATTTGACACCGGCTTTACGGACAGATTCAATGAGACGGAATGAACCTACTACATTGTTTTCATAATAAATCATAGGATCTTTCATGGATTCGCCAACCTGTGAATGAGCCGCAAAATGCATAACCCCTTCAATGCCTTTAGCCTTTAATACATCGGCTAAACCGGCATCAGCAATATCCATATTAATAAATTCAACGCCTTCCGGCAAAGATTCTACATGACCACGCGATAAATTATCCAAAACAATTGGCGTATGACCTGCTTTTGCAAAGCTCGCACAGTATGACTGCCGATATAGCCGGCTCCACCGGTAACCAAAATTTTCATAATAATCCTCCCTAAATCGAAACTGCCACTGCTTGCCGCAACCTTTAATTATGTCCGCGAACGGGAAAGGATCGACAAAAACTACATGACCTGATTATTTTTCCGCTTGATGAGCTGCCAATTTAGGCCCCAACAATTTTTTATACACTTCAACGCCCGGCTGATCAAACGCATCTACACCGGCCAATTGACCTTCGTAGAAAATAGCCCAGCAAAGCATAAACATAAATTCACCTAAATGATAGGCTGACAAGGTCGGCAATTCATAAGTTACATTGAAGCGCTTATCGCCTGTTAAAGCTTCGCTGTTAGCTTCTAAAGCAGTATTTAAAATTACCCCTAAGTCCAAGCCACTGAATGCTTTAAGCGGTTTATATTCATCGTAAGTATGAGGCACAATCGCTTTTGTTTCCCAATCTTTTACTTTTACAAAAGACACGATTTTGTTCAAGCGCCCTTCTTGATGTTCCTGTGTCTGTGCATGCATATCCGTAGTTCCCACCGCAACTACCGGCGTGCGACCGTAACGGCCGTCAGTTTTCGGCTGATGTTTACCTAATGATTCAGCTAAAAGTTGTACATACCATTCAGCCAAGGATTTCAAAGAATCGCCGTAAGGCATCATGATTTCAATAATACGGCCGTATTTTCAGCAGCAATATATTTCAAAACTGCATTCAACAAAGCCGGATTCTTAAGCAAATCGCCACCCTGACAGGCTTCATCCATGCCTTTGGCTCCGTCTAAAAATTCACGAATATTGAAGCCTACCACGGCACCGATAATAAGACCTACTTCCGTAAATACGGAAAAACGTCCGCCCACCCCATCAGGCACAGCAAACGTCGGCCAGTTCTGCTGAACCGCCAATTTATGAAGCAACGTTTCTTTTTCATCGGTACGAGGATCCGTAACAGCTACGACTTCCACTTTAATACCGGCCGCTGCCAACGCTTCTTGCACCACCATGAAATTGGACATCGGTTCAATGGTAGACCCGGACTTAGAAATTAAAATGAGCATTACCGTATAAGGAGATCCTTTATGGGCCGCACTGCGTTTTAACGTTTCAATCAAATCATTAGTGCGATGAGGATCCACATTATTGCCACTGAAGTATAATTTTGGATACCCGTCGCGTTCCGCTTCGGATTTCTGATTCCAAAATTCACCGCAATGAACATCAAAGAGTACTTTACCGCCTAAATAAGAGCCGCCGATACCGAAGCTTACTACGGCATCTACAGACTCTTTAGCATGTTGCCCCAAGTCTTCCAAACGTTTTAAAACTGTTTCGTTATTGAGATTTTTATCTTCAATATACGGCAATTGCGGGAATAATACAGCTTCCGGCTGACCGTCTTTAGACAAATGGCCTTCCACAACGCCTGTAGTACGTACGCGAACGGCCGCTTTTACGGCATTGGCAATAGAATCGAAATAAGTATGAACATCAGCTTCGGTTACGCCCCAAGCTGAAAACAAATTAGTATAATCAAATATAAAACCGGATGGTAAAATGATTTTTTTCATTGAAACTCCTCCTTTAAACCACTCTTCTTATTGTACCGTTCTATAAATTATGGCGCAATAGAAAAACTGAAGAGCATCATACATTTTATTCATAACTCAATCAACTTTAGCCCCATTCATACCTTAAGCAAATATAACTTTTCAAAGTTAAAAGTCTAATACCTTTATCCTCTACCTATACCATGAGAATGCTGTATCCCGAACAATTTCAACTCAGTTGACTTATAATTCGATTACCTTTTTGGTGCCTGCTTTAGCTAATTCATCGGCTTTTTCATTATAGGTTACACCCGTATGAGCCGCTACCTTGTGAAATACTGTTTTAATAAGGCGACGGCTGTTTAACATAAATTCCGCATACTGCTGTGTAAGCGGATTATTCGCCTTCCAACGTCCCGTAGCCCACATTTCAATGCCCATATAATCATAGTAAATGTGAATTTCTTTAGCTTCCTTAGCTACAGCCCACTCAATGACATGCATGGCCCCTAAAAGTTCACCCGCCACATTCCAATAGGCCGTATATATTTCTTTATCGGTACCGTATGAAACGTTTCTTCTTGCCCCTCATAGAAAATAACGCCGCCGGTGCCGACCACTTTGTTTGTTTTGTCAAACTTCCATCAATAAAGGCTACCGCGCTTTTTGCTCCTAAATCAGCAAAATAGTATCCGAGGCATTGGAATCCTGAGCCGATTTATTGCTTACGCCCGTACCGGTAGCTCTGCGACGACGCGGCGTACGGCGCTGACTGGCCTTGGCGGTAGCTAAATATTCTTCCATGGACATGCCTTTAATAGGCGCAATATCTTCCTCCATAAAAGCTTCCGCTTCCTGTTTTGACATAAAAGATTTGTAAATGGCACCACCATAGCCCTTTACTTGGCGTTCACAAGCCGCCCAAGAATCATAAATTCCCCGCACTCTCCCCTCTCTTACGGCATAATACTTTTTACCCATATAAGCTCCTTGTTCTAGAATAACTGCAATCAGTTCATCGTTAATGTTTCGAAATGAGCATTTACTACTGTCTGTAAATCGTTTGGATTAACTTTAATCTGCATGCCTCGCAAACCGGCACTTACATAAATCTGATCAAACGTTGCCATGGTCGCATCAAAATAGGTGGGAAATAATTTCTTCATCCCCACCGGCGAACAACCGCCCCGCAAATAACCGGTAAGCCCCAATAAATCCTTCACAGCGCATAAGCTCAACTGATTTATTGACCACTCACCCGTGCCGCCTGTTTTAAATCCAATTCAGCGGCAACAAGGAATA
>ENA-OQIC01001107-OQIC01001107.1-human-gut-metagenome-genome-assembly--contig:-NODE-1107-length-10063-cov-2.809883_pt1 | contig 10063 bp, 10 predicted proteins | sample MGYA00242572_ERZ504736 | MGnify/ENA primary metagenome ERZ504736 (study PRJEB26092, sample SAMD00036201) | human gut metagenome | host: Homo sapiens | study: EMG produced TPA metagenomics assembly of... | reverse complement strand
AAAGAACGGGAGACAGGTGTATCGACAGAAAGACTTATTAGAAGCGTAGAGGTTGTTCTGGTGGGTAGGAAAGAAAGACAGAATTTTAAGCAAGGAAGAAGAAAGATTGTTTCTTATCATGAAGTAGGACATGCACTGGTAAGCGCATTGCAGAAGGACTCTGAACCGGTACAGAAAATTACCATTGTCCCCAGAACCATGGGTGCGCTGGGATATGTTATGCACGTTCCGGAGGAAGAAAAGTTCTTAAATACCAGAAAAGAATTAGAGGCAATGCTGGTGGGATATTTAGGTGGACGTGCAGCCGAGGAAATCGTGTTTGACACCGTTACTACCGGCGCAGCAAACGATATTGAGCAGCTACAAAAATTGCCAGGGCTATGATTACCCAGTATGGTATGTCTGACCGCTTTGGATTAATGGGGCTTGCAGAGAGTCAGAACCAGTATCTTGACGGAAGAAGCATGTTAAACTGCGGCGACTCTACGGCTACGGAGATTGACCACGAGGTTATGAAGCTTCTGAAAAAATCATATGATGAAGCAAAGAGACTTTTAAGTGAAAATCGTGAAGCTCTTGATAAAATTGCAGAATTTCTTATTCAGAAGGAAACTATTACAGGTAAGGAATTTATGAAAATTTTCCATGAAATCAAAGGGATAAAGGAGCAGACAGAAGAAGTGCCGGCTGTGGAAACAGAAATAAAAGAATAAATAAAAATCCTCCTTCTTTTTAATTACGAAAGAATAAAAGAAGGGGGATTTTGCAAAAGGAGAGCAGAATGTTTCATATCGAGGAAGAATTAAAAAAATTGCCCTCTCTCCCCGGAGTCTACATTATGCACGATGAGCAGGATGCGATTATTTATGTGGGAAAGGCAATCAGTCTGAAAAACAGGGTCAGACAATATTTTCAGAAAAGCAGAAATCTGGGAATTAAAAAGGAGCAGATGGTAGAACAAATCGCCCGTTTTGAGTATATTGTGACAGACTCAGAACTAGAGGCGCTGGTGTTAGAGTCTAATTTGATTAAAGAGCATTGCCCAAAATACAACACCATGTTAAAGGACGACAAAAATTATCCTTTTATCAAAGTAACGGCAGGGGAAGCATTTCCACGAATTATGACAGCCAGAAGTATGAAGAAGGATAAATCCAAATATTTCGGACCATACACCAGCGCAGGAGCTGTTAAAGATGTGATTGAGCTTACACGTAAGCTTTATCATTTAAGAACCTGTAATCGAAATCTGCCAAGAGATATCGGAAAAGAGAGACCTTGTCTTTATTATCATATTAAGCAGTGTGATGCGCCTTGTCAGGGTTACATTACAGAAGCGGCTTATCAAAAACAGGTGGAGGAGCTCCTTGATTTTTTAAACGGAAATCACAAGAAAATTCTTACGCAGCTGGAGGGGAAAATGTATGAAGCGTCTGAAAAAATGGAGTTTGAGGATGCTGCCCAGTACAGAGATTTGATACAAAGTGTGAAAAAATAGGAGAAAGGCAGAAGATTACCGACCATCCGGGAGAAGATAAGGATATTATTGCAGCGGCAATGGAAGATGCAGATGCAGTGGTGCAGGTATTTTTTGTAAGGGACGGAAAGCTGATTGGCAGAGACCATTTTTATATGAAGTCAGCGCCGGGAGAAAACAGAAAAGGGATTTTATCCAGCTTTTTAAAACAGTTTTATGCGGGAACTCCTTTTATACCAAAAGAAATTATGCTTCAGGAAGAAGTGGAAGACATGGAGCTGATAGCCAAGTGGCTGGAGTCCAGAAAAGGGAAAAAAGTGCGTATTTCTGTACCCAAGAAGGTACAAAGGAAAAGCTGGTAGAAATGGCATACCACAATGCAAAATTGGTTTTAAGGCAGGATAAGGAGTGGATAAAAAGAGAAGAGGGGAGGACCATAGGCGCTGTGAAAGAAATCGAGGCGCTTTTGGGATTGTCCGGTATTCAGAGAATGGAGGCCTACGATATTTCAAATATCAGCGGTTTTCAGTCCGTAGGTTCTATGGTGGTGTACGAAAAAGGAAAGCCAAAGCGCAGCGATTATAGAAAGTTTAAAATCAAAAGTGTGCAGGGACCAAACGATTATGCCAGTATGGAAGAAGTGCTTACACGCCGTTTTGTACATGGGATGGACGAGCGGGAAGAACGGAAGCAGCAGCTGGAAGATGAATTTGGAAGCTTTACCCGTTTTCCTGATTTAATTCTCATGGACGGAGGCAAGGGACAGGTAAATATTGCTTTGGAGGTTTTGGAAAAGCTGCAGCTTACCATTCCTGTATGCGGTATGGTAAAGGATGATAAGCATCGTACAAGAGGCTTGTATTATAACAATCAGGAAATTCCTATCAGCAGAGACAGCGAAGGCTTCAAGCTGATTACCAGAGTACAGGATGAGGCTCACAGATTTGCTATTGAATATCATCGTTCTCTGCGAAGCAAGGGCCAGGTACATTCTGTTTTAGATGATATTCCGGGGATTGGAGAGACAAGAAGAAAGGCGCTTATGCGGCATTTTAAAGGACTGGACGGTATTCGTGAGGCATCTGTGGAAACCCTTTCCAATATTGAGTCTATGAATGAGAAGGCAGCCAGACAGGTCTATGACTTTTTTCATAAAAAGGAGTGACAAAGGTCGGGCAGTTTGCTTGTCATGTAAAAATAGATATGATAAAATAAAACAAGAAGTTTAAGACTGAATAGAAGGAGAATGGAACATGAATGGTGTAGAATTAAAGAAAATGGTACAGGAATTAAATCTGTATAATAAAACACCGGAAGTTGACATTTCAAAGAAAATGATTAATACGCCGGAAATTAACCGTCCTGCTTTGCAGCTGACAGGATATTTAGAGCATTTTGAAAATGAGAGAGTACAGATTATCGGATATGTAGAATATACTTATCTTCTTCACCTCAGTAGAGAAGAAAAAATCGTGGCTTTCGAGAGATTTGTCTCCAGCAAAATTCCATGTGTGGTATTCACTACGATGACAGAGCCGGATGAGGATATGCTGAGTCTGGCAATGAAATATGATGTTCCTGTGCTGGTGACACATAATACAACTTCTGTATTTATGGCAGAGATTATCCGATGGCTGAATGTGCAGCTTGCACCATGTATCTCTATTCACGGGGTTTTGGTAGATGTTTATGGTGAGGGCGTTTTAATTACCGGTGAAAGCGGTATCGGAAAGAGCGAGGCTGCTCTGGAGCTGATTAAGAGAGGTCATCGTCTGGTAAGCGATGATGTTGTGGAGCTGCGCCGTGTCAGTGACGTTACCTTGGTAGGCTCTGCGCCGGACATTACCCGTCATTTTATTGAGCTTCGAGGCATTGGTATTATTGATGTGAAAACACTGTTTGGTGTTGAAAGTGTAAAGGATACCCAGTCTATTGATTTGGTTATTAAATTAGAAGAGTGGAATAAAGACAAGGAATATGACCGTCTGGGAATGGAAGAGGAATATACGGAATTTTTAGGTAATAAAATTGTATGCCATTCTCTGCCAATTCGTCCGGGACGTAATCTGGCAGTTATCGTAGAGTCAGCGGCAGTTAATCACAGACAGAAGAAAATGGGTTATAATGCAGCTCAGGAATTATACCGGAGAGTGCAGGAAAATATGACAAAAAAAAGAGGAATGGAGAATGAGGATGAGTAAGTATTGTTTTGGAATTGATGTAGGGGGAACAACGATTAAATGTGCGCTGTTTTTAAATGATGGAACTATTTTGGATAAATGGGAAATCAAAACAAATACAGACAATGGCGGCGAGAGAATTCTTCCAGATATTGCAGATGGAATTGAAGCAAAGCTGAAAGAAAAGAAAATAGACAAGGCAGAGGTAGAAGGAATTGGTATTGGATTGCCGGGACCGATTGAAGAAAATGGTGAGATTGCATGTGCGGTCAACCTTCACTGGGGCAGAAAGAACATTGAAAAAGAATTAAACGAGCTGACAGGAATGGCTGTAAAAGCAGGAAATGACGCAAATGTAGCTGCTCTTGGAGAAATGTGGAGGGGTGGCGGAAAAGGCGCTAAAAACCTGATTATGGCAACTCTCGGAACTGGCGTAGGCGGCGGAATTATTGTCAACGAGAGGATTGTAACAGGGGCTCACGGTGCAGGCGGAGAAATCGGACATGCTCTGGTAAATCCTCATGAAACCATTCCTTGTAACTGTGGAAACAAAGGCTGTCTGGAGCAGTATGCGTCTGCAACAGGAATTGCAAGACTGGCAAGAGAAGCTCTGGAAGCTTCCCAGAAAGCTTCTGTTTTAAGAGGAAAAGAAAGAGTAACTGCAAAGCATGTTTTTGACGCATATAAAGAGCAGGATGAATTAGCAGGAGAAATTGTTGAAAAATTCGCAAGATATCTGGGACATGCTCTGGCAATTTTTGCCAGTGTATCAGATCCGGATGTGATTGTTATTGGCGGCGGTGTTTCAAAGGCAGGAGAAGTTTTAGTAGACTGTGTACAGAAGCAGTACGAGAAATTTGCATTTTCCGCATGTAAGAAAACACCGATTAAGCTGGCTATACTGGGAAATGATGCCGGTATTTGCGGCGCTGCGAAATTGATTTTAAGCAGATAAAAATCGGAAATAATATGATATAGAAAAAGCAGGTTTTCACTATGGAAAACCTGCTTTTTATTGCTTTAAAATTTTATTGATTTGCCGGAGGAGCTGGCGGTGTTTCCGGTTGCTCCTGAGGTGTTTCCGGAGTTGGTGGAGTCGGTGTTTCCGGCTCTTGTGGGGTTTGAGGTGTTTCCGGTGTGGTTTCCTCCGGAGCATCTACGGAGTCCTCAGGTTTGGGTTTTTCGTTCTCCTCAGATTTTGCTTTTTTATGACCGGAACAATATTTCTTTGGAAGAGTTTCCGTATCATAATATTCTGTTACGGCATCACAGGATGAGCTTGCCAACAGACCGCTGCTCTTACAAATGGATTTTTTCTCCACTGTGGAGGAACTTTAAATTCTGTTTCCGGCAAATCATTGTGAATACGCTGCATGATTTTCTGCCATAGAGTTTGCTGATAGGTTCTTGCCTGTCCTTTTGGAAGGACAATATTATTATCATATCCTGCCCATACAGAGCAAGTATAATACGGAGTAAATCCGGAGAACCATAAATCCTTGTAGTTATCGGTTGTACCGGTTTTTCCTGCTACCGGCATATTGCTTAACTGTAAGCGAGTACCTGTTCCTTTTTTTACAACGTCTTCCATTACGGAAGTCAGCAGATAAGCAGTGCTTGGCTTCAGAACCGTTGTTTTTTCAGGGGTGTTGTCAATGACAACATTTCCGTCAGAGTCTAAAATCTTTGTATAGAATACAGGTTTAATATAAGTTCCGTTATTTGCAATAGTAGCATAAGCGGCTGTCAATTCCAGATTACTTACACCCTTTGTAATACCACCGATTGCTGTTGCAGAATTCACGTCTGTGTAGAAATTGCCACTTCCCTGAGGCAGCTCAGTTAAGGTATCTAAGATAGAAGTAAATCCAAATTTCTTTAAGTATTCTACGCCGACCTCCGGTGTGATTTCCACCATAGCTTTTACGGCAGGAATATTGTAGGATTTTGTAATTGCAGTACGCATGGTTACAGTTCCGTGATATTGGCGGTCATAGTTGTATAACGGCTGTCCGCTGTCGTATTTAAATGGCTCATCCTTAAAGGTTGTGGATAATGTCATTCCGCCTTCATTTAAGGCAGCAGCATAAGCGGCTAATGGCTTAAACGTAGAACCCGGCTGACGCAAGGTGTTTGTTGCACGGTTTAAGGAAAGACTGGAGGATTTTTCTCCACGTCCGCCCACAATAGCTTTTACATAACCTGTGTGCTGGTCAATGATACAAATAGAAGATTGCGGCTGAGGAGTTAAGTAAATGTTTTCGCTGATTACCTCGCTTCCGTCTGCCAGAATAGCTGCCTTGTAAGTATCTACATGAGACTGAGCGTTTTCAGGACTGTCAAATAATAAAGTGAAATTTTTATCTTCATTCTGAATGAAATATTCCTGAAGCATTTCCTTGCTGTAATTTTCCTGTTCGCCGTTTGGATGCTTTACAGTCAGGCGATAATCCAAGGTTACCTGTGTACCGGAAGGGAAATTATCAGGATTTTCATATTCTTCATCGCAAATAAGCTGAATTGCAGGGTCTTGTGTTGTATAAATACGAAGACCGCCGCTGTAAAGTGCGTTGTAAGCCTGAGCTTCCGTAAATCCACGCTGTTCCTGCAAATCTTTTACAACCTGTTCGGTTAATTCATCAATAAAGTAACTGTAAGTCTGGGTTTCCTCACCCTGTTCTTCGTCAACGGTTTTAATCCTGTCATATACATTGTCAGCCAGACATTCGTCATACTGTTCTTTGGTAATATATTCCTGTTCCAGCATGTGGTCTAAAACGTCTTTACGGCGCATAGCATTTTTATCAGGGTTAATAACAGGGTTAAATTTTGTAGGGTTCTGACTGATACCGGCAATTACGGTACACTCAGAAAGTGTTAATTCACTTACATTTTTACCGAAATAATCCTGAGCAGCAGCCTGTACACCAAAGTTACCGTTTCCCAGGTTAATGGTGTTTAAATAATTTTCGAGGATAATGTTTTTATCCTTTACCTGTTTTTCTAATTCAATGGCGAGATACTGCTCCTGAAACTTACGTTTAAAACGCTGTATAACAGACTCATTTGTCCAGCCGGTAAAAACGTTATTTTTTAATAACTGCTGTGTAATGGTACTTGCACCTTCGGTAAAGTTTCCTCCGTTTAGGATACCTTTTACACCTGCACGCAGGATACCTTTTATGTCAATACCATTATGTTCATAGAAACGTTCATCTTCAATAGCTACCACGGCATGCTGTAAGTCCAGAGGAATTTGCTCAATGCTTACGGGCATACGGTTGGAATTTGGAGCAGTCAGCTTTTGGAGCTGGTTGCGTTCGCATCATAAACAAAGGTAGCTTCGCCAACGGGGACGATATTTACTTCTGAAATATCAGGTGCATTGTCAATCAGACCTTTAAAAGCACCTATACCCATGCAGCCTCCGATAATCAAAATTGCCATCAGAGAGATGAAAATAATACGTAGAAAAGAAACATGTGCTTTTTTTCCCAGCATAGAAGAACGGGAAGTAAGAGCGTTGCGTTTCTTGTTCGTGGCACGTTTTCCGAAATTCATGTAGTTTGCCTCCTTTTCCCGTACATTATATCAAATGACAGAACCTAATTCAAGAAACTTTGAGCCGGCGGGTAAGATTTCCACTTTTTTAGTCATAAATATTCCCAATTTCAGGGAGAATATGCTAAAATAGCAGGAAAGAAAAAAGAAATGAGGAATATTATGTTAGAGCAATACAGGACAATCTATGAAGGCGGACAGGGAGAAATAACAGAGAAAAAATCCAGATTTATCGCTACGGTCCGTCTTGTGAAGACAGAAGAGGAAGCCGTAAAATTTATAGAAGAGATGAAAAAGAAGTATTGGGACGCTACGCATAATTGCTCCGCTTATGTAATCGGAGAACGGAGGGAGATTATGCGGTGCAGTGATGACGGAGAGCCTCAGGGAACAGCGGGAAAGCCAATGCTGGACGTGCTTTTAGGAGAAGAGCTCTATAATACAGCTGTTGTAGTTACCCGATATTTCGGAGGAACACTTCTGGGAACAGGCGGGCTTGTAAGAGCTTATTCAAAATCTGTACAGGAAGGGCTGGCACAAAGCAGAATAATTACGAAGTATCACGGTGTACTTACAGAAGTGGGAACAGATTACAATGGAGTGGGAAAGCTTCAATATCTGTTTGCTCAAAAGGAAATTCCAATTATGAATTCGCAGTATGAGGAGGCTGTAAAAATGCAGGTTCTTATACCGGCAAACAGAGTTGATGAAATAAAAAAGGCCGTAACAGAAGCTACTAATGCGAGAGCCTCTGTTACGGATTTAAAAGAACTGTATTTTGCAGTTTCAGAAGGCGAATACCTTCTGTTTAATGATTAAATTAGCATTTTTCAGGAGCAGGATATTCCACACCGAAGGTTTCCACTGTCATAGTCTGGATTTTCTGCTCTTCTAAAGGACGGTCGCTGTAATCTGTGCGTGTTTCCGCAATTTTATTTACTACGTCCATGCCTTCTGTGATTTTTCCGAAAGCAGCGTAAGCGCCGTCTAAGTGAGGAGAAGCTTCGTGCATGATGAAGAACTGGCTGCCTGCGGAATTTGGGTGCATTGCACGAGCCATGGAAAGAACTCCCGGTGTGTGTGCCAGATTATTTTCAAAATGGTTCTGAGAAAATTCACCTTTGATGGAGTAACCCGGACCGCCCATGCCTGTACCGTCGGGACAACCGCCCTGTATCATGAAGCCACAGATGACTCTGTGGAAAATCAGACCGTCATAAAAGCCGTCTTTAATCAGGCTGATAAAGTTGTTTACTGTATTTGGGGCGATTTCAGGATATAATTCCGCTTTCATAACATCGCCGTTTGCCATTGTAATGGTTACGATTGGATTTGCCATAATAAAATTCTCCTTTATTTCAGTAGTTTATTTGAACATTATAAGCGGAAAAAATAAAAGGTGCAAGCCGGAATTTTGTGTGTTATACTAATGAACTGAACTTATAGTAAAGATAAAGAGGACAATCTATGATAATAGAAACATATAATGCAAAAGAAACCTTTTGTTTAGGTGAAAAAATAGGACAACAGGCTCTTCCCGGACAGGTTTACACCTTAAACGGTGATTTGGGAGTGGGAAAAACGGTGTTCACCCAAGGGGTAGCGAAAGGACTTGGAATTACAGAGCCGGTAAACAGCCCGACTTTTACCATTATTCAGGAATATGAGGAGGGAAGACTTCCTTTCTATCATTTTGATGTGTATCGCATTGGCGACATAGAGGAAATGGAAGAAATCGGATACGATGATTACTTTTTCGGGCAGGGCGTATGTCTCATTGAATGGGCAGAGCTGATAAAGGAGATTTTACCCTCTGATATCATTTCCATTACCATTGAAAAGGATTTGGAAAAGGGATTTGACTATCGAAAAATTACCATTACAGGTTTGGAATTGGAGATGTAGAAAGGAGCGCTTTACATGAAAATATTAGCGTTAGACAGTTCAGGACTGGTAGCATCTGTTGCAGTGATGGAAAATGATACACTTGTGGCAGAATATACCATGAATTATAAAAAAACACATTCACAGACCTTGTTGCCTATGCTGGATGAAATAAAAAATAACATTCAGGTTGATTTAAGCAGCATTGATGCTATTGCAGTGGCAGCAGGTCCGGCTCATTTACAGGACTTCGTATCGGTTCTGCTACGGCAAAGGGATTGGGACTGGCTCTTGATAAGCCTTTGATTGCAGTGCCCACAGTAGATGCGCTGGCATATAACCTTTATGATACAGGGGAAGATACCGTTGTATGCCCGATTATGGACGCAAGAAGAAATCAGGTGTATACAGGTATTTATAAATTTCAAAATCATGAGATGGCTATTGTGAAAGAGCAGGATGCGTTATCTATTCAGGAGCTTTTAGAGGTGTTAAACGGAATAGGAAAGAAGGTTATCTTTTTAGGTGATGGAGTTCCCGTTTTTAAAGAAATCATAAAAGAAAACTGTAAGGTAGAATACAGTTTTGCTCCTGCTCATTTAAGCCGTCAAAGGGCAGGGGCAGTGGCTGCCTTGGCAGGTATTTATTTTGCGCAGGGAAGAATTCAGACTGCCACAGAGCATCAGCCGGATTATTTACGGGTATCTCAGGCAGAAAGGGAGCGGGCAGAACGCCTTGCGAAAACAGAAAATGCTTGAAATCAGAGAGATGCGGGAGCAGGATGCGGCAGCAGTGGCACAGATAGAAGCGGAGAATTTTTCAAAGCCTTGGAAAGAGGCTGATTTTCTGGGAGCTGTAAGGGATGAAAAGGCTCTCTATCTTGTGGCATATCTGGATAAGATACTGGTAGGGTACATAGGAATGTGGATGGTGCTGGATGAAGGCGAAATACGTCTACATC
>ENA-OQIC01001104-OQIC01001104.1-human-gut-metagenome-genome-assembly--contig:-NODE-1104-length-10120-cov-1.521565_pt1 | contig 10120 bp, 15 predicted proteins | sample MGYA00242572_ERZ504736 | MGnify/ENA primary metagenome ERZ504736 (study PRJEB26092, sample SAMD00036201) | human gut metagenome | host: Homo sapiens | study: EMG produced TPA metagenomics assembly of... | reverse complement strand
CCCAGGCCAGATAACTGGCCCAGTATCCTACCTTCATGTTCCCAAGCTGGACCAGGAGCTGTTGCCCAGGTTCATGGAATCCGTAAACAGGTTGCGCATAAAGAAGGAATCCATCAGCTCTCCCACTGATTCAACGCCAAAGTTCAATATGAATTTTGTGGGTCCAAACAGGAAAATGAACAGAATCAGGAATGAAAATATATATACATTAAAGCTGGAAAGCCACTTAATTCCCTTCATAATGCCCGAAGACGCCGATATGGTATATACCAGGATAATGGCCGCCATGACGATTATCAGCATAATGCCGTTGGTAGGTATTCCTGTTATGTTGGATATGCCTCCCGCCACAGAAAATGCCCCTGTGGACAGGAACCCGACATACCGGCGCAGAGTATGAAAATACAGAGGGCGTCGATGATGTCTGCCAGCCTTCCCTTTGTTGCCCGTTCCCCCAGCAACGGCGAAATGCAGGCCCCCAATGAAAATGGTTTCTTCATATTGTAATAGGTAAACGCGAATACAGTTGCGGCCAGGGCATAAATTGCATAGGTGTAATACCCCAGTGCAGATACATCTGGGCCATGGCAAAACAGCAGCCTGAGGTGAGTTGGGCTCTATATCAAAAAACGGCGATGGATCACTCATAAGATACAGCGGCTCTGCTGCTGCCCAGAACATAAGACCGGCGGCTATGGTCGTACACAAACTGATTGCAAACCAGTTGAATTTGCCCAGTATCGGTTTGGCATCCTTTCCGCCAATCACTGTATTTCCAAATTTAGAAAAGCAGGCATAGAAGCATACCCCACCGCTGCCAGTCCATAACCTGAGAACAGCCATTTAAAATTCCCCCAAATCCAATCCTTTACCCCATTGACCACCTTCAAAAAAGCATCCTGGGACACAAATCCCAAAATCAATACCATCAGCAGCACTAAAAACGGAGGCCAGAATACCCAGCCTCTTAATCTGCTTTTTCTCTTTTGCCCCGACACCTTCTCCATTACCAGTACCTCCTCATCTTTAGTCTGAGCCCCTTTTCTGCCCGAAGACTTATAACCGGTGATTGTATATATTGACCTGTAAAATAAAGTAATTAGGCTCATTATACCATTTGAACCTAGAGTCCAGAAACAATTTTACAACTTTGATACAAAAACCAGGCAAATAATCCGCCAATTTCACCCCCTTCCCTCTCTTTTTATGGAAGCATCTGACTTACAGTCTGCCGGCGTTCCTTTTTCCACATCCGATACAAAACAGTTACATCTTCATCCACAAAAAAGGCTGCAATTCCACCGGCACATGCCAACGAAACCGCAGCCTTCCTCACACATTACTGCTTAAATCACAATTCATATAACTTCATTACCCTGATCCAAATATTTTCTCACCCCTGCCTCAAACAGCTGCTGCCGTTTCCTTGCCGTTTCCCGGCAGGCTTCGGCTTCCTCCTTCCACACATCCGCCACCAGCCCCGGACAGTCTCCCATTATCCGGCACAATTCCTCAGCTGTATACACAGCGTCCTCACCCAGGCCAAGAATATCCATGATGCGGCAATCCAGCATCTTATTGTAGCTGTTCTTGGAACGGATTCCCTTTATATGTGAAATACAATCCGTACATGTTTTGTCACTGCCCAGGAACCTGCATGGCCCGCATATATCATCAGCCCGGATGTGACTTTTATCTGTATCCGGTGATTCCCTATAATCTCATTTGCTGACCGGTAAAAATCATGGCCGTAATCCGTATCCGGTACAAAACCTGGATTCCGCCTCCATACAGCTTGATAATGTCCATAAAATGATGGGGTTTGATTACCATTTTTATATCTCCTGTCTATCCGGCCTGTTCCTACAGTCCCAGATATTCTTCAAACAGATTGCACACCCTGACTGTATCCGGTTCATATTCCATCTCACAGAATATGCGAAGCAGCGGTTCCGTACCAGAGAATCTGGCAATAACCCAGCCGCCGTTCTTAAAATATACCTTGCATCCGTCCATATAAGAAACATGGTCTGTCTCAAAGGGCATTTCCGGCAGTTTCCGTTCCTCCATAAGGATGTTATGGATTCGTTCCTTTTCATCTGGCGTAAACCTGTAATCCCGCTCCGCCATATGGATGGCTCCATATTCCTTCCTGATATCCGCCGCTATCTCCGACAGCCTCTTCCCGCTGACAGCTATCATCTCCACCAGAAGGGCCGCCGCATAGATGCCGTCCTTTCCGTGTATATGGCCCTTTACCGTCAGTCCGCCTGAGGACTCGCCTCCTATAATGGCATCCGTTTCCTGCATTTTCGCGGATATATGCTTGAACCCCACCGGCACCTCGTAGCATTTCTGCCCAAAGCTCTCTGCCACCTTGTCCAGCACATGGGTGGTTGCCAGGTTGCGCACAGCAGGTCCCCGCCACCCCTTGTATCTCAGCAGATAGTAATAGAGCATGACCAGTATGTTGTTTGCGTGGAGATAATGCCCCTGGTCATCAATGACTCCCAGCCTGTCCGCATCTCCGTCCGTGGCAATGCCGATATCGCAATACCGGTCCAGCACATAATTCTGGAGATTCCGCAGAGTCCGCTCCGTGGGCGCCGGCATCTTTCCGCCGAACAGGGTGTCGTGCTGGAATTAATGGTTTCTATGGTACACCTTGCAATGGAAAGAATGGTGCTCAGAGCCGTCAGGCTCACACCGTACATGGGATCAATGGCAATGCGCAAATCACGCTCCTTGATGGCGTCCATGTTAATCACGGATATGATGTTATCCAGATACTCATTCATGGGATTGATTTCCCTGACCATGCCCTTCCTTACAAGCTCCAGGTAGGATGGCGGCGGCATCTGTCCGTTTTCCTCCTCATTGGGAAGATAAAGTTCCTCTGCCTGTTCCAGGTAATACTCAATCTCTGCTGTCTGCTTCTCATCCGCGTCCCTTCCCCCGTATGTAAACACCTTGATACCGTTATAGATGGCCGGATTATGGCTGGCTGTCACCATCATGCCGTAGCTCAGCTCATGCTTCATCACATAGAACATTACCAGCGGAGTGGGCGAGCTGCGGTTTACAAACCACACCCGGATTCCCTGGTTTCCAAATATTTCGCAGGACCATATGATGGCCTCTTTTGAAAGGAACCGCCTGTCATACCCCATGACAACGCCCTGACCCTCCACACCCTCTGCCTTCATCTTAAGGCATATGGCCAGCGCCAGCTTTTGTATGTTTTCCTTTGTAAATTCTTCCCCAATGATGGCTCTCCAGCCGCCTGTCCCGAACTTACCATATGTTTTCTCCTCATTTTCCTCATAAAAGCTGAAGGTTTCCACAAAACGCTTCAGGCTTTTGCACATACTACACGATTGACACCTTTCCTTTGCTCACCTTCAGGAATATCAGCAGCATGACAACCGTACTCACAGTCAGAATGGAGCCAGCGCTGCCGCCGTACCATAGCTGTTGCGGACCACCTCAGTATAAATTGCTACAGAGATGGTACTTGTCTTGCCCCCATAGAGCATGACGCTGGATGACAGCTCATTGATACAGGTAATCCAGCTGAGGATGGCTCCGGACAGCACACCGGCGCCATGAGCCTTGCCGTTACCTTGCCGAAGGTTTTCATAGGTGACACGCCCAGACTGATGGACGCCTCCTCCACACTTGTCCATCTGCTGCAGGAAGGCGCTACCCGATCGCACCGTATAGGGCAATTTTCTGACCACAAAGGCGATAATGATGATCAGGGCCGTACCTGTAAGAATCACTGGAGGCTTATTGAATGCAACAATTAAGCTGATACCGAGAACAGCTCCCGGAATAACAAACGGAAACATAATAATTAGGTCCATCAGCTGCCCGGCCACGCCCTTCTGGCGGACCACGATATAGGAAATCAGCATACCCAGCGCTATAATGAACACAATGGCAACCGTGGAAAATACAAATGTATTCCTGATGTTGGTCCACAGGCGGTTGAATATGGTGATATAGCTGCCCAGGCTGAACCCTTTCTGGAAGCCCGTGAAATCACATTTGATAAAGCTGGTGATGAGCACCACAATCTGAGGCAGGATTCCCACAAAGGTGACCAGCATCACAGGGAATGTGACCATGAAACGCTTGAATCCGCGAAGCACCTCTTCTTTTGGCGGACGCATGGCTGTCATGACGTAATTCTTTCTGGATACATAATACTTCTGCACCAGCAGCACTGTGGTGGAACAGAGCACGATGATAACAGACAGTGCGCTGGCCAGATGGGCGTTGCCGCCAATCTCACTCATGTATTCATTGTATACCAGAACCGGAAGAACCATGTAGCCCTCGCCGATGAGCATGGGAGTTCCGAAATCAGCCAGGCTGGTCATGAATACCATGATGCTCCAGCCGCGATGGACGGAAGCACCACCGGAAGGGTAATGGTCCACAGCCTGCGAAACTTATTGCTTCCCAGATTCTCCGCGGCCTCCTCCAGGCTGGAATCAATGCTTCCCATGGCCCTGAGGTATACAGATACACATATGGGAACAGCTTAAAGGTAAATACGATGATAATACCCATCTTGCCGTAAATGCTTGGCAGATGGATGCCGATATTTGCAAACAGACTGGTGATAAAACCGGAACGTCCAAACAGGGTAATCCAGCTGTAAGCCCCGATAAACGGCGGGCTCATCAGGCTCATGATGATAAAATGTGGATAAACCTTTTTCCCACCACATTATACCTGGACATAACATAGGCAATGGGCACACCCACCACTAAGGTTGTGAGTGTGGTGACCACGGATACGAACAGGCTTCGCCCCAGGGCATTGTAATAGTATTTTTTTGTAAAGAACCGGATATAGTTCTCCAGGGTAAAACCAGCCGCATTTTTTGAAAAAAAGCTTCGTGTTATCAGGGTACAGAAGGGATAAAACAGGAAAATCAGCATAAATCCCACTACCAGTACCTTGACCCAGAACCAAAAGTCCAGCTTTTTGCGCGACTTTACCATGAAATCACCTCCTGGGTTCCGGCGTCGTAAACGCCTACCGCGTTGATATCAAAGTTGACCTTGACCCGCTGTCCGTCCGGGCGCAGCTCGCGGACATCCTTGGTGTACTCGTTAAGCTGTACGGTCTGTCCGTTATCCAGTTCAATCTCATATTCAATGAAATCTCCCAGGAAGGTGGATATCACGATTTTTCCCGGCAGACCCTCCTTTTCGTCAAAAAACAGCTGCTCCGGTCTGGCTGAAATGATGCCCTCTCCCTTAAAGGGAGCCTTCAGACTGCATGTAATCGTGCACTCGCCCTTGATATCAAGGACAGCCGCCTCCGGATTTTCACCGTTTACATCACATTCCACGAAATTGGAGACCCCTATGAATCCTGCCACAAAAGTGTTCTGTGGTTTTTTGTATATATTCTCAGGGGATCCCACCTGCATTACCTCGCCCTCTTTGATAACCGCGATACGGTCAGAGATGGCCAGTGCCTCCTCCTGGTCATGGGTCACATAAATAGTGGTGATCCCCAGCCGGCGCTGCAGCTTTTTGATGACTGTCCTCATCTGCACCCTGAGCTTTGCATCCAGGTTGGACAGCGGTTCATCCATCAGCAGCACGCCCGGCTCTATGACAAATGCCCTTGCAAGGGCCACCCTCTGCTGCTGACCGCCTGACAGCTCGTTGGGCTTTCTGTCCTTCAGATTCTTAATCTGAACCAGGTCAAGGGCCTCCTCCACCTTGCCGGGAATCTGGTCTTTGGGATATTTTTTGCCTTTAAACCATAGGCACATTCTCTGCCACAGTCAGATGGGGGAAATGGCATAATTCTGGAACACCATGCCGATATCCCTTTTGTGGGCCTCCAGGTTATTGATAACCTTATCATCAAAGCAGATTTCTCCGCCGTCCACACTGTTAAAACCCGCTATCATTCTAAGCAGCGTGGTCTTGCCGCATCCGGAGGGCCCTAACAGTGTAAAAAATTCGCCCTGTTTTATCTCCAGATTCACTCCCTTTAACGCTGTAAAATCACCGTACCTCTTAACGGCGTCCTTTATGATAACTCCATGGCTCATACCAGTTTCCTCCTTATATGCTGACGCTGCCTGTATCCCGGCCCATCTTCCAATCCTGATTCAATCATATCCTTTACGTGAAAGACTGTCCCGCCCTTCCGGGTCCGGACAGCCTTTTCACCGTGTTACTCTGATTCTTATCTCTGCTGCTTATATATAATACGCAATACTCCCACAGGTTAATCTACCATGATGTCATTGAAATGCTCAATGATGGCTTCCTTCTCATTGGCTGCCCAGTCAAAGTCATAGTCAACCAGCGGAATGTCCTCCAGTTTAGCCATGCCTTCGCCAACTTCCATGTCGCTTCTTACAGGACGGCGGCCCCAGTTTTCACTCTGCTCTGTCTGGCACTCTTTAGATGTAACGAAATCAATAAACAGCTTAGCGTTCTCCTCATTGGGGCATCCCTTAACCAGGGCCACGCCATCCGGTACTGCGCTGGTTCCGTCCTTAGGATATACAATCCTACCGACGGGTCATCCTTGTACTGCACAGCGGCCTTCTCCAGAGTCAGTCCCACATAGAACTCACCGTCAGCCACCATTTTATGGCACTTGCCTGAAGAGTCAACAATCTTTCCGTCCAGGTTATCATATAATTTCTTGATGAAATCCCATCCGTCTTCCTTGCCGCCATGGCCCAGAATCATGGTACATAACTGTGTGTAAGCGGAACCGGATTTGGACGGCAGACAGTACGCAATCTTGCCCTTCCACTCAGGCTTTGTCAGGTCTTCCCATGTCTCAGGAATGGTCAGGCCGTCCTTCTCAATCAAGTCTTTGTTATAGAAAATAACCATTGGCAGCGGACTCTCGCCAATCCACAGTCCGTCCGGGTCCTTGTAAGCAGCTCCTATAAATTCGTCGTTAGCGCATACATAGGGCTCAAAATATTCTTTGAAGGCTGCCAGGGAGTCAGCGCCTCCGCCCCACAGTACATCCGCGATGGGATTGGCTGTCTCGGCCGCAATACGGTTGCACAGCTCGCCGGTACCTGCCGCCACTACCTCAACCTTGACATTGGGATACTTCTCCATGAACAGGTTAACGCCCGCATTCAGAGGATCTGCGTCATGGGGCGAATATACCACCACGGTTCCCTTATAATCCTCAGGAGCCTTCCCGCCTGCAGCTTCCGCCTCTGCCTTAGTGTCCTCTGCTTTGTCCTCCGCTTTGGTATCAGCCGGTGCCTCTGTGGCTGCAGGAGCTGCCGTGGTATCGGCCGCCTTTTCACCGCCGCCGCATGCTGCCAGGCTTAAAACCATCATTGTTGCCAGTGAAGCTGCTAAAAACCGTTTCTTCATAATACACCTCTCCTTTTATATCATATTTTCAGTTCACGTATTCATTGGGAGTTTTTACCTCCGATAGTCATATTATATGACTTTACTGTGCGTTTTTCCATTTGTTATTCTTACATTTCTTTTGTTATTCTGAACTATTGCATATATTTTATGCTATTTTTAATATTTATATATACATATTATCCAACCAAACGTATTTTCTGCGGATATAAAAAATAGCCGCGGCAGTATACCTGCCGCAGCAATCTCTTAATTCCAACTATCAGCTTAAATCATTCCTGCTTCCCGTTTTCCGTACCAGTTCTATTTCCTGTAACCGCATTTCGGGCAGACACCATTTTCATCTAAAGCAATGCCGCATAACGGGCAGCGCTCCATTGTCCTCTGGGGCTTAAATTCCTCAGACGCAGCGTTTACACCGCTTGTGAAGGTTATTTTAACGATGTTTAATTTGTCTTTTAACAGATCATAGACAATTTTAATCATGCCCTCCACTGTCATGGTTTCTTTTGTTACAACCAGACGGCATTCCGGATACGCTGTTGCAAGATCTGTTTTGAAAGCAGGACCTTTCATAATATTGTTGGGAGCACCGTCCTTGATACCCTGAGCTTCATATACCCCAAGGAGGGCGGGAAGCAACGGATCATCCTCCCGTAAAATCGTGGCATGGTCAAAGTTCTTTAAAACCTCCCACGCTGTTTTCTGGATCTCGTTGCAGGGGAATACCATATTGACGCCTGCATTCACCGTGTCCTCCACCTCTAATGTTAATATGCCTGTGTGTCCGTGCAGATACTGTGCTTCACCTTTAAAACCATAAAACCTGTGTGCGTACTGTAATCCAACGTTGTGATACTTCTCATGATAAACCATCCTTCTCTTTGTGTTTATAGGGCGTTCTATGCTCCCTAACTTGGATACATCCGGTAAATTGCTGCATCGAATCAGGCTGATCATATACCTCTTATAAATAATAATAGTTCTTATTATCATTATAGTCACAGCATCATTAAAAGTCAAGGAAAATAAATATATTTTTTAATTGCCGCAGTTTGCCCGGCCTTTAGAGGACCAAAACCGAGATCCAAAAAATGGTGCAGAATCAGATGTTAAGCTGGCTTATAACACCGATTCTGCACCATTTTTATATCATATGTCCGGACTACTCCTCTGCCGCCAATTCCCTCACTGCCTGAATCCCGGCATCGATCTCTTCCTCCGTGTTAAAGTAAGAAAAGCTGAACCGCACCATGCCCTGTTCCACGGTCTTAAAGGATTCATGCATCAGAGGCGCGCAGTGGGCGCCGGGGCGGGTGGAGATTCCATAGGTGACAGCCAGTTCATCGCTGACCTCTGAGGAATCGTAATCCCCGATATTCAGGGCCACAATGGCAGCCCTTTCATCAGAGGTGAAATCACCGTACACCCGGACTCCCGGTATCTGTACCACACCGTCATAAAACCGGCGCATCAGTTCTGCCTCTCTGCGGTGAATGGTTTCCACCCCAGTCTCCTTTATAAAGCCAAGGGCGGCATGGAGGCCTGCTATTCCATGGCCGTTCAGCGTCCCCGCCTCCAGGGCCGTGGGCATGTCCCCGGGATGTTCCTTCAGATAGGTATGAACACCGCTTCCCCCTGCCTTAAGGGGTCTTATGCGTATACCGTCTCCCACGCAGATTCCGCCTGTTCCCTGGGGGCCCAGAAGCCCCTTATGGCCGGTAAAACACAGCACGTCTATATGCATCCTCGTTCATGTCAATGGGAAGGCTCCCGGCTGTCTGGGAGGCGTCTGCCACCAGCCGGATTCCGTGTCTGTGGCAGAGTTCGCCAACACGCTCCAAATCCATCCGGTTGCCGGTCAGGTTGGAGGCATGGGTACACACAACTGCCTTTGTCTCAGGCCGTATGCTTTCCTCCAGCTGGTCATAACACAGAACACCCTTTTCATCGCAGCAGAATCGTCAGGCTGACGCCCCGGTTTTCCATCAGATAAAGAGGCCGAAGCACGGAATTGTGCTCCAGTACCGTGGTAATCACATGGTCCCCTTTTGAAAACAGGCCCTGGATGGCCGTGTTCAGGCTTTCAGTGGAATTACTGGTAAATGCAACCTGCAGCGGATTTCCCAGGTTAAACAACTCCGAAATTCTCTCCCTGGTTTCATAAATCATCCTGGACGCATCCAGGGAAGCCTCATGGGCCCTCTGCCGGAATTGCCGAAATTCCTCATGGCGTCCGACACTGCATCAATGACACAGTCCGGCTTCCTCATGGTAGTAGCTGCATTGTCAAAATAAATCATAATAGCGCCTCCCTTTCCCATCTAATCAATCGGGAAATTTCAATCACAATCCGGTGTCCGCCCAACATTCATACATAAGACAGGGCACCTGTTGGCATACACCTAAAAATCAGTACATGAGCCGGACCATTTCTTCATGTTCCATGCCCTTTTCCTTCATGAACTCAGACATCTCCTGTTCCATGTCAGGTTCGCAGCACCAGGCAAGGCCGCAGCCCGCGGATATTTCCCTGGGAACCGGTATCATCCTTCCTGTCTTTTGGTTTTCCTTACAAAGCTTCTCCATGGCAATGGCTTCTGCCGTGGTATGAAATGTAATGATTAATTTTGGTTCTTTTTTTCTCATCCCATAAATCCTTCGTATCTAAAATATGCTGCAGCAGACTGTCACCAGGCGGTCAAACAGCCTGATTTCCTTCCACTGCA
>ENA-OQIC01001103-OQIC01001103.1-human-gut-metagenome-genome-assembly--contig:-NODE-1103-length-10127-cov-1.326500_pt1 | contig 10127 bp, 18 predicted proteins | sample MGYA00242572_ERZ504736 | MGnify/ENA primary metagenome ERZ504736 (study PRJEB26092, sample SAMD00036201) | human gut metagenome | host: Homo sapiens | study: EMG produced TPA metagenomics assembly of... | reverse complement strand
CCCGTGACAATGCCTATCTCAGCCTCCACATCCGCGTTGCAGGCTTTTGCCATGGCACTACTTCCCTGGTCATTGCCACGTTTTCCTCATAAGCAAGGGAGGAGCCGTCATACATGACAGCGGAAAAACCTAAATCCAGGGCTTTTCTCACATAGTCCAGGTCCTCGCCATGGTCCAGCATGACGCAGACAGGAACCCTGGCCTCCTTCGCCATACGCACCATGATGGGGCCGATGATATGAATGGGCATCTCGCACTCATGAAGCTGCGCGTGCTGGATAATAACTGGTTCTTCACGTTTCTCTGCCGCCCGTATAACCGCCATAAGAATTTCCAGATTCGGCGTGTCAAAGGCGCCTATACAGCATTGCTTTTCTTCCGCATACCGCAGAACATGGTTCATATTTACTAACATCCGGCATTCTCCTTACTTTTCCTCATAGAGTTCAACGATGGCATCATCCAGATTACAAATGCCAGGCGCACGCCAGGGCCGCAGTCAGCCGGCCCGAATATGATCCTCTGAGCCTGGGAGGCATAGTGGTCCAAATCGTCCACCCTGTAAGCCACATGGGGCTGCTTGGAAAGAATCTCCGGGAAGGGTGTTCCCTCCTCGAATTTCAGGTACTCTATCTTAAAATCATAGTCATCCACATTGCTTACCCAGAACTTCATGTCCTCGTTATATGTCATTCCCTCTTTTTTATTTAGGACCGGGATTCCTATATGCATATATTCTGCCGCCATGACCATATCCTCCTCATCTTTCTCTTAAACTGATTTTTCCTTGTGCCGCCAGTACGTTCATAAACACCCTCTTATTTCTTCATATACGGCGTATTGCACGGTGCATTCCAGTAGTGCAGAAGCTCATCGTCCATCCTTGCCATGAACATCTGGAAGCCGGCCTGCTCCTGTACGGTGAGAAGCTCGCCCACATAATTGGCCACAATCTCAATGTTCTTCTCCTTCAGGTAGGATACGCACCTGCGGTAAATGATGAACAGCTCCATCAGTGTGGTGGCGCCGGTTCCGTTGAGAATCAGCATGATTTTCTCGCCTTCCCTGATATCCAGGTCAGCCAGAAGCCGTCCAGCATGATCTTGCTGTTTCATCGGCTGACTTCATGGTCTGGCGTCCGCCGCCGCCCTCTCCGTGCTGTCCCATGCCGATTTCCATTTCATCCTCGCCCAGATCCGCGAGCAGGCTTCCTGTTGCCGGATGGGTCGCTCCTGATACAGCTACGGCCAGGGTAGCCATGTTATCTGCAAACCGCTGCGCAATGGCAGCCACTTCCTCCAGGCTCTTTCCCTCGGCAGCCGCTGCTCCTGCTATCTTATAGGTGGGGATACATCCCACCAGGCCTCTCCTGTCATCGGCGTTGGAGCGGGGCGCATTGGCAATATCCTCCTGTGTCACTACCTTGACCACATTTAATCCTTCCTTTGCGCATTTCTTCATGGTCAGGTTGCCGGTAAGCATGTCGCCTGCATGGTTTAAGACTATGTAGAGAACGCCCTTGCCCTTGTCTGCCAGCTTTATGGCATCCAGGCAGGCCTGAGGTCCGGGAGCCGCGAAAACATCTCCCACCACGGAGATATCCACCATTCCTTCTCCCACAAATCCGCTGATAGCCGGCTCATGGCCGGAGCGCCTGAGTCACAATAGTAACCCTGTCGGCTTCAGCCAGCTTATTGTTAATGATCATGCGGTTTTCACCCAGGGTCACCAGCTCCTTGTGTGCCTCGGCAAAGCCTTCTAACAGCTCCGGCGTCAGATTCTCAGGATTGTTTATAAATTTCTTCATCTTCATAATTTTTACCTCTCCCATTTTATTTTATTGACCGCATCCGTATGCCATCTACTTCCGTATGCCGTCTACTTCAGTCCGTCGCAAAGTCCCGCAAAAACAGGGATGTGCTCACTGCCCCGCGTCCGGGGTGCCGATGGTCTTCTCCTTATAGCTTCTGGCCCTGCCATACTTGGACACATACTGTTCGCTTTCCTTTGCGCCCCTGGCCGCTGCCCCCTTGGCCGCCTCCAGCACAGCCATCACATCGTCCTTTGCTTTCTGGGCTGCTTCCACAGCAGGAATCAGGGCATCCATCATGGTCTTGTCCCCACGCCTGCGTTAGTGATGTCTTCCATGGCCGACAGGCATTCCGTAAACATTTCCTTCAGAGTACCTGCATCAATGGGTTTATTCCCTTCCAGGGGACCTGACAGTCCTCCTATCATGGTTCCGTATAATGGACCTGCGCTTCCTCCTCCGATCTCCATGGTATTGTCTCCCAGGTCCTCCAGAAATGTCTCCACGTCATCGTCATCCCAGCCATCCAGGCTCTTCTCGATCAGACCGGCAATCTTTCCAATGGTAACGCCGTGGTCCCCGTCGCCGAATCTGGAATCAATTTCGCTGAGATAATCCTTGTTCTCATTCCAGACCTGGGCGGCTTTTCTGAACATTTTTGTAATTTCCGGTTTTGAAAGTAACATATGTAACCTCCTCTCATGCATTTTCCCCAAATTACTCATGATTTTAGATTAACATTTGTTAGTTCCTTTGTCAATTATTCATCGCTCCCATTCTTTGTTTTTTGCCCTAATGCACAAAAAAATGCGCAGTTTCTTTAGCAAACCGCGCATTTATGGTTACGTATGTAACCCATATTTCATTGACCCGCGCTGTGCAATCATACATTCTCATTGTACAATCATCAGCTCTTGCCGCGCACCGGGTCTGACCTCACATGTCCCGGCCTTTTTATCGCTCTTCATCCCCGCTCATCATTCCAGCGCTTCCCTGACCACATGCTCCGGTGCGATAATGTTTCAGGTAACCGGTCTTTAAGGTCCCCGGAATGCCTTTGGGCTGGTATTGGCAGAACAGATACCCACCACATGCCTAGTCCCGGACAGAAGCTCCAGTGGAATCTGAATAGCGTAATCCGTATCTGACCGGATAATATGACCCTGGCTGTCCATAAAGTAGTTCAGGATGCGTCCCACTGCCTTCTGCCGTATAAGCTGGTCTCCATATCTGGCCTCCGACGCAAAATCCGGTACAGAAGGAAAATTCCCGATATTGACCAGCGCCACATCCAGCTTTTCCCAGACATGATATATCTCGTGGTAGCTGTCCAGCTCCCTGGTCAGTTTCAGCTCCTGCTCAGAAAGCACGCAGGCCGGTGAATAGATAAATCTGGGCTGGCCCCGCTGTGCTCCGCAATGGAACGAACCAGCTCATTGGAGTGGTAATTTTTAAGTCCCACGCCGCCATTTCCTATGAGCGGGCAGACAAATGTTCCTATGGGAACCAGCGTCTCCCTCTGTTCCATATGCTTTACCACATCACCGATAATGTGGCCCCATCCAATGCCCAGGCCGGTGCCTCCCAGCCCTGACAGATAAGAGATGGCTGCCTCTGCCACAGCCTCATTGGTGGTCTGATCATTTGGTCCTTCGGGCACAGCCACACCGTCATAAATCCCGAAACAACGTCCCACCAGTTCCATGAGGGACAGCGCACCGCCGGACTCCTCCTGCGGTGCGCTTATCCGTATAGTGACGATTCCCTTATCCCGCGCCTCCTTCAAAAGCTTGCTGACCATGGGGCGGGATATACCGTATTGGTCCGCAATCTCACTCTGGGTCCTGTCCTGCTCGTAATACATTCTGGCCACATCGACCAGACGCTCTGTTTTCTTATCCATACTGCCTCTTATTCATATCGCCGGTGCCGCTTTGGCATGTCACAGAAGCGTATACTCCAGCATCTCATACGCCAGCCCGCTGCCCTCATTGATATCAGCAGGCAGAAGAGCCCTGGCCACGCATTTCTCATCGCCATCCGGAACATCCACGCGTTTCAGATAAGCATAATCCCCGTCAATCCGTTCCACTCTGTAATCCACACGTTCAAACATGGCTGCATTCCACCTCCGCTTCCCTACTTACGGCCGCAGCACTGGCGGTAACGCTTACCGCTGCCGCAGGGACAGGGCGCATCCGGTCAATGCGGGCTGTCTTGGCGTCCAGCTCCACCCGGTTATAACCACAGCTTCCAACCGTCCTGGTTTCCTTCCATACCTGTTCCATGATTTCATCGAATCCATTCATCTTTTCCTGGGAATCCAGGTTCAGTCCGAAATGCTCCATGATGTCTTCCACTGCTTTTGGCGTTGTCCCCAGCCTTATGTGGTGATGGATGGAGGACGCTGCCTCCTGAGCAGTCTCCTCATCGCAGCCAACCATGGCCAGGAAAAATGCCTTCAGCGGACGGATATGCCTCTTAATCTCCACTGCTCCGGTTCTGGCAATCTCCTTTACCTGGGCGGCAGAAGGTATATAAAACTCCTTGCCCTTCTGATAATTCAAGACATCTTTATAGGCATCTGCCTGAACCAGATCCCAGTCAATCAACCGGCCGTCCCAATAAGCAAAATCAGTCCAGACCCCTTTCATCTCACGGCAAAGGCGGGTGATTTCCCCTGCATCTGCCTCACAGCCAACTGTCTTGCAGATTGTCTCCACCTGACCCGCGTCAGCGGCGCCGTAAAGGTATACTGCCGCCTTACAGCAGGCCCATACCTGGCTGCGGTAATGACGCTCAGACCGGAATTTCTCCGTATTCAGTTCATCATATGCCTCTGCCACATCCGAAGGAACAACTGCTGTGCCATACTGGTAAACCCGCAGTAACCGCCATAGTGCAGGAAGCTCAGAGCTTCCAGGTCTCCCTGGTATTCTATACCTCCGGCTGCTGCGGCCTTCTCAAACTCTGCCGCGGTTTCATCGCTTATGGTGCCGAAAAACTGACCCATGCGCCGGGAATCCAGCAGGGCTGCAGCCAGAGCCGGGGCCAGCTTATTCTTTCCCAGCTCATCGCATCCCCCAATATGGTGAACCTTGGCAATGCGCAGAAGCTCGGTCTTTTCAAACCTGGAAAACAGGTCCTCCAGCCTGTGGATTACCCTTGGGGCCGGCCTCTGTGTTTCCGGCTTTTCAGTATCCCGGAGGCGGTTACCTGCTTGTGGGCTGCATGTTCCCGGGATGCATGTGCCTGTACCAAATGTTCCTGAGCCCCATGTTCCTGAGCCGCGTCCTCCTGTACCCCACGTTCCTGAGCTGCATTTTCCTGCCCGTCTCCCGCTCCGCCTTGTCCGAATGCCGGATGTGCCTTTAAATTGGCATTCACTTTATCCAAATCGTACTCTTCCATTCCCTGCCGGCTGCCCATTCCTCCATCAAGTCATGCTCCTCAGCTTCAGGGTCAGCCAGCTGGTCCAACAGGTCATAGTAACCGCCTATGCCGCCGCAGTCCTCCGGAATATTGTCTCCCTTATACTTTAACACCTGGGGATAGCTGTATTCATACTCCACTTCCTTCTCCATAAGAATCTGGTGTTCCCATGTATCCCCGAAGTCGTAGGTATATATAAAACGAGGGTTCTCTGTTATTAGAGTTCCAATCTGTGTGCCTTCCTCCAGCACATCGCAGCCGCAGGACTCCGCCAGATCGTCTTCCTCCACGTTTCCCTTATAAGCAGCCCCGGTTTCTTAAACTCAAACTTGTGCAAATGGTAATCACACCAGCCAAAGGCCCCCTGAATCGCCTGATGGAGCTGGCAAAATGTAAACTGCTCCGGCACCACCACGCGTCTCCATATAGCGGTTTACTGCCTTTTATGGTAATTTTCAACTGATAACCTTTCATAAGGCCCTCCTTCGAATTTCAAATATTTGTATAAGCAGGCATCCCGTGCCGTAACAGGCAATATCCTTCCAGTCAAAAACAGAACCCAGGATAATCCTGGCCGCAGTGTTCCCCTGCAGCCCCAGCAGCTCTGCCAGACGGAAATACTGCAGCACCTCTACACATACCGCAAAAAGAAACACATATAACGGCAGCCGCTTCATGCCCCTTGGTACGAACACCCTGACAAAACAGTACACCAGCACCACCACCAGCATGTCCCCTATATAAGGTCTGATAATGCGATCGTGAACATACAGGGCGATAATTAACTCAATTATAAAAACAATGATACTTGCGGCCAGATATCCCCACCTGGCCCTGTATTTTCTCCCGCTATCCATCGGGCCTCCCTTTGGCCGTCTACCGTATACCATTGAGTTCCTGATACATATCCTTGGCAAATGTATCTGTCATGCCGCAGATATAATCCGTCACCAGCAGCAAACGAAGATACAGCCGTTCCGCATCATCTGTCCCGGGCGCACATGGAATATATCATCTTATAATTATCAGATATAAGGGAAACCAGCTTTTTCTGCACCTGGGTCATGGGCAGGTCCGTGTCGTAGGGAATCACAGCATCCACAAACCGGTCCAAAAGAAAATCAAATATTGTCTGTGCCGCTATCTCCAGTTTCAGGATGGGTCTGGTGCTGAACGCATACCGCAAAGCAATATCCCCCAGCGCTTCCATCAACAGCTCCACATCCGTACCTGCAAAAAGGTCTCTGGTATAGGTGCCCTCCATAATAGATTCATAGTTGCCGGCAAAACATTCCGTAACGCCCGAAATCATCTGACCCTGGACGCTGATAATCCAGTTCTGCACCGCATACAGGTCCGGTCTGTCATATCCCTTTCCCACGGCCTTTCCATACTTTTCCTCCAGCCATGATACAATCTGGATATAGTGGTTTGTCTGGCTGCCGGCCTTATATGCTTTTAACTCAGCCAAAAGGCGTTCATAAGAAATGCAGCCCTTCTTGACCGCGTCCTCGATGTCTGCCGTCTTATAGGCAATGTCATCTGCTGCTTCTAATATGAATGCCAACGGATGTCTTTTTCCCAATGTGCCGGTTGACACCTGCACATCCTGGAAATTCTCCCTGTCGCCATGGAAATATCCCATCTTCTTGGTTCGGATATCGCCGCTGTCCTTATCAATCTCCAGGGAAGATACCGGATACTTGATAATAGTTCCCAAGAGAGCTTTTGTCAAGTTCATGCCATGCTCATCCACCAGAAAATGAAGCCTTGTCACCACCCTGAACGCCTGGGTATTTCCCTCAAAATGACAAAAGTCTTGTACCATCTGAGGCTCCAGAATTTCCGCAAGGTTCTCCCTCTAAATGTAAGCCTCTCCAGGTTCTTCTTAAACCAGTCCTGAATAGCTGTCTCACCAAAGTGGCCAAAGGAGGATTCCCGATATCGTGAATCAATCCGGCGCACTGAAGAATGTCACATACCGCCGCCTTATGTTCTGGCGTAAAGTTTTATCCTTGATAATAGTGCGGATGCTCTCTGATATATTCTGTCCCAGTGATTTGGCCAGGGATGAAACCTCCAGAGAATGAGTCAGCCTGGTACGGATGAAATCACTCCTGTCCAGCGGAAACACCTGGGTTTTATCCTGGAGGCGCCGAAAGGATGCACTGCCGATAATCCGGTGATAATCTTTCTCAAACTCTGTCCGCAGGTCCGTGGAGGACTGTTTCTTGTAACTGCGGATGCGGTCGTCGCAAAGCAGTGTCTGCCAATCCATACATACCTCCTTACTGCTTTCCCGCCTGAGTCCTGCCCCTTATAATCCATCAATCCCGGCAATAATACCGGGCCCTGACAGGACAAAACGCGGGATACGTTTCATTCTAGTATATCGGAAGTCGATTCCCCTGTCAAATATGCCTTTTATATGTCAGATTATGCCCTAAACATGCGTCTATATCTATTATCAACAAAATCGTGAAAAAAGCAACAAAAAACTGCATCTTTTGCAGTTGACAGCCATTGTTATTTGTGATAATTTAAAACGAGATAAGCAAATGAATAGGTTCTTCGGGGCAGGGTGTGATTCCCTACCGGCGGTATAGTCCGCGACCCGCTGCATGCGGCTGATTTGGTGCGATTCCAAAACCGACAGTATAGTCTGGATGAGAGAAGACAATTTTGTTCCTATGAATATTGGGTGTTATCCCTTATTTATATTGACTATGAAGTTAATCTCAGGTTCCCCGGAACCTGAGATTTTTTGTTTCCTGGAACTTCATTCATTGCCGAACCACCGTATCAAAAGCACTTATCAAGGAGGATTTGCTATGAAAACAAAATGGAGTATTCAGAAACTAATTTACACCGGTATGCTGGCCGCAGTTGCCGGCGCCTCATGTCACTGGAATTTTCCGTTCCAATGATGCCGCCCTTTTACAAGATTGACTTCAGCGATGTTCCGTCCATTATTGCCCTGTTCCTCATGGGGCCTGCTTCAGCTGCTGGGTGGAAATCATTAAAATCATTATCAAGCTTATCACGGTAGGCACCAATTCCATGTATGTAGGGGAATTTGCCAATCTCATCGGAGTTGCATTGTTTGTAATCCCAATGTGGGCAGTTTACAAAAAAGGCGGGAAGACCCGCCGGGCAGCAATCGCGTCATTGGCTGTCAGCGTCCCCATCCGGACTCTGTTCGCCTGTTTCTGCAATGCATTTATCACCTACCCTTTATGCAGCGGCCATGGGACTCCCTCTGAACCAGGTGATTACCATGGTGGCCGCGGTCAATCCGGCCATCAGCGATCTGACCACCTTCATCTTTTTAGCTACCATTCCCTTCAACCTGATTAAGCTTGGACTTAACTGCTTTGTGGGATATCTGCTGTACACCAGACTGCTGGCAGTTTATCCGGCTGTGAGAACCGCGTGAGGAAATGCGGGTTAAAAAACAATCAGGAGGTTATACACATGATACGAAATTATCGGGACTTAACCCGGTTAGAGATGGAGCAGGTCAACAAGGATGAAACCATTGTACTGATTCCCCTGGGCGCGCTGGAGCAGCACGGAAACCAGGCTCCGCTGGGTACGGACGATATCATCGCAGAGGCCATGACAGACTATATACGCAGGGAGTTGGAAGTGGAAGATTCAGATTTTCCCATGCTGGTATTTCCGGTCATCCCCGTAGGCTTGAGCACGGAGCACAGGAATTTCTGCGGCTCCATCACATTTAAACCGGATACCTACTACCATATGTTATATGATATCAGCACCAGCCTGGTCTGCCACGGTTTTAAGAAGCTGGCTTTTCTGGTGTGTCATGGAGGAAATGCTCCCATTGTACAGGTCTTAAGCAGGGAGCTTCGCAGCGAGTTCGGCATCTCCCCTTTCATTCTTTCATCCGGGCCTTAGCCATCCGGATGTGACGGCCACGATTTCAGAAGGAAATATCTGGGACTTCCATGGAGGTGAAATGGAAACCTCCATGGTCATGGCCGTGGACCCGTCCCTGGTAAAGTCAGAGACCTCAGAGGCAGGAATTCCCACTGCATTTAAAGACAATCAGGCGCTGAAACCTTACGGAAATGTATCCATTGGCTGGGTATCCGAGGATTGGAAAACAGCAGACGGCAAACCCATCGGAATCGGCGGAGACCCCTCAGGCGCCACAGCTGAAAAGGGACGGATCATTCTGGAAACCAGCGCTAAGGTGCTGGTGCCGGGCTTAAAGAGATTCGGGCATGGAAGGGATAATGGAAGTATGCATTCTTTGTACATTCTAACAAGATTATGGAAGGGATGGGGCTTGCCCCATCTTTTTTGTTGTACGGAATTAGTTTTACCTAACCTTTTTGCAGTTCAAAAGGGATTGCGGCGTTTGCGAAAAGGGCAGAGGAGTGGGCAACTGGATGTAATTCTGTAATTGGCGGATTTTTAACTTGCTCCGACGCGAGAGCGGAGACGCTATTATGTGAACGGCTATGAGACTACCCCGGAATTTCAATCCACTCCACCACGAGGGTGGAGACGATTACGGATGCCAGAGGTGCACTGCGGATTGCGATTTCAATCCACTCCACCACGAGGGTGGAGACCATAAGCCAGTCAACGGCCAGCCGGTACATGTCCATATTTCAATCCACTCCACCACGAGGGTGGAGACGACACAATTGATAAAATCGGCCGTCTGCTGGTCTATTTCAATCCACTCCACCACGAGGGTGGAGACGCAGACGGGTGAGCTTGCGGCTCAGTTAATGGATATTTCAATCCACTCCACCACGAGGGTGGAGACGCAGTACCAGACGGCCGGGGACGGGCACGTGAGGATTTCAATCCACTCCACCACGACGGGTGGAGACACGGCGGCGGGCGT
>ENA-OQIC01001102-OQIC01001102.1-human-gut-metagenome-genome-assembly--contig:-NODE-1102-length-10129-cov-2.156669_pt1 | contig 10129 bp, 13 predicted proteins | sample MGYA00242572_ERZ504736 | MGnify/ENA primary metagenome ERZ504736 (study PRJEB26092, sample SAMD00036201) | human gut metagenome | host: Homo sapiens | study: EMG produced TPA metagenomics assembly of... | reverse complement strand
CCATTTCTTCCAGATGCCAGATTTTTCTATCTGCCAAGAACTTTTTCAATTTGTTAATTCTTGAATCGCTTTTTATTCCAAGTGCATCAATTTCTGAATATAGTTCCTGCTTTTTCTTCTCAATATCTACTTCAGATTCTGTTATGTGTTCTGCCTGTTGCAATAAATATATAGGTATTTCTCACACCTCCCTACTCCAGCAGACGTTCTGCCCATAAATAGCAGTGTGTTGTGCATAAAACTCATTACTTGCTTCTATCAGTCATCATCCAGCCAGTCCAGATACTTTATAGTCGTATCCAAATGTTTATGCCCCAATGCCTGACTGATCATTTCCAGTTCCCATCCTGCCTGCTTTCGCATATTTGCAAAATAGTGACGTAACATGTGGGGTGTGATTTTAACTCCGGTTTTCTTTTCCATTCGGTCCAACATATCATATACACTGTCCACTCTTAATGGCTTTCCAATGTTCTCACCCATGATATTCACAAACAGGTAATCCTGATGTTGCAGGATTTTCCGATATTTTGCCAGATAATCCATGAGAAATTCAAACGTATCATTACTTATCTTGGCACTTCTGTATTCCGCATTTTTGGCTCTCGCTTCATTTTCATTATCTTCCCGGAAGCATACCCTTATCATGTGATTCCTATAATCAATATCTTTGACATATTTTACTCCCAGTAGTTCCCCAATTCTGTATCCGGTTTCTGCTAACATAAGTAACAGAAGCTGATCTCTTCGGTTCGTACAGGCCTGTAAAATTGTAATAATCTGATTTTCTTTTGCTGTTCTCCCACGATGTTCCTCTTCCTTCAGATAGGCTTTAAAAGAATGATTCCGCAGTACCTTTTTTACTCCCACCTGATTAACCGCTATAATCTGGTTATACGATAAGGTTTTGAGACTTCCGTACTGTTCATATTCTGCCTCTATAAATAAATAGAACCTGAACACATCTTTTAAGTATGCGTTGCAGGTTCCTTCATTCGGACACTTCTTTTCTCCAGCCGTTTGCTCTGTATGGTTTCCGGCTTTAAGCAGTATAAAAATTCCACAAAGTGTTCTGTCTGTTTTCATAATCTACTGATAGACTTCTGTGAGTTCCATTTCTTTCTCTGCCATATATTTCATATAATAGCAGATTGAAAATGCTGTGCGTTTCACTGTATTTGGTGAACGTTTACATTTAATCTTATGCATTAGATATTTACTTGGCAGTTCTTCAATACTCATTGTTTCCAGATTTCTGATGAAAAATATTTTTCTGTTCCATCTTTTATCGTTTCCACCTTGTATATCATAAGCTGCCTCCTTTCCTCTAACGCTATACACAGTATACCCACTTCATGCCGAAATAGCTATTCATCAATACCAACAATCCCACCGAAAATGCCCTTGAAATACCACCAAACTTTTCGTGCAAAATCTGCTTTTCTGTAGCAGAACCACGAACGGTTACAGGTAGTATTCCACCCCTTTCCGGTTTCGAATAAAGTGCTGGACATCCTTGATGTCTTTTGCCATCTTACAGCTTGGAAGCGCACACATCACTTCCTCATGATACCTGCCGCCTTCTCCTGCACGCTCGTCTAAAATGGACACGACACAAGTATCTGTTTCGGTGCGGAGAGCCCGTCCGAATCCCTGTCTTAGTTTTTTCTGCATGTCTGGAACGATCACCGCCTGAATGTAATCTTTCAGATTATCATATTCCTTCTTCTGTGCTTCGCTGATTGGATCAGGAACAGCAAAGGGCAGTTTTACAATGATCAGCGAAGATACCATATCTCCAGGGAAGTCTACTCCTTCCCAACAGGAGCCGGCTGCAAAAAGAACAGCATTATCCATCTGTTTAAATCTTGTGATCTCTTCCGGTGAATGTCTCCACACCTCTATCATCGGGAACGGAATTTCATCCCTTAACATCTGGTAAACGTTTCCCATCAAATGATAAGATGTAAACAGCACCAGCGTATGCCCGTAAGTCGAACAGATTAGTGAATGGATATGGCCTGCTATCATCTCTGCCTCTTCCTGACTTCCTCTTCTGCATGTCTTCAAATCCTTTGGCAGATATAACAGACAGTTTTTCTGATATTCAAACGGGGAGTCTGCCACATATTCCCGGACTCTCCGCACTCTCTGTAATCCTGTCATTTTCCGAATGTGGGAAATCCCTGTCCGGTTTTTAAAGTTCCGCTTGTAAGGATTGCTCCCATACCTCTGCTCCATAACATCTGGTCCAGGTACTGCGGAATCCGTCTGCTGGATGCACACAATATAATCCGGTGGTCATGGTCCTGCTTCAGATGCAGCACATACTTCTTATCCTGATGGAAAAAGCATTCCAGCACACTTCTGGTTTCTTCCAGCTTGTTTCTGATCCACTTTGGAATCTTCTTTTCTAATTTTTCTATGATCTTATTCATGGTCTGTATCCCTCATATAAATACATTGCACACTCTTCTGTCATGTGGAATTCTTCTTTTATCCCATATCTGGTTCTGTGATTTTCTCCTATGATGTCCAGCACCATCCGGATCGTGCCGGACAGTTTTCTTATCTCCGGTCCTTGATATTCTTTTCCAAGATAAAAGCAGATTTCCCTAATATCGTCATAACACAGACTCTTCCCGAACATCTGCTTTGCCGCATCCGGTAGCTTATGTGCTTCATCTACAATCAATGCCCTGTAATCTTTCAATAACGGGCGGTAATCCTGCAGCCTGTGATAACCATCAGCCAGCAGATAATTGTGATTACAGATCTGAATGAACATTTCATTATCTCTGGAACGCTCCAGATACTGCTGATACCTGCACGAACCTCTTTTCGGGCAGTCTCCCGAACAGAACTTCGGTACACTCACCATCCTTCTGTCAAACCCACTTAAGTTGGACACTTCGTCCATATCATAATGTTCTTTCAGCGACAGCAGAGCTTCTTTCTGCAACGCATTTTTGTTTTTCTCTTCGATTGCAACGATTCGTTGCTCCAACCTCTCATCGCAGACAAAATGTTCTTTTCCTTTTCGTATCACAGCTTTAATGGGAGCCTGAATCGTCCCGTTCTCCTGAAGAATCCGGGAGAGAAAAGGGATATATTCTGTAAGAATTGCTTTCTGGAGTGCAATGCTGGAAGTGGATATCACGACCGGACGCTGCTCATAAGGGGAACATCCTTCTGCAAGGAGAGAATATTTTCTCATCAGAACACAGCCCACCAGATAAGCATACGTCTTGCCGATACCGACCCTGCGTCACACAGTGCTATGTTTCTTCCCAGCAGGTTATCGAGCATTTCGTGGCATAACATAATCTGTTCTTCCTTACTGCCATTCCATGTTCCGGGAACAGCACTCGGAAGATAGTATCAATTTCTCGATGCGCTCTATTGAGATATTCTCTTGTGTAATACATAATTTGTTACCTGATATGCGTGCTGATACCACATCAATACGGCTGTAAAGGATTACTCCCTACAGCCGCATGTATCTGATATCAACGACACATTCTTCCTTGATTTCTTATACTTTTGTTTTTTGGCGTTGTATTTGTCCTCGACTCCCCCATTGCCTTACGGGAACATTACAGGCGGATGCTTGGCATTGCACCGCTCATGGATTTTCTAAAGATCTTGCTGATTACAACCCAAAGTCCATCCTCTGCTCACTGGCAGTTCCTATGTATCATTATCCCCTCGTAAGTGATCCTCGCAAAAGACCGCCACGATCCTGTTTCAGTTAAAGGTGATTCGCTCGAAACAAAAACACCAGCAAAGAATTTTTTATATTCTTTCCTGTCATTTTCATCTGTCCTCGCGCCTTCTTGACACGCTTCTACTTACGGGAACGTACCTGTAATGCTGGTATAGGATTGTCAAAGTACACTGGCAAAATTTACCTGCCTATTAAATAGCCGACGAAAAATGCTGTTATTATTCAATTTTCAACAAATTATTTAATTTTTTTCTTAAACGGTTTCTTTTGGTATAAACGGTCTGTTCTGCCATTCCCATAATTTGGGCAATCTCTCTTCCTGAATATCCCCATGTACTAAGCAAAAGTATCTCTAATATCTGATGTTCTGTGCCCTTTAATAATTCATAGATCCGTCGGTCTCCAATGTTGTCTAAAAGTTCTCGGATGTCCTGTGCAAACCGTCCTCTGTCCCTTTGTTTTATGGAATCCATATCCTGCATCATTTCATCTAGATGTTCCCGGTATCTGCGCTCTTCTAGAAATCTTCCCTGTCCATCTGGCGCAACTTCGGATCTTCTCTTCTTCCATTCCCAGTTCACGCAGTTTCTTTTCTTCCTGTTCTTTCCAATAATTCCACTTTCGTTCTTCACTTGTCTTGTTATAAGCCATTTATCTTCCTCCGATCTGATTTTTCGTATAGAAATCAAATCGGAGCATGGCGGTGACCGGATATGTACGTTATAATGTTTGAAAAATATCAAAGAAAAAATGCTGCAACCTCTTCGATTACAGCACTTTTTTCTCTCTTATGTGAATATTTCTTGTTGGTTCATAGGAGATTCCTTCTTTTTCTCATAATGAATAAAAGTCTCTTGTCATCCATTATTTATTATAATTTTTCTACTATTACAATAGCTTTTTTAACAAGTTTTCTTGTCTTGGAGTTTAAAAGAAAGCTACCAGTTTTTTCTTCTGATAGCTTTCCATTCATTCTTATTCTGTTGGAAACATCGCTGCTTCCAGCTTACTCGTCTCTGTATCTGAAAGGCCATATTTTCCTGAATTATCCTTTTCCACTGATACTTTTACAGTAACAGCTTTTCCATATTTGTTCTTTTCAAGACTCTTCTGGACACTTTCTGTTAATACAGATGCAAAGACTTCCGGATCATTTCCATCCAATCCCTGCTTTATTTTTCATTGCTTACCTCTGTAGAGCTTTGTTGCAATGTCTGAAATACATTGGATGGTTCAACTTGTACACTTACTGTATAGACTCCATCCTCTTCTTTCACATCCTGTACTTTGTATTTTGCCAATTTCTTTACTTCTGCAAGTTTTTTCGCATAATCAGCAATTCCTTTGTCCGTAATGTTATCAGAATCATCAAATTGCTGTTGGATACTCTCATTAAAATCCTCTTCGATCTCTTTCTTGGCATCTTTTTCCGAGATTTCTAACAGATTCGCATAGTCCTTATATTCTCCATGATAATATGCATCAAGAGAACTTTGAACGTAGGATTTGGCATCGAAGTCTGGTTGTTTTGAACAAGCACTAATTCCAATACTTAACATTGTTGTTCCCAAAATCATTAGATACTTTTGTAATTTTTTCATCTTGTTTATCCTCATACTTTTACTTTACGAAAAAATCCACAATTTTCCGGCCTTTGATGGCAATTTAAATTTATATTCTTGTCCTTCATAATTGAAAAAAAACTTTCCACCAAATAATCCGGCTTTCCCTTGGAGATTTTTCATATTGGGAATATAAATTTTCGCTAATCGTTCATCATATGAATTATCAATATTAGCATGATGAATATATAATATATTTTTATTTATACTTAGCAATACTAAACCTTTGATACTTCCAACAGCACCCCCTATTATATTTTTCGCTGATGCATATACATATATTTCGTTTTCATCCAATAAATTTTCTTTTTTTAAACAATTAGTAACCTGCTCAATTTTCATTTGTTTCCCCACTTAATTTATAGTTTTACTAGATATCACTTTTAATGTTTTAAAACTACTAATTGGATTTACTTTTTTCGCATACAGCAAAGGCGTTTCTTCTTTATCCATAGTATATATTTCTTCTGTATACGGCAATTCCATATAGCTTGCCAACATATTTTTTATCACTTCGTTTTTTCATTCTTTAATATATTTTTCTCAAATACCGCCGTTATATACTTTTCCTTGTAATTTATAGAAATATATATAGTATAGTCAAATGCTGCTGTTACAAAATCTTCAGGTAATGAGAAAAAACTCACTCTTTCTAATTTATCATTTTTCAAGCTATTATATAAATTTTTCCCCCTTTTATACTTCTTTACTTTACCACCATTTTTACCTGTTATACTATCTCCCCAATGAGTAATTTTCTGATCACACATAGCATATATCGTTTCTATTGTATCAGTTAGTTTTCATATTCCGCTAATTTATGTATTATCCCTCTATATGTAATTGAAATTGTTTCCATCTCATTTATCATCTGCCTTTCCTATGGAAGAGACTTTAAAAAGTAGTTATCCTATCTTTTTTAAAGCCTCGTTCCCAAATGTTATTATTTCTTTACAAATTTATTTATATATCTAAATTCTACTTTTTAATATAAACTAAATTAATATCACCAGCCCTGTCACCCAATTGCTTATTAACTTCTTCCATACGCTCTACTAATTTATCTGGTTCATCTGTTTTACTCGGTACTTCAAACAAATCAATTTTATCATTCCTTTTTACTGCTGTTATATCAGCTCTTCTATTTGGAGTCACGTCCTTCACTTCGTTGCGAATACCCTTATTTACATAGATTTTTTATATTCGCCTGATTCTGCTAATTCATTTGTTTTATCAACAATTGTTTCCCAATGTCCCTCTGTTTTATTAGTATGTGGTTTGCTTGGCCAACTAATTTCTGTATCTGTTATATGATTGCTATCTGAATCTAATGCCCCACTATTTTGCTAAGTCCTGAAGAAATCATTCCTTTGGCAAAATCAAGAGCAACATCCTTTGCAGTTACCTCCTTTCCATGTGCCAAATCATCAATCGTACCAACCGTAGTATCTGCCGCATTTTCAAGTGCACTCTTGGCTAACGGATTTTTCATGATTGACGATGCAGATGAACTTGCAAGTGAACCTGTTGCTGCTCCAACACCACCTGATACAGCTCCACCAATTGTTCCCCACAAGAATCCATCGGCTGCACCTTGAATAAATCCATCACCATTTGCTGCACTAGATAAACCACCTAGAACAGCTCCAGTTCCACCACCAATCAAGCTCCACTAAATGCTCCGGCCGCAATTACTCCTGCAGCTCCACCTGTTACTATTGTTGCAATTCCAAGACCAGCTAAGATTGCTCCACCTGCTACTACTTTCTTTACGACATTCCAATCTACTTTTCCAAAAGCTGAAGAAATTCTATTTGTCGTAGTACACATTTCTCTTTTAATTGTCTGGCGAATTTCTTTTGTTTTTTCTGATGCATAGGATTTGAAAGAGCTATATACTTTCTTAGCGCCATTTCCGATGTAACTAAGACCGCCTTTTACTCCACCTTTGCTTACAGCTCTTATAAAATTCGATCCACTGGATACAATCTTCTGAGAAGCCTGTTTTGCTTTTTGTTTTACAGTATTTTTAGCTTTCTGTATTACCTGTTTTGGATGGGATACTGCATTTTTCACCCATTTAGCTGCCGCTTTTACGCCTTTTGCAACCGTTTTAACAACTTTTTTCGCTGTATTTACGACTGTTTTAACAACCTTTTTTTGCTGCTTTCTTAGCTGCACCCTTAATCCTGCTCCACAATGAGTTTCCTGTCGGATCACTGTAATTCAACGGATTATTGGTTGTATAATCGTAGCGGTTTCTGGTTAATGGATTTTCTGTCGTTCCAAGGTCACTATCTTCAGTTGTAAAGGTTCCGTTCTCTGCGTTATAGTATCTTGCCCGCAGATACTGAAGTCCTGTTTTTACATTTGTGGACTCCCCATTATAACCGTAGTAATTGACCCCGTCTGCTGTTCCTGATGTAAGGTTTCCGTATGGATCATACTGATAACTGTTCGTCAGATTAGCATTTTCAGTCAGGATTCCGGTTACGCTGTTTCTTCCGTCATATAAATAATAACTGCTTTCTTCCGATTTATCAACGCCTACCCGTTCTCCGATTCCACTTTCTCCATAAGTATAAGCCTGACGTACTTTCTCGTCTGCTCCATACTCTGCAAGGACTTCTGTATTTTCACGATTAATATCGTTGATATACTCTGTCAATGTGTAACCTTTGGCATTTGAACCGCCTTTTACCAGAGATGCAAGCTGTTCTTTCGGACTGTCTCCATCTTCTGTACGCTGGTTCTCCGGGATCAGGACTTCATCGCCATAGCAGTCTTCCCATTTATAGGTGTTATCCAGTTCGAATACCCGGTTGTTATCTCCATCGTACATGGCTGCCATCAGGACTGTTCCACCCTGTTTTACTACTGCCAGACGATTCTCTGCTGTGTATTCATAAGTAACCGGATCTGCACTGTTTGTCTTATCACATTCCTGGATCAGATTACCATCTTTATCATAGCTGTAGGTTGTTCCCGGATCGCCCCAGATCTTTGCATTGGTCCGCTTGATGAGCTGGTTGGAATCGTTATACTTGTAATTATATTTTGCTTTGCTGACACCATCTTCGATCTTCTCGTAAGAGGTCCGGTTTCCAATCTTGTCATAAGTATAATTATGAACTGTCTTTTTACCGCCCTCTGCTTTTTCTGTACAGCGTGTCAGTTCCCAGTTGTCATCGTATTCATAGGTACGTGTCGTCTGGATCTCTTTTTCCTGATGCTCACAGTCTGCTTTGTCTGTCTCTTTCTGTGTATCGCCCCAGTTATACCAGTCTTCCCAGCTTGGCGTCTTTCTTGTTCCAGCTTCCAGTTCCGTAGCTGTTTCTCCAACTACATATCCCTGATCATTGTACTTGTACTCATAAGTACTGATTACTTTGCCACACGAACCACAGGTATTGACAATCTTTGTGATATGATCTTCTGCATCGTAAGATACTTCCGTCTTTGTTCCATTGCTTCTAATGACTTCTGTCACACGATTCAGTGCATCATGCTTGTAAGTGGTTACTTTTCCATTACGGTCTGTCAATTTTACCAGATTATCATTAAGTCATATTCATAGCTGACCTTTGTTCCATCCGGGTATACGATTGCCTGCAGATTATCTGCATCATCATAGACGTAGCTGACATCCTTTTTCGAACCGCTTGTTACTTTTGTGATTCTTCCGAGTGCATCGTATTCGTAGCTGCTCTTGCCTGTCTGATCCTTCATGGATACCCGTTCCCCGGCACTGTTATATGCGTAGGTCACGTCCTTTTCGGATTTCTCGCCTTTTGCGTCCTGATATGATTTCTCCAACAGGTCATTCAGCTTGTCGTAATCATACGTGGTTTTCTTGCCGCTTGCCTGTGTATGTCCGGTCAGTCTGCCTTTTTCATCATAGTCGAATTTTTCTGTTCTTCCTGCCGGATCTTTGATGGATGTCAGGTTGCCTTCTAAGTCATAAGTATAATTCGTTGTCTTATTTGCTGCATTGGTGAAGGTCACCAGGTTATCCATGTTGTCGTAACCATAAGTTGTTACACCGCCAAGGGCATCAGTTACTTTGGTCAGGTTGTCATTCTTGTCATATTCCAGATGGCTCTTTAATCCAGTCTTATCTGTAACAACCTGAATATTCCCATGTGCATCGTAATCAAATCCCGTTGTGAATCCACGCTTGTCTGTAATAGAAGTTACCCTGCTGTCCTTATCATAAGTATAGGATTCCTTCTGCCCCAGTGCATCGGTCTCTTCTGTTACACGATTGTCTTTATCGTAGACTGTCTTTGCAACATAGCCCATCGGGTCTGTTACAGATGTCACATTATAATTCTTGTCATAACCGTAGCTGGTCTTTCTTCCACCCGGCTTTGTGATGTCTGTGATATTTCCTGCCGGATCGTAAGTATAAGCTGTGATCTTGCCAAGCGGATCAGCTGCAGAAGTCATCTGGCCTGCCAGGTCATAACTGTAGGTATTGCTCCGTCCAAGTGGATCTGTCTCCTTCACCAGATTGCCATACTTATCATAAGAAAAGCTGGTTGTTCCATCCAGTGCATTGGTAGAAGACTTCATGTTGTGGAGCTTATCGTAAGTATAAGTGGTGGTACTCTTTAAGCTGTCACTTTCTTTTACCACGTTGTCCACTTTATCATAAGAGAAATTCTTGGTATAACCCAGTGGACTGGTCATACTCTTCAGACGTCCGGCTTTATCATAACTATAGGTATACTCTCCACCATTCGCCTGTGTCATCTTTGTGACATTGTCATTCAGTCAA
>ENA-OQIC01001101-OQIC01001101.1-human-gut-metagenome-genome-assembly--contig:-NODE-1101-length-10134-cov-1.809533_pt1 | contig 10134 bp, 12 predicted proteins | sample MGYA00242572_ERZ504736 | MGnify/ENA primary metagenome ERZ504736 (study PRJEB26092, sample SAMD00036201) | human gut metagenome | host: Homo sapiens | study: EMG produced TPA metagenomics assembly of... | reverse complement strand
CTCAGACGTACGTAGCTGTACATCGATCGATGCTCAGACGTACGTAGCTGTACATCGATCGATGCTCAGACGTACGTAGCTGTACATCGATCGATGCTCAGACGTACGTAGCTGTACATCGATCGAGGTCTGATCTTAAAAACACATCTTAAGTGATTAGTGAATTAGTAGTTGATGTACAGCCCAAAGAGGCATCTATCGCCGTCTTGGAGGACAAGAGCCTTGTGGAGCTCCAAAAGGAGGCCCGCAACGTCTCGTTCGCCGTTGGTGATATCTATCTAGGTAAGGTTAAGAAACTGATGCCGGGCTTAAACGCTGCGTTCATTGATGTCGGTTACAAAAAGGATGCGTTTCTTCACTATTTGGACTTAGGTCCTAACTTCAACACCCAACAGAAATATTTAAAGCAATTGCTGAGCGATCCCAAAAAGGCGCCGGTACTGTCGAAAACTCAGATTCTACCGGAGATCGAAAAGAACGGGAGTATTAGCGACGTGCTGAAAGTAGGACAAGAGGTGTTGGTTCAAATTGCTAAAGAGCCTATCTCGACGAAAGGTCCCCGATTGACTTCCGAGCTTTCTTTTGCCGGAAGATATATCGTGCTGATACCGTTCGCCGATAAAGTATCTGTCTCCACCAAAATTAAATCAAGCGAGGAACGGGCTCGTTTGCGCCAGTTAATCCAAAGTATCAAACCGAAGAATTTCAGTGTTATCGTACGGACATCCTCGGAGGCAAACGTGTCGCAGAGCTTGATCATGAACTAAAGACATTGGTGAAACGATGGGAAGATAATATCGTGAAGGTGCCTAAACTCAAAGCTCCGGCTATCGTTTACGAAGAAACGGCACGTACCGTAGCTTTACTTCGGGATATATTCAACCCCTCTTTCCAAAATATTTATGTAAATGACAAGGAGGTCTACAATAATGTCCGCGATATGTAAGCTTGATCGCACCGGGACGGGAAGAAATCGTACAGTTATATACGGGAGAGCTTCCTATCTTTGACAACTTTGCGGTCACCAAGCAAATCAAGTCGCTATTCGGACGAACTGTCACTTACAAGAGTGGAGCTTACTTGATTATCGAGCACACGGAAGCTATGCACGTTATCGACGTGAACAGCGGGAACCGTTCCAAAGGCAGCGATGCTCAAGAGAAGACAGCTATCGACGTAAATATAGCCGCCGCCGATGAGATCGCCCGTCAGCTCCGCTTACGAGACATGGGAGGTATCATCGTTATAGACTTTATCGATATGGCAGAGGCTGCAACCGGCAAAAGCTATTTGAACACATGACAAAGGCAATGGCAAATGACCGGGCTAAACACAACATCCTTCCTCTTAGTAAGTTTGGCTTGATGCAGATTACCCGTCAGCGGGTACGTCCGGCAATGGACGTGGATACGTCAGAAGACTGCCCATCCTGTTTCGGAACAGGAACGGTTAAGCCTTCCATCCTGTTTACCGACAGCCTGGAAGAAAAAATAGATTGCTTAGTAAACAAACATCACGTGAAGAAATTCACCCTGCATGTACATCCGTATGTCGCAGCGTATGTGAACAAGGGGTTGTTCCCCTTGAGCATGAAGTGGAAAATGAAGTACACCCATGGTTTAAAAGTTATTCCCAATCAAAGTCTCGCCTTTCTTGAATACAAATTCTTTGATGCCGACAAGAATGAGCTTGACATGAAAGAAGAAAAGGAAATAATCAACAAATAACAAGAGAAGCCCCGGGCCTATTAAAACGGTTCCGGGGCTTTTTGTATCCTGCCAAACCGTCAAAATGTCACGATTCATGACACGTATTATTTATTTTCAAACCCGAACTTCTTTGGCACGGCATTTGTTGAATACTATGTGAATCCTTTCAACAAGGAAGATGACGGACGATGAATAATAACAATTAAAATATTTACAATCATGGGAAAGATTATTGGAATCGACTTAGGAACAACCAACTCTTGTGTTGCCGTATTGGAAGGTAACGAACCGGTTGTTATTGCGAACAGCGAAGGTAAAAGAACAACACCTTCAATCGTAGCTTTCGTAGAAGGCGGCGAGCGTAAGGTAGGTGATCCCGCAAAACGTCAGGCTATCACCAATCCTGAAAAGACTATATTCTCTATCAAACGTTTCATGGGTGAAACTTATGACCAAGTACAAAAGGAAATCAATCGCGTTCCTTATAAAGTAGTGCGTGGTGATAACAACACTCCTCGTGTAGATATCGAAGGACGTTTGTATACTCCGCAGGAAATCTCAGCGATGATCCTGCAGAAAATGAAAAAGACAGCTGAGGATTATTTGGGACAGGAAGTAACGGAAGCCGTTATCACAGTACCTGCTTACTTTAGTGACGCTCAACGTCAGGCTACGAAAGAGGCTGGTGAGATCGCAGGTTTAACCGTACGCCGTATCGTAAACGAACCGACTGCCGCTTCTTTGGCTTATGGTTTGGATAAGACGAACAAAGATATGAAGATCGCCGTATTCGACTTAGGTGGTGGTACATTCGATATCTCCATCCTTGAGTTAGGTGACGGCGTATTCGAGGTAAAATCAACAAACGGTGATACTCACCTTGGTGGTGATGACTTCGACCACGTAATCATCGACTGGTTGGCTGAAGAATTCGAACGTGAGGAAGGTGTAGACTTACGTAAAGACCCGATGGCTTTACAACGTTTGAAAGAAGCTGCCGAGAAAGCGAAGATCGAGTTGTCAAGTACGACTAGCACGGAGATCAACTTGCCGTATATCATGCCAGTAAACGGTATTCCAAAGCACTTGGTTAAGACTTTGACTCGTGCTAAATTCGAGCAATTGGCTGACGGTCTGATCCAAGCATGTATCGAACCGTGCCGTCAATCCTTGAAAGACGCAGGTTTGTCAACTTCTGATATCGACGAAGTGATCTTGGTAGGTGGTTCTACTCGTATCCCGGCTGTACAGGCTATCGTTGAGAAATTCTTCGGTAAAGCTCCGTCTAAGGGCGTTAACCCGGATGAAGTAGTAGCCGTAGGCGCAGCGATCCAAGGTGGTGTATTGACAGGAGAGGTTAAAGACGTATTGCTGTTGGATGTTACTCCGCTGTCTTTAGGTATTGAGACAATGGGTGGTGTAATGACTAAATTGATCGAGTCTAACACGACAATCCCGACCAAGAAGTCCGAGACATTTACGACTGCCGTAGACAATCAGCCTTCTGTTGAGATCCACATCTTGCAAGGTGAGCGTTCTTTGGCTAAAGATAACAAGTCTATCGGTCGTTTCCACTTGGATGGAATACCTGCCGCACAACGTGGTGTTCCTCAGATCGAGGTTACATTCGATATCGACGCTAACGGTATATTGAACGTATCGGCCAAGGATAAAGGAACCGGTAAAGTACAAAGTATCCGTATCGAGCTTCCAGCGGTTTGAGCGATGATGAGGTTAAGCGTATGAAAGAAGAGGCTGCCGCAAACGCAGAGGCCGATAAGAAAGAGAAAGAGCGTATCGATAAATTGAATCAAGCGGATAGCATGATCTTCCAGACCGAGAAACAATTGAAAGATCTTGGCGACAAGCTTCCGGCAGACAAGAAAGCTCCGATCGAAGGTGCCTTGAACAAATTGAAAGAAGCTCATAAGGCTCAGGATATCGCAGGTATCGATGCTGCTATGGCAGAATTGAACAGCGTATTCCAAGCAGCTAGCCAAGAAATGTACAACGCTCAAGGTGGCGGCGCTCAAGGCGGCCCGCAAGCAGATCCTAACTTCGGTGGTCAACAAGCTGGCGGTAACGCAGGTAGCAGCAACAACAGCAAAGACGGTAACGTTACGGACGTTGACTTTGAGGAAGTGAAATAAGTATCGGTAAACAACGATAACTAACGATAGAAAAGTAGGGTGTAGCTCAATGAGTTACACCCTACTTTTGTTTTTAACACTTTCTGATAGATTTGCTTATTTCTCGGATTTTCATCGTATATTTGTACCATATTTGTGCCGCGATAAAAAAGTAGGAAATCTGCGACAAAATACAAATGGGTTAAATGTAAACAAGTAAATATCAGCATTATGCCAGCAGCAAAGTTTGAAATAAAGCGCAAATGCCAAGTGTGCGGTCAAGAGTTCATTGCCAAGACCATAGAATCATGGTATTGTTCCAAACGCTGTTCCAACATTGCGTATAAGCGTAGAAAAAGACGAGGAGAAGCGAAACCAACGATTGGATGAGATAGTGAAGAGCATCCCGAAACACCAAGATTATATTAAGGTGTCGGAAGCCTATGCCCTGTTCGGCATCAGCAAAGATACGCTGTATCGTCTGATACATAAAGGCACTATCTCACATATAAACCTTGGCACGAACCAGATTCGTGTGAGTAAAGAAGAACTGCTGAAACTCTATCCGCTACGGAAGAAAGCTCTGGCAAAACCAAAGCCTGTTGCTAAACTATATAGCTTGGAGCCTAAAGACTGTTATACTATCGGCGAAATATCCAAGAAGTTTCATTTAGAAGACAGTACAGTCTACCTGCATATTCGCAAATATTCTATCCCAACCCGACAGATAGGCAACTTCGTTTATGTACCTAAGAAAGAAATTGATAACCTATATAAAGGAATGAAGCAATGAAGAAAGCGTTGGCCAATACACGAGTTTCGGTAAAACTCCGCAAGTCGGAATACCGTGAGGAATGGTACCTGTATGTTGAAGCCTATCCGGTTTTCAAGCGGACAAACCCACTCCCCAAAGAGTGCGTGAATATCTGAACCGTACCATCACCACTCCCATTTGGGATAAGTCGCGGAACGCCCGAACTGACAAGGACGGCAAAACCACTTATAAGCCTAAACGTGATTTGAACGGCATCATCCTATGCAAGTCACAGTTAGACCAAGAATCGTGTATCTATGCCGACAAGGTGAGAAGCCTGCGCCAAAAGGAATACGATAATGCCTTGCTTTATTCAGAAACCGATGCGGAACAGGCAGAGCAGCTGGAGCGTTCACGTTGCAACTTCATTGAATACTTCGACCATGTGCAGCGGTTACGCCACGCCCATAGCTCCGATTCCATTATCATCAACTGGAAGCGTGTGCATGAACTGTTGAAAATCTTTGCGAAAGGCGATACCATTCTTTTCTCACAGATAGACTTGAAACTGATAGAATCATTCCGTATGTTCCTATTGAACGCCCCACAGGGAGGTGGTAAGAAAGGTGTCATTTCGCAAAACACAGCATCCACTTATTTCTCCATATTCAAAGCCGCACTGAAGCAGGCTTTCATTGACGGCTATCTGACGGTTGATATTGGAGCAAAGGTTAAGGGCATTCAAGGTCAAGAAAGCCGTAGGGAATACTTGACCATAGATGAACTGAACCGTTTGGCTCAAACTCCATGCGACCCATTGTTGAAGCGTGCCGCCCTCTTTCCGCACTTACCGGCTTCGCCATTGCGACATTCAAAAGTTGAAGTGGTCAGAAATAGAGGTATTCAACGGCAGTTACCGATTGAACTTCACCCAGCAAAAGACTAAAGGCGTTGAGTATATGCCATATCCGAACAGGCATTTCAATTATGTGGTGAAAGGAAAGACGGAGAACAATTAGTTTTTGCCGGACTGCCCGACCCGTCATGGATTAACCGTCCGATAAAGAAATGGGTTGTGGAAGCCGGAATTACGAAGCACATCACCTACCATTGTTTTAGACACTCGTATGCAACCCTGCAACTCGCCGGAGGAACAGACATTTACACGGTCAGCAAAATGCTCGGTCATACGAATGTCCGTACAACTCAAGTGTATGCAAAGGTTGTTGATGCTAAAAAGGAAGAGGCAACCAAGACGATTAAGCTGGATTTGCCAATGACCGAATAACCTCTTATATCATTTCATTTAAGTCATAAGCCATCTGCATCTTCATGTGGGTGGCTTTCTGTTTCTGTGCATTTTTATCTTCACAACCTTATGATTCAATGATGATTCGCTTATGCCGAGAGGCATAAGCGAAAAAATCTAATAATGGAATTTGTCATTATAGATGCTGATAATCAGCGCATATTGTTTATGATTCTTATGACCTGCTGATGTTTCTTTATGTGATATTTGTCACCAATAAATCAGTATTGGGATTTGCCATTACTTTGCGGCAAAATCAACTGATAATGATATGGAAGACAAGAACATTACATTTGAAGATTTGCCCAAGGCAATGTCATGGATGATGGACAAGTTGAATAAACTTGACTCCAAGATTGACGGTCTGAACAATATCCCGCAAATACGGCCTGCCGACCAGTGGATGAACCTGAAAGAACTGTGCGAATACCTGCCCAGCCATCCGGCGGAACAGACCGTTTACGGATGGACGAGCTGCCACCAGATTCCATTTCATAAGAGAGGCAAGCGCATCATGTTCCTCAAATCGGAGATTGACGCATGGCTTCATGACGGCAAACGGAAATCACAGAAGGAACTGGCGGAAGAAGCTGCACAATTCATTAATGCCAAACGAAACAGACCGTTCTAATGGATTCACTTGACTTGTGCAACAGCATCAGAATGGAGTTCGAGGGTATCATAGAGAACAAGATACCTTTGGACGTGTTTCCTGCCAAGTTGCAGGACATGTTCTGGCATTAGCACGGCAAGAGAACTATTCCATTGAGTACACAATGGCATCCCTTATTGCAGCAGCATCAACGGCCATCGGCAATGCGGTCAACATCCGCATCCGTGGCGGCTGGGTTAGCAGTCCAATTCTATACATGATATTGATCGGACGGCCAGGCATGGGTAAAATCACCTCCGCTTGACTTTGCTTTTCGCCCCATCCGAAAGCTTGATGCCAAAGTCATTAAGCAATTCAAGATAGATATGGAAAACTACAATTCCATACTAGAAAGTCAGAAGGGCAAGAAAGATGAAAGGCCGTCATTGCCGCCCAAGCCGATTTTGAAGCGAACAATCATTTCGGACTTTACCCCTGAGGCTCTTATTCGTGCACTTAACGATAATCCAAGAGGTGTGACCGTGTATGTGGATGAAATAATGGGAATGTTCAACGCCGTGAATCAATACAGCAAGGGGCAACTGATAGAACAGCTCTTGACGGCTTTTAGCGGTAAGCCTCTTGATGTGTCAAGATGCAGTATGCCGATACCTATTCACATTGAGCGACCTTTTATAAACATAGTCGGCACGATGCAGACTACCCGTGTGCATGAACTGGTCGATAAGGGGTACAAGGACAATGGCTTGCTGGATAGGATAATTTTCGTATATCCCTCGTCGCAGGAAATATCAGACTGGCCGATTGACGAAGATTTCACAGCTTCATCGTTTGAGAAGTATTCTGCCTTGTGGGAAGATGTAATCAACCGTATTTGCGAGATTTGTTTTATAACGGATGAGAATAACGACTACGCTTTACAGAACGTACTGAATTTTTCTCCAGAGGCTGGTACCTATTTTACCAACTGGCGCAATGGCCTAATTCATAAGGTAAACCAAATAAAGGATGACGGCTTGGTTGACAGTCGGATAATGAAAATACCCATGATTGCTGCACGGTTGGCTTTGGTATTTCAGATACTCCGATGGGCTTGTGGCGAAGTACACAAGGATTTCGTGGATATAGATTCCATTAAATCGGCCATCAGATTAAGTTCCTATTTTGAAGACTGTTATTCAAACATACAAAGATTCATGTTGATGGAGAGCATAGAACCGCAAAAGAAAGAATTGCTTGACAACGTACCAGCCTTGTTTTCTACCGCCGAAGCCATCCAAGCAGGAAAAGAAGTCGGCCTGTCCGAAAGGTCTGTGATGTATATGTTGGTCAACCTTACAACGAGCAAGGTTATCAGGAAAATCAAAAGAGGAGAATATGAGAAACTGCAATGAGCTACACGGTTTGCACCTTGCAGTATTTGCAGTTTGCAGTTCAGAGACATGGGTAACCTGCAAAACTGCAACAACTGCAAAACTGCACGAACTGCATTTATAAAAAAGGAGGAACTATGACTGAATACAGATTTACGCTCCAAAAATACAAGCGAGGCTCTAAGCTGACCTGTCCTAAATGCGGAAGGAAGCAATGCTTTGTCAAATATGTTGATACGGAAGGGCAGATTGCCTTTCCCGATTATGTAGGCAGATGTGACCATGAACATTCGTGCCAATACCATTACAAGCCATCGGATTATTTCAAGGATAATCCCGTTGCATTGGAAGAAAGGAAGTCGTGGAAGTCACAAGCAAAAGTTATGCAGCCCAAGCCAACAGATTACATTGATCGTGACATTATGCATCGCTCGCTTGCCAACTACGAACTGAATCCGTTATTCATCTTTCTTTCGGGTGTATTGGGTGAGAAAGAAACATCCCGGCTGTTCAAATTATACTGTGTCGGGACATCCAAGAAATGGGGAGGCTCCACGGTGTTCTGGCAGATTGACCGACAAGGAAAAGTACGAGCAGGAAAGATAATGTTGTATAATCCGACAACAGGCATCGGTAAAGAACCGAGAAGCTATGTGAGTTGGTGCATACGGAATTGGAACTTGAACACTTTAACATGAAGCAATGCTTGTTTGGCGAACATCTTTTAGCTGGCTATCCAACAAAAGCTGTAGCATTGTGGAGAGTGAGAAATCCGCTTTAGTGGCCAGCCACTTCATGCCTGATTTTGTATGGTTGGCAACTGGAGGAATACACGGCTGTTTCAAGGCTGACACCGTTGGCGTATTAAAGAACCGTGCCGTAATTCTTTGTCCTGATTTGGGAGCGAAAATGGTTTGGCAGGAGAAGTGCAGTTGCTTTCTTCCGTTTGCTCCAAGGTGGTTTTCAGTGAAAAACTGGAGCAGTGCGCTACAGACGAACAAAGGGAAAAAGGATTAGATATAGCTGACTTTCTGCTGATGGCGGACACTCCCATGATGACGCTTCAAAAAATGATAAAGCGATGTCCGAGTTTGCAAACGCTCATTGACCAATTTCAGTTAGAGTTAGTTGAACAATAAATAGAAATGAAAATGAAGAAAGACGTTTATTATTGCATAGTGCTTTCCGACAGCCAGCTTGATTTTCTGACAGGAAGCAAGTACGGCATCGACCGCATGAAGGTATTGAAATGCCTCATTGACGCTGTGGTCATTAAGGAAACGAAGTACGAAAAGAAAGGCTTTGCCGTTACATTGCATATCGGGCAAGCCGCCCTTTCGGAAGTTGAATTGGCTACCCGTTTAGGCTATGACAAGAAGACTGTTTCGAGGTTACTTGACAAAATGGCCGAGTTGGGGATTGTCACATCCGAACAGACCAACCGCACAAGCATACACACCGTGCATTGTGTGTCGGCATGGTATACGGACAATCAAAAGATACTCAATCCGTATTACGTGAGCGTGAAAGAGCGGCACCATTGTGTCGGAGAGATTGGCGACAATGGTATAGATAAAGATGGTATCTCTGCCAATACGCCAAATGATGGAATTGGAAAGTCGGATACCTCCGCCTGTTGTAACAGTGAACAGCCGTCTCTATCCCTTATTTTGGGCAATAATGTTCATGACGGAAACGGAGCGTAAAACCTAATGAAACCGAGACCGTTGCAAAATGCCGTGTATTGGCTTTCAAAAGATGGCTTTTTACAATGCGAAACACGGCCTTTCACGCTGCATTTTGTGACCTTTTGGAAAAGCGTTGGTTTATGGCGGAATTGGGGCTTGTTCTTATGAAGCGGTTGAAAGCACTTTTTTGAGGAATGAATGTAGCGGAGTACGTTTGTTTTAGACGTTTATAAAGACTTCGGACAAACCGCCCGCTCTGTGAGTCATGATATATCCAAAGTTCGTGTCAGGACTGTTACAAGAATTGCCTATGTCGCACAAAAAGCTCCGCGCTTCCATGCCACATAAGCCGTTACAGCCGCTCGCAAGCTCGCACCGGGCTGACCAGTTTTATTTATTTTATCGTATCACCTTATTACAAATCATTAGATATGACAACAACGGAAGAAAACAAGGACGAAAAGAAAAAGGATATAAAGCGCACAAAGCGGTTGGAGCCAGAGTGACCGAAAAAGAATACGCAAAAGCCGTGGAACTTGCCGAGACCTGCGGTTTGACT
>ENA-OQIC01001100-OQIC01001100.1-human-gut-metagenome-genome-assembly--contig:-NODE-1100-length-10135-cov-3.058953_pt1 | contig 10135 bp, 11 predicted proteins | sample MGYA00242572_ERZ504736 | MGnify/ENA primary metagenome ERZ504736 (study PRJEB26092, sample SAMD00036201) | human gut metagenome | host: Homo sapiens | study: EMG produced TPA metagenomics assembly of... | reverse complement strand
CAACAAAGAAGGCCCTTCGGGGCCTTTTTTCTTATACAAATATAGCAAGAATGCGGCTTGAAGACACTTTCGTATCTTCAAACCGCATTCTTGTTTTTAGGGGTGTATTTCGTTACAGCCCCTTTTTTGGAATACAGAATTTATTATTTTGAGATTATATTAATCAAAAATAGCATTATATATGATATATAATGTCAAAAAATATTGTTAAAATTAAATTGATATGATATTCTGAATAAAAGATGAATTCAAAAAATCGATTTATAGTTTGTGGATTCAAAAAGCATCAAAATCTAATAAGCAGTTCATAATTTGTTGTTCGTTTTATTTATTGGCAATTGGTAATTAAATTGTTATTTAGACGAGTAGGGGGAAGATTATGAAAAAGATTTTTAGCAGAAGAAAACGTTTAATCGTAATGGGAACTATCTTTGCTGTTATGGGGAGTTTGCTTAGTACTAATATAGTATGGGCAGCTCTAAATGATGCCGGAACAGGAACCGGTGTTGCATTTGGTACGGGTTCTAAAGCACCCGCTCCAAGCGCTATAGCTTTAGGATATGGAGCTAACACAATAGACGGAAAAGGTTCTATTATGGCTATTGGCACTAATGCTTCTGCTCAGAACGCATTTGCTACGGCAGTAGGTAGTAATTCTACTGCTTCCGGTAACCGGGCAATGGCATTAGGGCCTACGGCAACGGCAAGTGGTGAGAAAAGCATTGCTATGGGTTTTAAAGGTACAGCTTCAGCGAAGAATACTCTGGCGATTGGTGAATCTTCTGGTGCTAGTAATGAAAGAGCAATGGCGATTGGGACAGGTGCTCAAGCTAAGGGTGAGGATGCTGTATCTTACGGCTCGTCAGCAGAAGCAAGCGGTGCTCAAGCTGTTGCATTGGGGGTTTCTACAGAGGCGAACGAGCAAGGTATTGCTTTGGGGGCCGGCTCTAAAGCAATGACGAAACAATCTATTGCCGTTGGTGCTGTTTCAGTGATAAACGGGCAATACGGCATCGGAATGGGACGAAATACTAAAGTAATAGCAGGTGGTCAGAACTCAATTGCTATAGGCAATGAATCATATGTGGGCGCTCCGGATTCAACAACGCCAACAATCACGACACCACCGGAAAATCAGAATTATGATGTAGATTATACCATTAGCGAGCGATATGAAACTCCACCGGAAGGTGATACTGTGGCGGCAAATGCTAATGAAACCTATAAAAATTCAATAGCTTTAGGGTTTACCGCTAAATCTTTCGGATTCCAAACAACGGCTATTGGCTCCGGTTCGGAGGCTCATGATGCGAATACAATTGCATGGGGATTTCTGCTGTGGCAAAAGGTAACTATTCTGTAGCCATCGGACAGCAAGCCCATACCGGTTTTGCCAACTCGGTGGCAATCGGTCACTACACTGAGGCGTATGGTGAAGAATCAACTGCTATAGGATATCACTCGCATATCAGTGGGGTGAATAACGTAGCATTGGGGAACTATGTGAGCTTACTAGGTGTTTCTGATTCTGTAGCGGTCGGTTCTCATACGCGCTCATTATTGAATAACTCGGTCGTATTAGGCAATGGCTCATTGGCTACACCAAGCACTGATTTTGATAAAGCCGCCTATCTGTCCGGTGAAGCGTTTGATAAAAAACAGGGTGTTGTATCAGTCGGTAATGTAGCTTACACGGCAACAATTAATGGTGAAACGGAGAGCTTTGAGGAAAATACGCGCCGAATTGTAAATGTAGCCGGAGGTTACGCCGATACGGATGCCGTTAACGTGAGACAGCTACGTACTTTGGCAGACCGCGTAGTAACTGTTTATTCCGGCGGCTCCGATGAGTCCGGTAGTTATGTTGCGGGTAGCACTATTAACAGTACCGGAACACTTAGTACGTTAGCCTTTGATTTTGGTGACGGCTTAAAAGCGGCCGAAGTAGGAGAAGAAGGGGATAAACGAGTTTTCGTAAGCGTTGACTCCGATTATATTCAAAATGTTCTTAATGCTGCCGGCGTAACGATTGCAGATGGCCCAACAGTTACTAAAGAATTAGTTGATATAAATGGCCAACAGATTCATAGTGTGGCCGATGGCACATCTGTAAATGATGCAGTAAATTTAGGCCAGTTGCGTGGTGTAGAATCGAAACTGGATAAGAAAAATGAAAAGACCGGGGCAATGAGTGCAGCGTTAGCGGCGCTTAACGGTACCTATGACTTAGATAATAAAAGCACGGCTATTACAGCCGGCTTAGGTTATTATAAAGGTGAATCTGCACTAGCACTCGGTGTGGCTCATCGTATTAATGATGATGTGCGTGTTAATGCCGGTTTATCCTTTAGCGGCAATAGTGATACAATGATTAATGCCGGTGTATCTTGGTCGGTAGGCAGTGGTGCCAGCACAAGCTCCAATATTCGTAAAGAAAACCAAGAATTGCGTGACCGCTTGGCTAATCAAGAAAGTCGTTTACAGGCTCAACAAGCCGAAATTAATGAATTGAAAGCTGCTATGCAAGCTGTTTTGAATAAGTAAGAGTTAAAATCCTTAAATTTTTAAGTATTAATTCTTTTTAAGGCTAATGCTAAGTATTAAGTATAAGTATTAGATACTATATGCTATACGGTAAAGGCTAAATCTTAACCTGATGTTTCCTAGAGGAAACCAGGCAAGGCAAAAAGCACTTCCAGTCCGTTTGGATTGGGAGTGCTTTTGCTTATTCCGTACCAAAGAATTTCTTCAACTCGTCTAAAAAACGTGTTACGGTCGGTGAGAAAAGTCTGTGTGACGGGGTTACGAGGTACCATTTATTCTCCAGGGTAGGCACGATAGGACGGTAGGTAAGGGTAGGATGATGCGGCGGTAATAGGCCGCTCAAGGTAACGGCATAGCCAAGCCTTGATCGACGAGGAACAGCATATTGTTGATTAAATTATAGGTGGCCACAATGTTCAGATTGGAACGCTGGTGCCAAAAAGTTCATAATCAACCGGATTGGCGAAGCCTTGGCGGGATAAAATCAGGGGCAACTCTTTCAGTTCTTCTTTTTGAAGCTGGGTCTTTTGAGTCAATGGATCGTCCTGGCGCATAAGGAGAACGCTTTTATCGCTGCGACCAATGTAAAAGTAGTCATAGCCTTCGCGGAAGTTAGGCTCTACCACGAGCCCTATGTCCAATAGACCTTTATCGAGTCGGTCCATAACAACGGTGTGGTCCCCGGAATATAGGTGCAGGTGAATTTGCGGATATATTTCTTGTAAGTTTTTAAAACACTGAGTGATGTCTTTCATGTGATGGGTTTCGCCACAACCAAAGTAGATATTGCCGTTTAAGAGCTCAGTGTCCTCTTTTAAAGCTCCTTCGGTTGCGGTCACTAAATCAACGATTTCCCGTGCTCGTTGCTGAAGGTAACGGCCTTCTTCGGTGAGTGTTATTTTACGTTTGCCGCGGATAAAGAGAACTTTACCCAGTTGATCTTCTAAGTCCTTCATCTGCTTGGATAAGGTGGACTGAGTAATATGGAGCGTTTCCGCCGCTTTACTGATAGTTTCTTCTTGAGCGATAGTTAAGAAGTATACTAATAATCGCGTTTTCTATCATAAAGGCTCCTTTCAGAGAAGTTTTTATACTTTTTTAAAAAGGTTCAATATATGAACCCTTATTTTACCATTCCTAAAAACGATAGTAAATAAGGACTAATAACTGTTAGTCATAAAAATGAGGATGGGTTACAATAAAGACACCCAAAGAAGGCACTCAAGAAAAATTAAAAAAGTATGTAACGAATGTTGCCTATTAATAACAGTATTTAAAGGAGATGTTTAACTATGAGTAAATCATTGGTTGCGTATTTTAGCGTTACCGGCACGACTAAACAGGTGGCACATAATTTAGCCGAAGCGATTGGCGCAGATTTATATGAAATCAAACCGGAAGTTGCTTATACGGCGCCCGATTTGAATTGGACGAACAAACAGAGCCGTTCATCGGTAGAAATGGCGGATATGTCATCCCGTCCGGCTATTCAAAAGCCGTTACCTGATATGAAATACTCTGTTTTATATGTAGGCTTCCCTATTTGGTGGTATCGGGCACCATCAATTATTAATACATTCTTAGAAAGTTTTGATTTAACCGATGTGGTGGTTATTCCGTTTGCTACGTCCGGTGGCAGTGCTATGGGCAAAACCAATGAAGCTTTGAGTCCATCCTGTGTGGGTGCCGTATTAAAGGAAGGCCGTCGTTTTTCAGTCCAAACATCAAAAGATGAATTGAAACAATGGTCTAAATCTTTTAACTTAGGAAATTAAGTGGTCGGAACTTTTGATTTAGGTAATTAATTGGGAGAAAAGAGAGTACTTATGAAGCAATTATCACTGACATTATTGCATCGTCGAGAGCGAATGGCAAAACATTTGAAGCGCGTGAAGCGAATTGGTAAAACAGCAGTTTTGGGACTGCTTTGTATGAGTTTACAAGTAGGAGGAATGAGCGTAATGGCAGAAAATACAAAAGAATTATCCAATAAAGAAATGCAGTTAGTAACAATCAGTAAATATACGGCAACCGGCGATCAGGCAAAATTGAAAGACGCTGTTAATGAAGCGTTGGATAAAGGTCTGACAGTTAATGAAGTCAAGGACGCTATGGTACAGTTATATGCCTATACCGGTTTTCCAAGAAGCTTAAATGCCTTGAATGTATTGATGAATACCGTAAATGAACGTAATGCTAACGGCGTGGCGACGGAAGAAGGCAAGGCAGCTGCTAAAACTATTTTAGGGGCTGACGCTATGGCGGAAGGCACGAAGACGCAGACTGAATTGGTAGGCGGTGAAGTAAAAGGGGCACTCTTTGATTTTGCACCGGCGTCTGATCAGTATTTGAAGAGTCACTTGTTTGGCGATATTTTTGCTTCTGATGTGTTGAACTGGCGTGAACGTGAAATTGTTACGGTAGCGGCATTGGAAGCTCTTTCCGATGTGGATTCGCAATTAAATGCACATCGCGGCATTGCTAAGCATAATGGCGTGACTGATGCACAGCTTAAAGCAATTTCCAAGGCTGTTCATGATGAAAATAATGTATCGCCGTTCCCGGCCGGTGCTTTTAATGAAGGCTATGCTCAATATTTCAGCGGTAAAAGCTGGTTGGCACCGCTAAATAGCGAAGAAGTGGGCATTCATAATGTAACCTTTGAACCTACCAGTCGTAACGATTGGCATGTTCATCATGGGGCCAGTCAGATTCTCGTCGTAGTGGGCGGTAAAGGTTGGTACCAAGAAGCCGGTAAACCGGCGCAAGCTTTAGCGGCCGGCGATGTGGTATATATTGCACCGGAAATCAAACACTGGCACGGTGCTACGGCAGACAGCTACTTCTCTCATTTAGCCATGACGGTACAAAAAGAAGGAGTATCGGTGACCTGGATGGACCTGTTTCTGATGCGGAATATAAAGACCTTAAGTGGGAACACAAATAATATAAAGGCTTAGAATGTTAAAAATCCCGCTCCGGAATTTCGGAGCGGGGTTTGTTGTTTATTACGCAATTAATTGAATTTGATTTCTATATCTGGTTTTATACGAAACCAATCCAGTGCCAGTAAGTGGCTGCGTAAATGAGTAACATAATGTAGCCGATGATGGTAATCGGAATACCGGTTTTCATGAAGGTTTTTACTTCGTAGGTGCCGGAACTGTAGGATACCATGCCTTGAGGTGAGTTAACCGGCAAGATGAAACCGAAGCAGATGGAGAACTGCGCGATTACCGTAAGGCCGATTGGGTTAATGCCCGGCATGTTAACAGCCGTTACGATAGAGATTACAATTGGAATCATGGCCGAAGATAAAGCGGTGGCCGAAGCGAAACCTAAGTGAATCATAATCAAGAAGAGGGTAATCGTTGCCAAGAGTGCGAATATAGACAATGTTTCAAGGGCAAACATGTGAATGAACGCGTTGGCGAGCCACGTAGCGGCTTTTGTTTTCAGAAGTGCACTGCCAAGCTGATGCCGGCGCCGAACATAACGATGGACCCCAATCGATACGGCTTTGAGCATATTTCCAGTCGATAATACCGATACCCGGCATTAAGAATAAGGCAATCGCTACGATGGTTGTGGTGGTTGTATCATATTTGTGCAAATGACCGCCGGTAGCCCAGAAACCGAGCAAGATAACGGAAAGAGCCAGTAATTTCTTTTCGTTGAAGGTCATAGGACCGAGGTTCTGTAGATGTTGCTGTAATTCTTTTTGAGAACCTTCCAAATCATGTTCATCCGGCTTTAGGAGCCACATGGATAAGAAGTAGTAGATTACAATCATTACTAAGGAATAAGGGGCAGCTGCGAGCAACCAGTCAAGCAAGATACAGTTGCGTTCAACTGCGAAGAAATAAAGCCGACAGCAACCAAGTTCTGTGCGGCTGCAGTCTGTACCATGATGTTCCAGAGGGTATCCGCCTGGGTAGCGCCGATAACGAGAAGGGCGGCGAGCTTACTTTGACGATTGATGCCTAAGCTGTCCAAAATACCAAGGATAATCGGAATTAAGCAGGCGAGACGGGCTGTCGCACTCGGTACGAAGAAGGACAAGATAAAACCGGTGAAAATAACGCCAATGTAAATGTGACTCGTTTTAGTACCGATACGGGATAATACGTTTAGCGCAATACGTCGGTCAAGGCCGGTTTTGGTCATGGACACGGAAATGAACATGGCTGCTGCCACTAAAGCCCAAGCTGGTGTGGAATAACCGGAAATGGCGATTTTTAGCGCATTGCTGGTGCCGAGAATTTTGGTCGGTGCGTCGATATTAGGTGCCGTCCCCAATAAAACTGCTGTCAAAGCTGTTAACATGGTGGCGCTTACCGGATAGGATACGGCACTGCTAATCCAAAGCACGATGGCGAAGAACAAGATGCCAATCATGCGGTGTCCGGCCGTGGATAAGTCGCTTGGCGTCGGTAGCAATAAAATACCGATTAATACAGCAAAACTGAGAATAAGACCGATTAATTTACTTTTTGGATAACTCGAAGTTGGTGGTGTTGCCGCCGGAGTTGTCTGTGTACTCATGATTCATCATCTCCTTTTGGGAAGAGTTTATTCATATTAATAATAAACTCTGACGATAAATATTAATGAAGAAAAATAATAAAGTCGAAAATAATGCCAAATTACTCATAAAATAAGTGTCGCAAAACAAATCGGTCGGATGTTTTGCGAAGGATTTAGAGCAATTAAGAACTCTCTTTTTTCTGTTGTAAAACAACACGATACTCAATAAATACACATTGTGTTGTTACTATAAGATTTCGACAATACAGTGGGAATTCTTTCATCGAACTGTTTAAATTTAGTCGAAAATACACGAAATGTAAAAAACATCCTATAACAGGAGGTTTTTATTATAGTATTTTGTTAATGAAAGAGAATTGGCGAATTCATGCTGTTGGCAAATAAGTAGTTAATGATGGATTATAAACAATATGGCTAAATAATAGAGAATTCAAAGTTAATTGGCTATTATTAGTGGCTAATCTGTTGTTGATAACCCTTAATTGTTTTATTGGCCTGCATACTGCATATCTCATTATGAATACACGATTCGTCAAAAAATTATTGCTTATCGATGTTCATTCCTTTTAATAAGGCTTGTTCGGAATGCTCCATGTGGATGCGGGCAATTTCACGGGCTTGCGCCGGATTGCGATCGGCAATGGCTTCAACGAGCAGGCGATGCTCTTCCCAGGTTTTTACCAAACGCCCCGGTTGATTCATCGACATGGTACGGAAGCGCAAGGTTTGTTCGCGTAAATTGTGGATGATTTCCACGAGACGTTCGTTACGGGATGCTTTATAGAGTACTTCGTGGAAGTTAATGTCCGCTTCCACCACTTTGTCCATATTTTTTTCTTCCATAAAGGTACCGATTTCGACGAGCATGCGTTCTAAAAACTCAATCTCATCCGGTGTGATGCGTTCCGCCGCTAATTGGGCTGCCAATTCTTCAAGGGCGGAGCGGATTTCAAATACTTGTGTTACGTCTTTTAACGAAATGTCGCTACATAGGTGCCGCGATGGGGAATCATAACAACAAAGCCTTCCAATTCCAACTTACGGATGGCTTCGCGCACCGGTGTACGGCTTACCCCTAATTCTTCGGCCAAAGGCACTTCCATTAATCGTTCGCCCGGTTTGAAAACACCGTCGCGAATGGCTTGACGCAAGGTTTCACATACAACTTCACGAAGCGGTTTGTAAGAGTTTAATACGATTGGTTGTAAACGTCCTAGATCTTTGTTCATTAGGCTAAAGCCTCCTTGCCGTGGGTTTTAGTAATTAAGGAAAGCCAATTGTGGCCGGCCGCTTTAATTTCCTCTTGCAACGTCAGTGCTTCGCGAGCCGCATCGAGATAAACGACCATGGTAGGACCGCTGCCGGTCATGATAGTGGTATAACCGCGGTCAGTGAAAAATTTCTTGCAACTTTCGAGTTCCGGATGAAGCGGGAAAATTAATTCTTCAAAGGTATTGCCGCTGACCTTCATAGCCTCTTTGATGTCGCCGTCGTTAATGGCTTTTTCAACGGCATCGATAGTTTGGCTGTTAAATTGCGATTCATTGTTAAAACGACTATAAGCCGCCGCGGTGGATATGGATAATTCCGGTTTTACCACGAGGAGCCAATGAGGTCTGCCGGTCGGCAAGTAGCTCAGTTCTTCGCCGCGTCCTTTACCACGCGCCGTGCCGCCCTTCATGAGGAACGGTACATCAGAACCGAGGCCGTTAGCGAGGGTCATGAGTTCGTCGTCGGTAAGGCGCAGGTCCCAGAATTTATTGAGCCCCAAGAGCATAGCGGCCGCATCGGAGCTGCCACCGCCAAGTCCCGCTGCAGGTGGTACGCGTTTTAATAAGTGGATGGCGCCGCCGGTAGTGCAACCCGTATAGGTTTGCACGGCCCGCAAAGCTTCATGGCCAAGTTTGTTTCGTCATAGGCCATCATGTCGTTCATGTATTGAGGTAATTCCGGTGCGGAACCGGAGAAAACGACGGAATGATGTTTGGCAAAATAAATAGAATCACCCAAATAAATGGATTGGAAAATAGTATCGATATTGTGATACCCGTCATCGCGCTTATTGAGAATAGCTAAACCGATGTTAATTTTGCTGAAGCTAAGTTGCTCCATGGATATCCTCCTTTGTGTGATGAATGGATAGATTACTCGCTTTTATCGGTTAATTATCTAGTTGAAATTATAAGTTGGTTAGGTTAAGATGAACATAGATATATTATACCTTAATAGCTTCTATATTTAACTATAAATTATACGCTATTAACGGACAAATTTCAATTTTTCTAGGAGGAACTATGCAGTTCAAGTGGGGTCAAACCGTAAACGCCATAGTTATGACGACCATCGGTTCATTAATTTTTGCCATAGGGCTTGATGCTTTTATTGTACCACACAAGTTGGTATCCGGTAGCTTAAGCGGTGTCGCATTAATGCTTTATTATCTGACGGGAATTCAGGTCGGTACTTTGAATCTCTTGCTTAACTTACCGATACTCTGGGCTGCCTATCGCTGGCTGGGCCGTTTGCATTTGATGATTACCATCTTCGGAACGGCGGTAATTTCCCTCTTAATCAACGTCTTTGAATTTATGGCCGATTATCATATGACGCAGGATCCTTTGATTGGATCGTTGCTCGGTGGTATTTTATGCGGTCTCGGTCTTGGCATCGTGTATCGCTCCGGCGGTAATACGGGCGGCCTTGATCCGATTGCCATGATTATTCGCAAATATTACGGCCTTCAGATGGGCAGTATTATTTTTGGCATCAACTTTGTTATTTTAGTCGCAGCGGCTATAGTAATCAGTGTGGAAGCGGCGGCGATTACGTTGGTAAGCATTTATGTACAAGCTATGGTTACCAACAAAGTAGTAGTTGGTTTTAATCAGCGCAAAGCTATTTTTATTATTTCCACGTGTCCGTATAAAATCTGTGATGTTATTATTCACCAAATCGGTCGTGGCGCCACGATTTTAAACGGTGAAGGCGCTTACACGCATCAGCACAAACAGGTTATTTTGGTAGTTGTAGGCCTTATGCAGTG
>ENA-OQIC01001098-OQIC01001098.1-human-gut-metagenome-genome-assembly--contig:-NODE-1098-length-10181-cov-1.752138_pt1 | contig 10181 bp, 14 predicted proteins | sample MGYA00242572_ERZ504736 | MGnify/ENA primary metagenome ERZ504736 (study PRJEB26092, sample SAMD00036201) | human gut metagenome | host: Homo sapiens | study: EMG produced TPA metagenomics assembly of... | reverse complement strand
GTTTGAAATCATCCAATCCGAAATTATTCCGACCCGCAAGATTCCGGCTATTACAGATGAACCGATTATATGGAGATACTTTGTTGCTCCACTAAAATCCGTGCTGGTTTCTTTACAGCTGGACGAAAAGGAATTTGTTGCCAGAACTGTTATGAAGATCAACGCCGAAATGTCCGGTGCTTATGTTTTCTCCAGTGGCAAGAACATGGGAACCTTCAAAGCGGTAGGTTTCCCGGAAGATGTGGGTGTTTTTATAAACTGGAAGAATATGAAGGATACTCTTGGACTGCCCACGGACGCTATCCAACGAACACTCCCGGATGGTGGGGCGGCGCACATCCGTTTACGCTGCTTGACTATTCTATCGTACATAATGGAGAAATTTCCTCTTATGATGCGAACCGCCGATTTATCGAAATGTTTGGCTACAAATGTACGCTCCAGACCGATACCGAAGTCATTACCTATATTATAGATTATCTGCTCCGTGTACAGGGACTTACCCTTGGTGAAGCTGCAAGTGTCATTGCTGCCCCATTCTGGAGTACCATTGCAGCAAAACAGATTTGGAAGACCAGAAAAACACACCTATCTTAGAACCATGTTCCCAAGTCTGCTTGTGACCGGTCCTTTCTCTATCGTTTTAGGATTTGATGGCGGACTGATGGCACTGAATGACCGGTTGAAACTGCGTTCTATGGTAGTCGGGGAAAAAGACGACAAGGTATTCATTGCCAGTGAAGAGGCTGCCATCCGAACCATGGACCGAATGCCGAAAACATATGGTCTCCTGCCGGTGGTGAACCAGTCATTGTAAAAGTAAAGGAAGGTGCATTTGGTGTTAGAATATAAATAGTACAAAATAAACATGACCATTTTCAATAAATAGTATATGATAGTCATAGATCAAGGAGGAGAATGGTTATGGCAAAAGGTACAAAATATTCCCAACAGTTTAAAGAGGATGCGGTACAGTATCGCTTGGATCATCCGGAGCTTCCACTTTGCAAGGCTTCTGAGAATCTTGGAGTCAGCGAATCTGCACTGAAAAACTGGACGAAAGCAGCAAAGGAACATAAAGGCGAGGTTCCTACTCGTGGTTCTGGAAATTATGCAAGTGAGGAGCAAAAGAGATTGCCAGATTGCAGCGTGAATTACGAGATACGAAGGATGCTCTTGAAGTGTTAAAAAAGCAATCGGTATTCTGGGAAACTGACAAAAGCTCTTTACACGGCTACTTCTGAGTACGTGAAAGAAATCAAATTCCTGCCCGTGAAACGTCAGGTTTCTGTCAGCGGAATACTGAAAAAATTAGGCGTTTCACGTTCGGGTTACAATGCATGGAAGAAACGGGTTCCTTCGGACACGTCTGTTCGCCGTGCAGTTTTAAAAGAAAAAATTCAAAAGATCTACGAGGAATCCCATCAAAACTACGGTGCTCCTAAAATTACTGCAGAATTGCGAAAATCCGGGGAGTATGTTTCCGAAAAAACAGTTGGAAATTATATGCGTCAAATGGGAATCAAAGCCCATTGGGTGAAACCATATATCCAGACAACCATAGATTCTGATTTCAACCAGAAACTCAAAAATATCCTCAACGAGGAATTCAATCCTGCTCATCCAGATGCTGTTTGGTGTTCAGATATTACTTATATTTGGACATTTGAAGGATTTGTGTATCTTACCAGTGTGATGGATCTGTATTCAAGAAAAATCATTTCCTGGGTGTTGAGTGAGACGCTGGAGGCATCCCACGTAGTGGAATGTGTTGAAAAAGCAAAACGTGTCAGAAATGTTGAAAAACCGTTGATCTTCCACTGCGACAGAGGATGCCAGTACGTATCGGAAGCATTTCAAAAAGCAACCAAAGATATGATTCGCAGTTATTCAAAGAAAGCATATCCATGGGATAACGCCTGTATAGAATCTTTCCATGCACTTTTGAAGAGAGAATGGATCAATCGGTTTAAAATCTTTAATTATGCACATGCACATAAATTGATTTTTGAATACATCGAAACATTTTATAATACCGTGCGCATTCACAGTCATTGTGGATATTTGTCTCCAAATGAATATGAGGAACAATATCTTGAAAACATCGAGGAGAATGCAGTAAAAATAGCAAGTTAAACTTCGCTCAGAACAGAGAAAATTGGTTACATTTAATTTGTACTTTTTCTTGACATAGGACCATGCTTCTGATGCCTGTACTTCTTTCGGTAAGACATCATCACGAAAACCCTTAAATACTGGCTGTCTTAGCGAATTAATGAGATTGGGCATATATTCCACAACACATACATGGTTCGTCTTCACCCAGATTACATCATGTTCCCCAATAGGCATCAAAAGGAATGGATTCTTGCCAGTCACTTCCAAAGTATCTATTGCTTCTTTTGTCACGCCAGATGTTACATACCCTCTGAAAATCAGTGTATTACCTTTGTATTTTGCCAGAACAAGGCTATACATATGTCCGCCTTTTTTGATATATCCCGCTACTACAAAGTCCTCGTCTGCCATCCGTTTGAATTTGATCCAGTCCTTCGTTCGTTTCCCCATCAGATAAAAGCTGTCTTTTCTTTTTGCAACAACGCCTTCCAGTTTGCTCGCCTCTGCGCCATATAAAGCGCAGTCCCCGAACCTTCCACATATCTGGACACCGATATTCTCGAATCCTCATTCACAAGCCGGGATAATTGTTCTTTCCTGTCCATCAGGGGTGTCCATATCAGTTCTTTTCCTTCTATATAAATGCAGTCAAAGGCAACGAAGGATGCCGGATAGCGCAATGCTTCCATCTCTATCTTGAATTTGTCTGTGAGCAGCGTCCTCTTTTGCAGGCGATAAAAATCTGGAACGCCATTTGTCAAAACAACGATTTCGCCATCTAATATGCATCGTCCTCCTACATTTTTACTGATTTCTTTCAGTTCTGGGAACCGTGGGAGCATTCGTATATTGCGTTTATTACGAAGATCCACCATACCGTAATCTATATAAGCCAGACATCGGAATCCATCCAGCTTCAATTCATATAGCCAGCCGGGATTATCGAAAGCATCCATTTGCTGTGCTATCAGCATTGGCGAAGCCTCTCTTTTATCAAACAGATCCATCATGCCGTTCCCGTTAATTTCTTTTTGCTCTCTTCGTCTTTTTTATTGGATAGTTCCAGACTCTTCTGTAATGCTTCCATCAAATCAATGACGTTTGCTGTAGTACCGGTATCAACTGCCACGATTTCCTGTCCCTGTATCTTCTTCATAATAGCTTCCCTCAGTCTTGCCTGGTATTCATCCTGATATTCCTCCGCCACAAATGGTTTTGTCATATTTTCAATCAGCATTTTCGCCATATTCAGCTCATTCTCATCCAGCTTCATCCTTGGAACGCTCTTAGGAATGGCAGCAATCTCATCATAATAAAACAAGGTTTTTACAATAATCCCTTCCTTTGTAGGGTACAGCACAAGAAGTTTTTCATTTGTTCCCATCACTGTTTTTGCGATTGCTACCTTTTTTTGTGCTAAAAGTGCCTGCCTTAACAATTCATACGCTTTCTCCGCCCCTGTATCCGGAACTGCATAGTAATCCTTTTCATAATAAATCATATTGACTTCTGCCATCTTTGCAAACTGCAGAATATGTATTGGATATTATTACCGTCATAGTTTCCAAAACGCTTCATGACAGCAGCTCCCCCACCGACAAATACAATCTCTGTCACTTCAAGGTTGTAGCCATGCTCAAAAAGAATATTGTAAACCTTATCTACATAAGCTCTGAGGCATTCTTCCACGATGGTCAGATACTTCTGAGGAAGTCTCTCATGTTTTCCGGTTCTCATAATTTCCTGTATATCTTCCTCCGAAAGCTCCTTACCATACTGCCTCATACATTCCTCGTTGATTGTCCTCATGCACTTAATCAAGCCTTCCCTGATTGTGATGCACTCAGCTTCATTCGGTGCAGAATCTTCAATGGCATAATGTCAATAGTCCAGCTTCTCTGCTCCAAATCTTGTAAGAGGCAACCCTACGGATAAGAGAATATTTGCATTTCTCATTCCTCGTCTGTTTAACTCTTTTGCAATCTCCGCCAATGTGAGAATGTAGAAGTTATCATTTTCTACCTTCAAATCCCTTACCTCAACCTTGCCTCTGCTGTTATAATCTCTATCGGTTTCGGAGACTTTTGTACCTTTACATTAATTCCCACAGACAACACCCGCCTCTCGCTCGGTGGGAAGCCTCTATATTGCTTCTAATCTTCTATCTGCCGTACCTGCTGCTTTTGCAAGTGCAAAAAAATGTAATCCATACTAAAGCAACTCCTATACCAATAATTGCTTTTATCATCTGACATTCCCCCGTTTCTGCTCTGCTTTCTTTCTCTGTTCCTCCTCTATGTGTCTGACACACTCCTTAATATCAATCAAATCATCTAAGTCATAGATTTTGGAACTCATTGCTCTTTCCACATTTTCCGGGGTACACTCACCATACTCTGTTAATGCTACTATTACCTTTGCCTTGATTTCTTCCTGTACGGCATCCGGCATGGCTGCTATATAGTAAGGTGGCAGTTCTGTAATCTCTGTCTGAACCTCCTTTTCGTACTCATAACTTCTCTCAAAGTCATTGATAAACTTTTCCTTTACCAAGATTGCTCTTGATTTGTTCTCCTCACTGGCTAACTCCACCAGCTCGTCCATGAACTGAATTAACTCTCGCTTTGTCATTGCCACCCTCCTTTTTCGGGCAAAAAAAAGTAGGACTTATTAGCAATGCCGGATAAACCGTTTTTAAGAGCTAATTCAGTCCTACATGAATTGTAATATTAAATTTCACCTCGCATTCTAATAAAAGCCAAAACTTGACCATATCAGTAATCAACATTATCTGACTTTTTTGAAATGTAGGTTTTCGATTGTAAACAGCGCTGTCCTAACCTTAACCTAATGGCATAAAAAAATAGGACTAAATCAGTGCAAACCCTTGATTTTGTTGGGTTTCTCTTAATTTATCTAATAAACCTTATAAAGTAGAAAAAATTTCTCACACCTTTTTAATGGGATGCCGAATAACTGTTTTCCACTTTTCCGGGGCAACTTTTCTTGCATCTGACATATAGATCTCGTGATGCAGCCGCTCCCCATTAATGTCATTAACATAACCATTCTGTTCTATATACGCGTCCATCAGTACCACTGTTTCAGGTTCCTTGTCAAAAGAACCTAGGTGCATAATCTGAACGCATAATCCTTCATTAACCGTCAGAAATTCTGCTGAGGAACAATCGATTTTTTTCTTTTTACCCGCTGCCTCTACCGCCCAGGCAAAATCTGCTTTGGAAACAAAATCCGGCAAACGGATAACGGTCCTGCCACCAAAAGCCTTCCAGCAGCGGGACTACATATTCAAAAAAGCCCCCAATCTTATATTCTGTTTTATAACTCATTTTCAGAATATATGCCACGGCATATAGTATACCGATTGCCTGCTGATATGCCCCATTTTCTTCATTTGGATCTCCCGACCCTCTCACTGCAATATAATTCATTTTCGGCACATCTACAATCTGCGGCTTATTCTTCGGCATATAATATTCCTTATATTCTTTCTTAAAATCAAATGCCATAACTTCCTCCTTCAAGCTTTAATTGATTCAACCGTTTTTACAAATTTGTTGTGTTTATAAGAAAACACTATCTGACTATTTGCTCTCTATTACATCCTCAATGATTTCAAAAGCTCCGTTCGCAAAATTTATTTTTCTCTTGTCTAATAGCTTTCCGTTTTGCGAAACAGATACAGAAGCTATATGTAATTGATCTTCCTTTGTTGGATCCGAGTTTCCCATTGAAGTTGTCCACTCTACATCAATGTCTGATTTTGTGATACTTGTGTCAGATTCCACTTCATATTGCAATGGTTTGAAAAATGCTGAAGTGGATTTTGAAGTCACTATAATCACATTATCGCTATTTTGATAGATTTCTACTGTATGATAGACAACATCTTTTTCATTTTCAACATAATCCTTATTTGGGGAAATTGTTTCCTCAAAGATTCGTTTGCCCTTGCCGATCACCCCTAAATCTTCTGATTCTTTGGAAGAACAACCTGTTGTTCCCAACGTACATAAAACTAGAAAAAATACCGCCAACATTGCTTTGAAATATTTTTTCTCATGATAGCTACTCTCTTTCTACAAATTTTCATCTTCGTGTTCATGAAATCGTTATTCTATACGAATATTGACTGGTCTCACTATAAGCTCCCCGGCACCTTCTACCTCGTACCATTTTCCTCGTTCTAGTTGAAGTGTTTCTGATACCCCAGATGTAATATAATCGATTTCATAAGTTTTCCCAGTTTCAACATCTGTAATCTGACCTCTGTATCAACAGTACCATTTACTTTTACTCTTCTATTAACAGGTTGTATTTGCTCACTTTTCACTGTTTCGTTACCTGAAAGTGTAAAAGTATGCACTCTAACGTAACTGTTATAACTTATTCCGACAATAATGATAGCAAGTGGAATCGCAATTCCCACTACTCGTTTCCATCTGTTTTTCATTGCAGTACACCTCCTCGTAAGGCTGGAATTTTGCTTTCCTTACCCTTCGTCATCATCATTTTTTCTCTTCTTTTTTGAATCATAAAGAGTGCCTAAAATATCAACAACTTTTATTCCGTTCCTCTTATCACTTCACCATTTTCATCTACCAAATAAATTACAAAAACAATCTTAATTTGCGCTGGATAAGACTCCTGAACATCACCATTATACACAATGCTCACTCTCTTCCTTCCTCAAGCTTTGGAACTTCTTCCTTTTGGGATTTCATTCCGATTGCTGCAACCTAAAAATAACACTACCAAACTACATACAGCTAAAAGAGTATACATTTTTTTCACATCACCGTCTCCTCAAAATCTAATTTCCCTTTTAAGAATTTTCAAATGAGCGAAATATAAATAACTTGAAACTCTACAATCAAAACCAACTCAGGAAATCTATCATCTCACCCATATTCCAACTGCTATAAGTAATATACCTAATATTCTTTCATATTTAATTACAAAACCATCACTAATGTTCCAGCGCCAATTAAAATACACCCTATCAAAGATTTTATTGTAAATTTTTCGTGTAAGAAAATAAAAGCAAGTGCCAAGGTAATGACCACACTTAACTTATCAATTGGAACAACTTTTGAAGCTTCCCCCATCTGTAATGCTCTATAATAGCATAACCAGGAAGCTCCGGTGGCCAATCCGGACAGAATCAAAAATACCCAGCTTTTTCGACTGATTTCTGATAATCCACTTTGTGTATGAGTCAAAAATACCATTCCCCATGCCATCATTACCACTACAACAGTTCTTATAGCCGTGGCAAGATTAGAATTCACTCCATCAATACCAATCTTAGCCAGTATCGAGGTCAGTGATGCAAATATTGCTGATAGTAGTGCAAATATAAACCACATAAATTTCATCTCCGTTTCACGCTTACAGATTTGCGGCTTCTTTATCAAAAATTATACCATACACAAAATAAACCGTCACTCTTTTTTGTACCTTTTTCATATATTGTAGTAACAGATCTTGACAGTGTCTTATCCTTCTCCTGACAAGAAAAACCCGGTCAGGATCTGCCACTACATACCGCAGATACATCCTTGACCGGATTTTTTTCTTCCTTATTGTAATTGTATACAGTTTTTAAGAGCTTTACAATTTTAATATTTCCCTTAGCTTTTTCAGTGACATCCGGTAAACAATCAGCTGGTAAATGCAGATCATAACCGCAAATCCTACTGTACATCCAAATGACATCCACTCCGTACTCTGGATTCTTTTATCATTTCCGATATAGATGATCATCAGAAATGAGAGGATCAGAAACAGTCCGATTGCCGTCGGAAGCACAAAGATTTTCCGGAGCTGGTTCTTGATACAGCGCATGATATAAGTATTTTTCGCACCAAGTTTTCTCAAATCGTCAAACATTTTCTGATTCTGCACACCGATCGTAACGCTTCGTGTATAAGCGATGATGCCGATTGCTGCCAGGCAGATGCAGGAGACATAGAGAAATGTCAAGATCATAATTCCACTCTCGTGAAGATAAGTTTTCATCTGGATCGGTTGAATCTCCGGATTGAATTTCCAGTCATGGTATAAATACGGATTTTCTGGATCCATCGGCTCTGTCATCCGATAGTGATAAGGTTCTCCGGCAGCTTCTGCCCGATCCTCTTCAGCTTCGTTATATGCATTCAGCACTGCCATATCTTTGCCTGCACGTCTGACATACTCTTTCCGAAGTTCGATTGCAAAATCATACACATTTTCACTCTCTTCCACATCAAAGAAGATCTGTTTCATCTGGCGCTGTTCTGTCATCTATGCCGTGATCGTCTGGAAGTCGCTGTCATTTAAAATATAGCGGTGTACATTTGCACGGTAAAACATGCGGTCTTCCACTGTCTTGGCAAATTTCAGGTGCAGCTGTGCTCCGGTTTCCTGATTTGTCACAAGATCCATATCGGTATATTTCTCCCAGAAGTTTTCTGTCTGCTCCGGCAGGATAATCTGTGCAAATGTTCCTGGCTCTACCTCCACTTTTGTCCCGGTATACTGCTCATAGACAGATGCACTGATAAATTCTCCATAGGCATATGTCTCATAATAATCTTCGATCGGCTTCCCATCATCTGTCCAGTCTCTCTCGACCCCGGATGTCTGAAGTTCTGCAAGAAGAACTTCTGATAATCTGTGATCGTCACTCCATATTCGTCTGCCATCACCTCGATGTCTTCCTTCTGGATCTCCTGCTCTGTCTGTCGGTAAATCAGATTAAAATCTACCGGCGTATCTGCCATTGTGCGAAACATCTCAAGCTTGTCTGGGATATAGGAGCTGCGTAGAGTGCTGCACCGGTCAGAAAGCAAGGATACACATATTCCGGACGGTCTGTCTTCCCTGAAATTTCATCATACTGTTGGAAATCAGGTTATGATAATATTTCTGCGGATGCCTTCCCCGCTTGTGATAGACGATAAAAAACACAAACAGCATATAGATTCCGACTGCCGCTACGAGATAGACTGCATTCCAGATAGCCGGCATCTGAAATTTCAATAAATTGGCGGTAAGCTGTGACCCCGCATATCCAAGAAGCAAGCCCACCACAAGAAGGATCCCGCCTACGATTCCATAGCCTTTCTTTACAAGCTGAAGCGGTTCACTTTTCTTCTCTTCATTTAAAATATCCATCAGATTTGTCCGTCTCATATAGCGCGCCGCCATAAAAAATAAGATGATCACTGTCATCGCCGCAAAGAAAAGACTGATACCAAGTCCCGCAGCCGAAAACATCCTCCGCTCCAGAATATCCTTCAGAAACGTGTGAAGCAGGACCCATATAATTCCAACTGACGCTGCAGCTCCAAGCACGATCCCGAATACGATTCCTTTGCCCAAAGATAGGAAAAGCTCTTTGTACAATTCTTTTTTCAGTCGTTTCTTCGTCATCCAAGTGCAAGAAACACTCCGGTCTCACGGCTTTTTGTACGGAAAAATAATCCTGCCGCATAAATATTAAAGATCAGACATCCAAGAACTGCCAGTGCGAAGATCATCATGATCATCTTCAGCGAATCTCCGCCCTCTAGAAATCCTGCCTGCACCACCGGGCTGTACAGTACACAGACAAAGGATGTCACAAGAAAAATCGAAAAAAAGGTACAGAATAGTAACTGCTTATAATTTTTCTTGTTATATCTGCGAAGTTTCAGGAAAATACTGCTGCTACTCATCTTCATCTTCATCGCCATCACCACCATTAATGATTTTTAATTCTGTCAGAAGTTCATCTAAAAATGTTCTCCGATCCCCGGTTCGGATCAACTCTTTATAGATTTTTCCATCTTTCATGGCAATGACACGGTCACAATAGCTTGCCGAAAAGCTGTCATGCGTGACCATGAATATAGTTGCATCCAGATTTCTCTGCGCTGCAAGAAATGCTTCAATGACTGCCTCACTAGATCTGCTGTCCAGGTTTCCGGTCGGCTCATCCGTAAACTGTACCCCTATCCCCTTATGCCTTGAAAATAGAGGCTTTAACTGTATGCACACTTGTGTACTGTGTGTTA
>ENA-OQIC01001097-OQIC01001097.1-human-gut-metagenome-genome-assembly--contig:-NODE-1097-length-10185-cov-1.941440_pt1 | contig 10185 bp, 15 predicted proteins | sample MGYA00242572_ERZ504736 | MGnify/ENA primary metagenome ERZ504736 (study PRJEB26092, sample SAMD00036201) | human gut metagenome | host: Homo sapiens | study: EMG produced TPA metagenomics assembly of... | reverse complement strand
TCCGCGGTAGCTGCAGCTGCTGCCGATGCTGCCAGCCCGAAGTTGTGCAGAAAGCAGCTCCCACCAAAAGTCCAAGAAATGTCACAGCGGAATCAGAGGAACCCTGACCGGCTAAAACCAGCTGGCGAAGCGGGCATCCGCCTGCCAGGACAGCCGCGAAACCAACGGCGTAAAGTCCCAGAATATTCCAGATATGTTGTGAATGTGCAACCGGCTGTCCTGCAAAGGAAAGCTTGAATCCGCCTGTAGCCAGATTAAACACCAGCATGACTGCAAACAGTCCGCCGATCACAGTAATCAAATCAAAATTCCTCATTAAAATGACGTCACGGATACTGCCTGCGAAACAGGTCCTGCATTTCTGCGCTATGGCGCCAAACAGCAGGGCCACAGCCAGGGCAAGAAGCGCAGGGGCATGCATGCTGCCCGGACCCTTTTCACTGAATGCAAACAATGTGGTGGTCAGGCTCAGTACAAACAGCACCACCAGGACAACCGGAAGCACTGCCCCGTTTATCTTTCCTGTTTCGTGGGCCCTTCCCAGTGAAAATCCATTCTTTAAAGCGATTGTTCCGGTAAATACTCCGGCTGCAAATCCGATGAATCCCACATACGCATTCAAATCACCTGCCGCCATGCGGATTACCATGCGCAGCGGGCATCCCAAAACGCCAGGGAGCCAATCATCATGATGACACCCAGGATAAAGCGCAGCATAGGAGACGACCCTGCCGTGGAACGGTATTCCCTGGTAGCCAGGGCAATCAGGAAGGAACCGCAGACAAAACCCACGATTTCGGGCCTGAAATACTGCACCACCGCCGCGGTGTGAAGCTTCATGGCTCCTGCGGAGTCCCTGATAAAGCAGGCCACGCAGATTGCCATGTTCTTTGGATTGCCAAAGTAAGCGAGAATACATGCCAGTATTCCCAGTGCCACTCCGGATAAGAGCAGCGTCTTTTTAGAGCTTGTCAGATTCATAATCATATCCCCTTTTCTTTTGGTAAAACTACCTTCATCTTACCAAAGTGAAAGGGGCAAATCCAATTCAAAAAACATAGCATGTTTTTTTACTATAGACATTTTCTATACAAAATTCCATGCAGGATAAGCCTGCATAAATCCTTACAGAAAACCTTGCATGTACCCTTACATAAACCCTTACATAAACCGCCCGATATCCTGCTGCCAGTTTCTGTCCCTGTAATCAATCACAAGATCCCGGAAGGCTTCCGCTATCGGGGAGAGGCGTATATTCTTGCTGTATACCATGTAAAAGGTCCGTTTCTTGTCCAGGCCGTCTATCTTCAGATACTTTATCCGGTGGGTTTCTTCCTTTTCCCCGGCAGCCATCCTGGACAGGATGGAAATTCCCAGGCCTCCGGCCACAGCCTGTTTGATGGTCTCGGTGCTGTTCATGCGGGCAATCACGTCCACATTTTTAAAGACCGGGACACCGTGGATTTCCGCCTTTTCCATCTCCTGTTTTGTACCTGAGCCTTCCTCCCGGAGGATAAAGGTCTCATGTTCAAAATCACGGAAGCTCACCGTGCTCCCCATCTTCCACCTGGCATACCTCTCCGTATCAGGCACAATGAGCACCAGCTCATCCATAAACACAGGCTCATACACCAGACTGTTATGCATCTTATAGCCTGTGAGTCCAATCTCGCCCTTCTGGCTCATGACATTTTCAATCACAGTCTTACTGTCCGACTGATCCACATAAAAACGGATTTTGGGGCATTTGGCATGAAACTCCCCTATGAGCCGGGGCAGATAGTACTGCCCCGGAATGCTGGATGCATATAAATCCAAAACACCGTCCATCGCCTCGCACTGGGCCTGTACCGTAGCCAGAGCCTGGGACCGGGTATGAAGCATATCAATGGCATAGGGGTAAAACAGCTCCCCCTGCTTTGTCAGGGTTATCTCCCTTCCTGTGCGGTTCACAAGGGTTGTCCCCATCTCATTCTCCAGATTATTGATGTGGGCACTGATTGTGGGCTGGGTCAGAAAGGTGGCATCTGCTGCCTTTGAAAAACTTTTGTACTTTACCGCATTTACAAATGCTTCTAATTGTCTGAATTCCATAGCCGCCTACCTTGACTTCTGGACAAGGATACGTACATCGTCCTGTTTCTTTGTTATCTTCTGCTGGTCGCAGTACTCCAGGAATAAAACAGCATACTTCCTGGACGTTCCCAGCAGATCCCTGTAATCTCCCAGGGAAATGTTCGGGTGGGAATCAAAGTATCCCTTAAGAAGTCCCATGGCCTTGTCCCAGTTGTCCTTGTGAATCAAGCGCCTGGATTTATCTTTATCAATGTACCCTTTTCACAAGATCATTTACAATCTGTTTGGCCATCTTCTTGTCCTTGAACTTACCGATCACATCGTCCGTGGCCGGTATCTCATATCCTGCCTTCAGATATGTGTCCTCTATGTCTTTTAACATCCCCTTAAGCTCATGGGAATATTCAGCATTAAATCCGGCTGCCGCTATGGCGCTTGCCATGGTGACCGTAATGCTGCGCTTAATCATCTCATTCAGGAGGACATCTGCTTTCTTGGACTCCCGGATTTTGAAATTATCCAATATACGGCTCTTAAATTCTTCCTTCTCCATGCCGTCGGAAATAGGATTCTCCTTGTGGAACTGATTCAGGAGTTCGGTGCCGTACTGCGTGATTTCATTCCAGTAATCCTTGTGGATAAAGCTTCCGTCGCTGAGGCGGACAGCCTTCTTCCCCTTGACCAGGACCTCCAGCTGTTCCTCTGTTTCCTGATTGGTCCAGTTGAGCTTGGCGGCCAGTATCTTAGGAACCGGGAAGTACCGGCTCTCCTCCTTAAGCTCCAGCTCCAGGACCTCTAAATCAGTGCCCAGCTCCTTTATATGAAGGCTGTCAATGACTTCCTCATGATTCCTCTTATGCTTTAACGCCTCAGCCTCCAGCACGATGCCTCCGCCAAAGGTAATGGTGGGAGAATAAAAACGGATAATAAACCGGTCATTCCTCCTCACAGCCACAGGCTCGTCAAACCGGAACTGCACGTAAGCCTCCTCACCGGCAGACAGCACATCCTTATCAAGGAGAACTGCCTTGCATATGGCCTGGGCTGAACCATAATTGATGTGGACCCTGTCTCCGTTTCTCAGTTCCCTGTCCGTGGAGGAAAATAACTGCACCTTGGCGTCTATGAACTGGCTTTTCAAAAGGGAATCCTGGGCAGCCAGAACATCTCCCCTGTTAATCTCGTCCTTCTTGATATTAACCAGGTTGAGGGCTGTTCTCTGGCCGGCATAGGCCATGTCCACCTTGTGGCCGTGGGTCTGTATCTCCCTTATTTTGACGGTTTTCTCAGTGGGATAGAGCTCCACCTCCTGGCCTACCTGGCAGCAGCCCTCCAAAAGGGTTCCTGTGACAACCGTGCCGAATCCTTCCATTGTAAATACACGGTCTATAGGCAGACGGAACAGCTCCTTCTCCTGGCGTCTGGTGCCTGCCGCCCTTACCTTATCCACTATCATCTGTTTCAGCACATCAATATTTTTTCCGGTATAGGCAGATACCTGGATGCGGTCAGCCTTTTCCATGAAGGTACCTTTAACCAGATTGTCCACATCATCATTAACAAGCTCAGCCCAGTCCTCATCACCAGATCGGCCTTGGTAAACACCACAATGCCCTGCTTGATATGAAGCATCTTAAGAATCTCAAAATGCTCAACCGTCTGAGGCATAACACCCTCATCCAGGGCAACCACCAGAAGCACCAGATCGATGCCCCAATACCTGCCAGCATGTTTTTCACAAACTTCTCATGGCCCGGAACATCGATGATTCCAATATGGATTCCGGCGTCATTGGGCAGGTTGGCAAATCCCAGCTCAATGGTAATTCCCCTTTTCTGCTCCTCCTTCAGCCTGTCCGTATCCGTCCCTGTAAGGCCTTTATGAGACATGTCTTGCCGTGATCCACATGACCGGCTGTTCCCACTATCACATTCTGCATATCATCACCCCTCAACCTGTCTGCTGTCCATTGCGGTAAACGCTGCTACAATATATTCAAACTCATCTTCCCTGATGGTCCTCACATCCAGATAAACCTGGTTGTGGGTAATCCTTATAATAATTGGAATTTCCTCTTTGCGGAGAAGGCGCTCAATCTTCTCCGGCGCCAATGTCCTGCCCTGAACGGCCACCGCATATCCGTCCAACAGCACCGTGGGGGCGGAACCGCCGCCTACCTGATCCTTGCACGCCTCCACCTCCACGGTGAAGTGATGGGTTGTTCTGCGGATCTCCCCGGCCAGCCTCTCCGCCTTGTCCTTAAGCTCTGCGGCCGGTGTGGTTATCATGTTCAGCACCGGTATGGTCTTTCGGGCCTGGCGGATATCCGAATACTCAAAGAAGGTAGCCTCCATGGCCGCCAGCGTCATCTTGTCCACCCGGAACGCCCTTGCCAGGGGATGGGCCTTCATTTTATCAATGAACTCTTTCTTTCCTGCGATGATACCGCCCTGAGGTCCGCCTAACAGCTTGTCCCCGCTGAACAGAATCACGTCTATGCCGGTCCTTAAGGCGTCCAGAACCGTGGGCTCGTCCACCCCGCAGTCTGTCAGGTCAGCCATGAGACCGCTTCCCATATCGTAGATAACCGGAAGATTTAATTTCTTACCCAGCTCCACCATCTCAGGAAGTTCCACCTCCTGGGTGAAGCCCAGTATCCTGTAGTTGCTGGTATGGACCTTCATCAGTGCGCCGGTCTCACCTTCATGGTAGGCATTCAGATAATCCGAGGGCTTTGTCTTGTTTGTTGTTCCCACATCCATCAGCCTGGCGCCGCTCTGTTCCATGATTTCCGGCACCCGGAAGGAACCTCCGATTTCCACCAGCTCCCCCTGGAGACAATGACCTCCTTGTCCTTTGCCAGGGCGGAGAGACAGAGCATGGTGGCCGCCGCGTTGTTATTGACCACCATGGCGGCTTCCGCTCCCGTAATCTTGGTGAGGATTTTTTCCACATGGTCATGGCGTGACCCTCTGGATCCGCGCTTCACATCGTATTCCAGATTGGTATAATTTCTGGCCACGTCCATGATGCTCTCGCAGGCCTTGTCCGACAGATTTGCCCTTCCAAGGTTGGTGTGCAGCACCACCCCGGTTGCATTGATAACCCGCCGCAGGCTCTTTTTCTTCTTGCCTGTAATGCGGGCCACAATTTCCGTCATCAGCGTTTCCTTGGTCCCCACCTGACTCCGCCTGCCTTCCAGAATGTCCTTTCTCAGCTCATCAATGACTTCCCTGACCGAGTCCACAATCACTGCTCTGGGCGTACTTCCGTAAAAAAAAGAGCCGCTCATCCTGCAGCACCTCGTCAATTTTCGGAATCTTTCGGAGTAACTCTCTTCTATCTTCCATCATATATTACCTCCACTACAGATATGGTTTAAACGGAGGAGGTGGGAATCGAACCCACCCAGAGGCTCTTAACCCCCCACAACGGTTTTGAAGACCGCGAGGCACACCAGCAACCTATCTACCTCCATATCTTTTGGATAGCATTTAACTTTAATATACTATCATGTATTCAGTTGTATGTCAATCCGAAACTTTCAAAAAAGTTATCGCGAAAACTTAAATCTATTCTGATTTTCCGCCCCGCGAAAGCGATGTTTCGCGGGCACGGAAAATGTATAACTTATGAATGAATGGCTTTATCTTAGCTAACGTATCCGGCTGCCTTCAGAATCTCATGTGCCTTATCCTTGTTGGCATCAGACATCAGTACGATGGGGCCTGTGCATCCCATGCCGCTCTCAGCATAGATACCGGCTTTCCACAGCGCCTTAACAGCGTCCTCCAGGTCCATTACCTCGATACCCGGAATCTGTGAAGTAACTACTTCCTTAGGAGGCATCTTCACTTCCTCGGCTGCTGCGCCTGCGTCCTTCTTGCCTGCGGACTTAACTCGTTGATGATATCCTTAAGTCCGGCCTTATTTGCCTTCTCAAATTCTTCATCAGCAATCTTCTTCCAGTCATGGCGAATCAGGTTTGTGGCATACTCCATGCTCCTGCAATTACAGGCGCGCCGGAAGCACGTGACACAATCATGATAAGACGGTCATATCCCTCGCCCACGCCGGGACCGTAACCGAATCCTAAGGACTCGTAATTACCGCCTGTGGTGTAGGATGAGAACACCTTCATCATCAGGTTGCCTGTCAGGGAATCCATAACCATGATATCAGGAGTTCCTCCCAACAGGTCATTTCCTCTCATGACAATACCGCCGTCAGCCCTTACAGACTCTGCGAAGTTAATATCATAGCCGTTCTCAGCCAGCTTGAGAAGTGCCTTCTCTGTCTGGCGGGCGCCGTCAATGTTGGCAATGCTACGGTCGGGTTTTCCACGCCGTCAGCCTTTGCCGCAATGATTCCATAGATTGCGTTCTTAACCATGCCGCTGATACGGTCTGTGTCGGACGTACCTGTGGTGGTGGCAATATACATAGGCTTTCCCTTGCCCGGGGTGATAACCTTTCCCACTGTGGACACACCGATGGGGAATGGATAATGCATGGTTACAGCGCCGTCGATCTCGCCGGAATCCAGCATTTCTTCCATCTTCTTATGAAGGTCTTCCCCCTCGATCAGGACAGCCTTAAGTCCCTTCATCTCGGCAATTTTCATGGCTTCTTCTATATTATCCTGGCCATGTTCGCTGCCTTCTGAGCGAAGCCGATAACCGGCTTTTTGCCATATTGTCCTGTTTCAAGAGCATCGGCCACCTCAAGAAAAGTATTAGCAATCATAGCTTTTATTTTCTTATCAGACATAACTTATTTCCTTTCTCTCGGTGAAAATTATTCCTCTTCGCCCATCAGACCCTGGGCAAACGCTCTCATGGCCTGGCCAATCATAGCCTTTACCTTGCTCTCATCTACACCGCCGCTCTCCTTTGAAGCAGAACCATCGTTGGCCTGAACCACGAAGGATACGCCGTCGAACAGATTGGTCATTCTTCCAAGGAATAAGCTTCCCTTACCGATAATCATGGCGCGCTTTGTCTCGCCTGCCAGAATTTCGTCTCTCAGAAGTCCAAGGTAAGGAACGCCTGAAGGAATATGCCCCTGGGTTGGAGCCCAGCCGGTCATACCATGCTCCTTAACGAAATCCGCAATCTCATTGCGCTGTAATTCGCCCCTCTTAACGCCAAGGGCAGCAATCATCTTGTAGTTAGCCTCAGGAACATCGCCTGCGCCTGCCGGCTTTGTGATGTCCGGATTCTGCATCTCAGGAGAGTACTTGTCGATATCCACAATCTTTAAACCAGCCTCATCCAGAGGATTAGTTACCAGGGAAGAAATAACGTTCTGAGGAGCGGATCCTGTTCCAACTGTATGGCGTCCTACGATATCAGTTCTGATCTGTGGGTTTACGCCGTCGTCAGCACTTACTAATACGGAGAATCCTGCGATAGCGTCTTCCAGAATCGGAAGTCCCTTCTTCACATGATCCTTGCCGTTCATACCTAATTTAGCGGTACAGCCGCCTGCTGTAACCACAACGTTCTTGAATGTTCCTGCCTTTACCAGGCAGCTGCATGAAGCATTGCATGAGCTGGCCCTGCGCAGAAACCTCTTACGTCAGAACCGGTTGCATTAACAAATCCGGCAACCTCAGCGGCTGCCTTTGCAAAGTTGCCGCCGCCTCTCTGGTTCATATCGCCGCAGGCTTCCTCGCAGCAGTCAACAACATAATCTATGTCAGCGGGATTAACTCCTGCTTTTTTTACCAAGTTAAGTAAGGATAATACGTTAGAAGCCTTTGTTACCAGGTTCTCCAACATAACGTGTGCGGATAAATTAACATCCACGTCATGAGCTCTCTTAACAGCGCCAACCAGTGCATTGTTGAAGTACAGCGGCTCTGCGTGCTCGTCATTTACCAGAGCAGCGATTTCTTCCTGTGTTGTCTCGCTGTTCTTATCAAGAATAGCTACATGCTCGTCTGTGAACATGTGATGGGCGTCCAGCTTAGCTTTAACATCAGCTGCAAATCCCTTTTCCAGTTTAACCAGATCAAATACGTCGCAGACTGAATCAGGCCGTAGAACTCATCCTCTGGCATGATCTCGCCGTACTTGCCGTCCTTGCTGGCTCCATCCATTAATTTATCATACCATGGGAATCCAACCTCAGCCATTTTCTGTGGCTTTTCATTGCCAATATATACCTGGTTCGGCATATAGTTAACGGCATCCTCAAAACTTCTCAAATGGCTTGGAAGTTCCTTCAAATATTCTGACTCAGGATTAACAATCATCTCTGTTGTCTGTGTTGTACCATTGTGAATAACCATATCAGGTGTAACCGCCAATGTATAGCTGGCGCCCTTTAAAACTGCATAACCGTTCATTCCTTCACCTCACCATAATTTATGACATCTAGTACTGCGTTGCGCAAGTCTCAGTCCGCGGCCGTCTTCGCGCGGCCGCTGCAAAGTACAGCTATGTATCATACTGGAACTTGCGCAATGCAGTACTAGCATAGTTGTGAAATAAAAACCCCTTTATTGCACAAAACCCCCGGAGACCCCATGAAGAGCCTCCAGGGGAATTACATTTTAATTATAAATATTTGCAATACTGCTCTCTGATGGAAGACATCTCCTTAGCGATGTCATCAACGTCCATAACCATCTCCATCATGCTGATCTGATCGTCATAAACGCTGCTGTCAACCTCATCTTTGATCTCGTTCTCACAAACATGGAATACACTTAGTCCCAACTGGACTCCTGCTAGAGGACCTGCAAAAGTAGGATCGCCTGCTGTAACGGTTTCTGCAGCTAAACCAGCTGCCTCACCCTCTGCTGCTCCAAGAACAACTACAATGTTCTCTGGGCCATACTGCTCAGCGAAATCTTTAACTCTCTTCTGATTTTCCAGATCCATAGCACCAGCGGCCGTTCAGACGAAGCACTCAGTTGAAGAATATACAACTTCAGCGCCTGCGGTCTTTACGCATTCTTCTATGGCTGGTCCCGGAATACCGTCACGGTCTCCGATGATGATGACTTTTTGTCTTTCAAAATTGCCATATCCGTTTTCCTCCTTATTTTATTTTTGGTATTTGATTTGGCTGCCGGGTATTGCCCCGGCGCATAATATAGACAAACGTCAGTATTGACGGTTGCTAGTAAAATAATGCGGTTGTCTGAGGACAAATTATAAGTTAGCCTCAATCATAGCCTTGATGTTCTCAACAGTTGCGTCGTCCTTAACGCACTCAGCAACCTTCTCGCCGCCCTTGTAGATAGCGATAACAGGAAGACCAAGAATCTTCTGTCCGATTGCCAGACGGCGTGCCTTGGTGGTGTTTAAAGAGGTGAATTTGATCTTATCGCCGTAATCACCCTCCATAGCATGGATATGTGGCATAAGAGCCTGGCATGGTACACATCCGTCACCGTAGAAGTCAACCAGTACTGTGCCTTCAGCTTTCAATACTTCTTCTTCAAAATTGTCCTTGGTTAAATCTACCATTGGTATTACCTCCCTTTCTCAACTATGAATCACTTATTTCTGCTCTGCAAGCCATCTCTCAACCTGCATGGAAGCGATTGCTCCGTCTGCAGCAGCAGTAACAACCTGTCTTAAGCTCTTTACACGGATATCGCCAACTGCGTACACGCCTTCCACATTGGTGTGCATGTCTTCGTCGGTCTTGATGTATCCGCGGTCCATCTCCAACTTGCCTTCGAACAGTTCGCTTCTTGGGTTGTATCCGATGAAGCCGAATACGCCGAACAGGCCGTCGTCTTCGTCTGCATCAATTCTTGTAAGCTCGCCTGTCTTAACATTCTTAACAGTCATGCCGGAAAGGATGCCGTCTCCGTGAAGCTCTTCCACAACTGTATCCCACATAAAGAACAGCTTAGGATTCTTGAACGCGCGCTCCTGGATGGATTTTGCCGCACGCAGCTCATCACGGCGATGGATAACAGTAACTTTTCTTGCAAACTTTGTCAGGTACATGCTTCCTCAACAGCAGAGTCGCCGCCGCCAACTACGAATACTTCCAGATCCTCGAAGAAGGAAGCATCGCAGGTTGCACAGTAGGAAACACCCTTGCCCATAAACTCGCCCTCGCCCTTGCCAGCCGATTGGCCTTG
>ENA-OQIC01001096-OQIC01001096.1-human-gut-metagenome-genome-assembly--contig:-NODE-1096-length-10190-cov-1.703369_pt1 | contig 10190 bp, 9 predicted proteins | sample MGYA00242572_ERZ504736 | MGnify/ENA primary metagenome ERZ504736 (study PRJEB26092, sample SAMD00036201) | human gut metagenome | host: Homo sapiens | study: EMG produced TPA metagenomics assembly of... | reverse complement strand
TTTGGTTTTATTGCACACACTGAATATAATGAATGCCAAAATAGAAAATCTATTGGAATGTTGCGACAAAAAGTTATTAACCTCAGTATATAAGTAAAGAATGGAACCTATCAGCATTGTTATACCAGTGAGAATTGATTCTACTGAACGAAAAGAAAATCTGCATTGTGTCCTACAATATCTATTGCAGACTCCTTTTATCTATATAGATATATTGGAAGCCGATCAAAAACAACATTTCCATTTCCATCCACATGAAAGAATCCGCTACCGCTTTATTCAAGATTATGAGACCGTATTTTATCGGACACGTTATCTTAATATTTTATTAAAAGACGCACGTCATGTCATTGTAGGTATTTGGGATACTGACGTACTTGTACCCGAAAAGCAGCTAATGGATGCCATCAACTATATTCAAAAAGGCTGTGTATTAAGCTTCCCTTATGATGGTAATTTCCGTTTTTTGGATAAAGAGGAAAGTCAATCAATCAGAAAAGATATTACAATATTACACGAAGGAATGGGACATAGACTGATAGGACGCCCATCGGTAGGAGGAGCCTTTCTTGTGAATAAAACTAAATATTTGGAAACAGGAGGTGAGAATGAAGGTTTCTACGGATGGCCCCGAAGATGTAGAGAGAGTAAAAAGACTGGAGATTTTGGAATTGCCAATAGCAAGAACTAAAGGAGCGCTTTATCATCTCCACCATGAAAGAAAACCAGACATAGGAGTGGATAATAGAAAAAGGCACGGCATAATCAAAAAGTACTTCTAAATACTTGCCGACAAAGTAAGGAAGAGTTGACAAAAGCACTGAAAAATCATACCGGAATATTTTTTTATTTAGAAAACCATAACTGAAACCATTATGAATATAGCATTCCTTTCCTCCTGAATCCGAGAGACATACACAACTGGTCGGGAACATTATATTATATGTATCATCATTGGAAAAAGATCATCGGCTAACTTGGACAGGTTGGCAGCAATATGAAGAAGCTATCAAATTCCACCGGGAAAACTTCGGGGAAGACCCTCCTTTTTCACCAGAAAAATATGCCCAACTATTCGGAAAGATGTTAACCGATTTATTCCATTATGAATACTATGACCTGATTATCTGCCGGGATTATTTCTTTTTAGCCTATCTGACAACAGACATCCCTGTTGTATATATAGGTGATACCACTTGCAGACTATTCAACCAATATCTGAAAATCGCAGATTCCCCAAAACTCGATTTAGCCGAAAAGCTGGAAGAAAGATCAATCCAAAAGGCAACACATATTGTATATGCTTCCGAATGGGCCAAAAACAGTGCCATCAACCATTACCATGCAACACCTGAAAAAATCAGCGTTATAGAGTTCGGAGCCAATATAGACAACATCCCTGAGTATACTGATCATGATTGCATATCTGTCTGCAACTTGCTTTTTATAGGTAAAAATTGGGAAATGAAAGGTGGAAATAAGACTATTGAAATTTTCTATTCTGTAAAAAAGAAAGGAATCCCATGCACATTGACTATTATTGGAAGTACACCTACACAAATACCAAAGGATACAGATATTGTTGTTTATCCTTATATCGACAAATCATCATCTGAAGGACAAAAACTTTTTGAACAAATACTCAGCCAATCCCATTATCTGATTGCTCCCACTCTGTTTGATTGTTTCGGCATTATATATTGTGAAGCCTCCGCCTATGGCATACCTGTACTAACTACCGATGTTGGAGGTATAAGTCAAGCTGTCCATAATGGGTACAATGGATTCTTATTTACTGCTGATACTCCGGCATCTGAGTATGCAGATAAAATCATAGATTTATATATGAATAAAGATATGTATACCAATCTCAGAAGAGAATGTAGAAAGCATTTTGAAACACGCTTGAATTGGAATGTTTGGAAAAAGCGCATGAACGACTTGCTTATTTCCATAAAAGAGAGGGAAGAAGGGACTTATATCCCCGTATATGTCATCAACATAAAAGAAAGAGAGGAAAGAAGGAAACATATCGTTCGTGAATTTGAAGGAAAATCGGAATTTGAATTTCATCTTGTCGAAGCATGCACCCACTCCAAAGGTACGATTGGACTTTGGAACAGCATAACAAAGGTGATAAAGATGGCTAAAGAGCGGGAAGACGATGTAATTGTCATCTGTGAAGACGACCACTTCTTTACTGAGAATTATTCATCCGGACTGTTATTTAAAGAAATCCAGGAGGCATATATGCAAGGAGCCGAACTTTTATCCGGAGGTATCGGAGGATTCGGACAAGCCGTTCCTGTCGGATATCATCGTTATTGGGTAGACTGGTTTTGGAATACTCAATTTATTGTAATTTATTCATCTGCATTTGACACAATTCTGTCATACGAATTTCAAGAGAATGATACTGCCGACGGAGTATTATCCAAAATCATTCATAACAAGATGGTGATTTATCCATTTATTTCGGAACAAAAAGATTTTGGATATTCGGATGTCACCTTGGGAAATATGGAATACCCGGGAAAAATCAGAGAATTTTTCACAAGGACTAACGCCAAATTCAAAATGATACGTACCATTCAAGAATTATCTGTACTTGAATATTGTATAAAGTACACATTGTAGATTCATAAAGACAGTCAACTCTTTTTGTTAACAAATGCAAAGTTGATGAGAAGGTTTTACCGTCTTATTAAATTCTCATCAAACTCCAATTGGCTTTTTATCAAATTTCTTCAACTTCCAGACATCAGGAAGCAAGTCGCGCACATTCTTTGCCGACTCCTCTCTCCAACTAGTACGAAGTTAGGGTATGACATCATTCAGCCATTCTCCTGGATTGGCTGAATGCGCCTTGCAGGTGGCAAGCAATGAACAATCGCTGTATTTTCTACAGCTCCGTGACTGTCAAAGTGGATTCTAATACCGGAAAAAAATTCTATGATTACTTCGGTAATTACAACTTATGAGAGACGACTACTGTGACCCAGGTCTAAAGGAATATATATCATTGGGAGCTTTATCTGAATGGCTGGTATAAGCACAGCTCAAACCAAACTTCTACTTCCAATAATGGAAACAAGATACTGAATAGGCTTCATTCTCACAGAAATCCTTATGGCCAAGGCACTGGACTGTTTTTTTCATAACTCTTTTACTCATTGTACGTTTCATCGTCTTTTTTACATGCAAAGCAACAGAGGAGTTCTTGACTTTACAATGTGTACTTTATCGGATGCTTACAATATTTTAGATGTTGCAATATGGGATTACTGAATGCTTACACATAAAAAGCATCTGACTTACTCTTTTAAAAATAGACCATTGTCTTAAACGACAGTTTAAACCATTACAACCACCATAATCTCACATCCACTATATAAATTCTTCAACACTACTTGGGAGCTTATTCGAAGAATAATTTATAACAAACACTCTATTATTACCACTCTTTTACTCTTATATTAAATGTAAGAAATAATTTTTTATAGTTCTCAAACATATGATCCAAAGTAAATTTTTCTAGATATGTTAATCTTGATTTTTTTGATATATTATCCTTTTTACTGGCATTATTAATCATATCTAAAATTGATTTCTCAAGATTAAGAATATATGAATCGGGGTTTTGATAATCGACAATTTTAGCAACAATACTGTTAATGTTATTTTTGAAAATTGAATTTAAACCAATTCCATCAGAGACGATACAAGGTATCGCATTCATCATCATTTCTAGACAGACATAACTACATTGTTCACAATAAGATGGTATAATTCCAATATCTGCAATTTTATATAGTTGATTTAATTTCTCTTTATCTATTTTACCTGTAAAGGTTATTCTGTCCAATAAGCTCTGCTTGATTTAGTAATAAATTAAAATCGCCATCGCCAATTATAAATAATCTATAGTTTGTATGATAAGGAGATATTTTCTTGAAACTATCTAATAATATATATGCTCCTTTTAAAGCAGTAAGCCTTCCCACAAAAAGAATTATCTTTTCTTTTTTTTAATATGAAAATACTTTCTAATAATATTTTTTTGATTGCCTAAAAGCGGAGTGTATGAATCTTCAATCCCATTAGGAATTAAATTAATTTTTGTTGGACTAATTAAATAATTCACTTTTCAAAATTTCATATGTCTCATTAGAAAGGCAAATAATCCTATCTACCTTATTAAATAATTCTTTTTCTTTTCAAATTCTAATATAACACGATGCTCTAACTCCGACAAATTTCCATTACTATTGTATTTAGATAAAATCGATTTAAACAAATTAACGTCTGAATTTAATTGTAAGCTCCAACACGAGTAATGGATTGTATATAAGATAATTGCATCATTAAAGTAATCTTTAATGTATTTGACAAAAAAAATATTTTGATGAAAATTCAGATGAAAAAGCGGCTTTTCTATTTTAGCATAATATAATTTTATTATTGCACAGACACTTTGATGGTAATATTTTGTATTTTTCAATATAGTTGTGGGTATATTAATATAGTCAACAAATTCATTCTCATATAAGTTATATAATTCTTCATCACAAAACAATGTAACTAAATGAATCTCCAAATCAAACCTGCGCAAACATTTAATATATTCGTTTATGTAAGTGCCTACTCCATAACTTGATGCTAAATTCTTTTCATTTATAATAAAAATATGTTGTTTCATATTCAAATATTTAACACGATAATAATCAAGAACATATACAAAAAAAAAATCATAAAGACACTATTTAGCATAATAGTGTTTGTTCATAAAAAATATTTCAAAATATAAATAACCTACAATACCTTCATAAAAGCCCCCATATCATCCATTGACTTAAGATTTTTGACAGACTTCTTATTTATAAAATGACTTAATTGAGGATTAAGATTATTATTTTTCTCACCTTTGAAATAATCAAGATAATATGATATATAAAATTTGCTAATTTCATTTAGCTTCGCTTGATCTATCTGTATGCATTTTTCAAATATTTCAGAGAGAAAAACTTTATCAAATGAATGATGCCTATTATTTTTGATATGTATAAGTACATAATATATTATACCACTTAACCCAGTTTCAAATGTATAGTCAGTTAGTCGATATATATTTTGAGTCATTATTTGATTATTCAATTCAAAACATAACTCAGACGTATTGTTACAATCAATAAATTTTCGTTGTGATAAAAGCTCGATACCAACTCCTATCCCTGAAAGCCCTAATGCTAAATTTATAGGAGAATCCATCTCTATATCTTCCCACAATAAATCTAATAAAAAAGAAGCAAACCTCTTGAAAGCATCATTTTGAGTAAGATTTGCAAATTCGTAAAGGAACAAAACAATACCCATTTTCCCTTTATAAAGACTATTTGATTGGAGATGTGGTGATTTCAAAAATAGCTGTTTGATAATTTCCGCATCCTCTAAATAAAAAGAATTATCCATAAATAATATATATTAAATTAAAGATTAAGTCCCCCATGTAACAAATTATAATTTAAATAGATATAGTGTTATTTCTCAAACTATGTATATTCATTTACTTATAGAATTTAATTGTTAAAACAGCTCGTTTCATAAAATATTAATATAACATTTCATTAAAACAAATTTAAAGAAACAATCTTATCTACTGCAAACTAAATTTTTAGGCTAATACAATAGACCAATCAAATCCTACAGAACCTATTACCATGCTCAAGATACAAAACATTTAATTTCAAACTTTAATAATCCTCATATGAATAAACCCAATAAATAACCACAAGACTTAATGTATACAAAGATAGTATTTTCCTCTGTATAATTGATACCTTAGGAAAAGTTTTAAACATAAATATGGTGTTTATCCTGAACTTGACCAATTAGCCTGCAACATGAAGAAATACCGCGGGCCGAACCAATCAATGGAGAATACAAGTGCATATTAATAATATGTACTCTTGTCGTAAATGGTACGCCCACTTCAGGAAAACATCCTTTACATGTGAGCTTTCGGGCAAGTCCATTCCAACTTCCGTACCATTAAGCCTCAGTCTCCATAACAAGCATTTGAAGAACAGTATTCACAGCCCGTTTACTCCAATTGTTCCCATGCTAATGGAATTAGGGCATAGCAACTGGAAAAGTAATATATTGATGGAATCAAGATGAACTCAGCAGCTGTCACTATACCTTTGTCCGAACGAAAAGTATAAAAAAACACAAAAAGGTAGCAAAAAAAAATAATGTATACCTCCTCATGTTAATGAAGGCGTTTTCTATGACAACAATATTTCGAAAAATTGACCGACATACTTTGGAAGCAAAAACAGATGACATTAGCTTAGTAAACCACAGTCAATCTGAACTTCATCAAATAAAAAATCAATGAGAAGCACTTGCCCAAACTGCAAGGATACGAGAAACACCTAGATACGATAGATGAAAGAAACAGATATTTCAAAACTAACCTTATTATGACTTACATGCGTATAAAAAAACAGCATAAAGAAGAGACAACTTAAAACAGAAATATAACTGCGATACCTACAAAAAACAGTTCACGCCAAAATTATAGTCCCCGTCACAATACCGGTGTCCCCTGATTAAACATTTACGATACTTTACTCAGAAAGCAGGAAAGCCAATACTTTTAGTGTAAATTATAATAAAACGTATAAAAACTCTAACTTGTAATTCCCCAACTTTACATCAAAGTTTCATTTTTAACCATTAGGATATTGTTTTAACATAAAAAACAAACTCATATGTATTAATCTTGCCAACAAATATACTATCAATTATTTTACTGGCTTAAATCGTATATCCTTGTTTACCCAGCATGTTTAATACACCTAGTTTACCAGGCAAATGACCACTCCCTACAGTAAATAGAGTTGATTTTTCTTTCATTATCGGCGGCATAAGTTTAACCCAATTAGCATTGCGTCCATAATTTAATTCCTCTTCTTCCTCAGGAAAGAAATCGCACGCATTATCCATTTTTTCTTTCATTATTTTTCTATCAAATCTATATCTTGATTGAGATAAGCGATTGTCATTTTTTGAGACATTTGATCTAATAAATCTAAATGCATCAAAGTACAAAATAGCTGTTCTGCCTGACGCTTTAAACTCTGAGAATTAAATAAAACCTTTATCTGAATATCTATAGTTTCCAATCCATAAACCTTTTTACCTTGTTTTCGAGCTTCTGTTTGAATCCATCCATCAAGTTGTTGCTGGGGATTAAAATTGTTCAATAGATTTCTATTGCTAATATAACAGCTATCTGTGATGTCAGAGCTGCTGGCTTTAACTTATTCATCATTTTTAGTTCAACTCCCATTAATTGTTTTATTTTTAGAGCTATGCTATCATATTGTGCTTCAGTCATCAAAGTCTGTAGCGTAGTATCACCTGGAAGCAGAGTAGCTTGTTGTACTTTTTGCATATTAATAGGGATCTTCATGTCATCCATTACCAACTCACCATATACTTGTTCAACATCATTCATAACCTGTTTAAAACCGATAATGCTATCTAAAATAGAAAGAGGTGATAAATGATGTGTACCAAACACATAGGAAGGTTTAGTTAGTCCATTACCAGAAATTTGCCATAACAATTGAGCGTTTGCTCCAAGAGAGATACAAACATATAGTAATAATATAAAAGTATTTTTCATAAAATGAAATTATAAACTAATTCGACATTAAATAATAATCGATAAAAACATCCAATTTTTTCACCCCAATAAGGTGTGGAGACATAGCATCCTTTTTAGAGATTATTATATGACAAAAATAGATATTTTTCGTGAGATAAGGAAATATTAAATGTTAAAAGAAAGCCTATAAGAGTACAAATAGTTCTTTGAAGTATTGCAATTTGGAAGATTGTCAGCCTCACAAGATTCATTCACATGCAACGGGCATATATATGCATACGATGCTTTGTAAGATTACGGTAACATGTCTTGTTATTGCGAGCATGGAAGCAGTACTGAAAATACTTGTTCCCACATTATTTCTTTTGTTAAGTTCTTCTTTAGAAATCTATTGCCGCCATTTTTTCTCGGTAATCCCCTGCGTGTACTCTTCAGAAAAATATCTTAGCGGTGTATTTCAATTAATGCGTATCTTCTACTTCCCTTCTTGCTTTTCCACCGGAATAACTTCCCCGGTTTTCTTATTCGTAACTTGAAGGGCCTTACCTGTCATTTCAAAATCAAAGCGGCCGGTTTTACCCTGCACTCCGGTTGTTATAAAGTCCATACCATGCTTTTTAACAAAAGCCCTGTTCGTTTCTCCGTATACGCCATCCGCATATAGTGTTTGCACACTATTGCCCGTGACACTTTCGGTAGCGATAGTGGCATCAGTCACATATGAATTGTCAGTCGTTGTTGCAGGCTCTATCTGTATGCTTGTAATGATAGAAGACTTGCCTTCTTCTGTCTTCTCGGTGATGTTGGCACTGTAGCCTTTTACTTTTTAGTCATTCTTCTTGCGGTAGTCCGCTTCGAAATCATTAGAATTTTGGACACTGAGAGCACTAATTAAATGTTTGTCACGTGGAAGCAGATTGCCTTCATCTGTATCATCGCCTTCTTCATCTTTCTTTTTTACGACCTCAAAACACACGACACGATAGAGAAGGGTGACGATAAACTCCCGTTCAGCAATTATCTCTGGAAATAACCAGCCTCGATGTTTTGAAGTTTGGCAGCGATGGTGTCCTGAACGGAAGTATAGATTACACTCTTTGCGTTCTTATGAAGCAGCACAAGCACTTTCTCTTTCAACTTTGAAGGGAAAGGGTTGGTTGTATCTTCGTTGATGCACTTGAGAAATGTCTCGTAGACAAGCTGATAACGTGAATACCAAGCAATGTTACTACCAATAAGCCTACTGTCCATACACGGACTTTTCTGAAATGTTGAACCTGACTGCTTGAAGTGAGCTCAGTTGAGCAAAACATTTCGCTAACAAGTCACCTTTTTTTTGCGCATACAACCAAACAATAGCAAACCATATAATATGTGGGACTGCATCGCCTATTTCAAACAATCTCAATGCACGGCGAAATCACACTTGTTTTCCAGCTCGGCATCACTGCATCCGCATTCGGCTTTGTATACGATCTTGTCAATCTTTGAGGTGATCAAAATATAAAACATGTTGTGCCAAAGATCTGGGTCTGAGATATCATGGATGTGCACATTTGCACATATTCAACGACTTGTCGTTGAATATATCAAGCTGGCGATTATGGTCTGCTTCCTTGAACATTTCTATACATTTTACAACATAAATGTACGAATAAGCTTTCAAACATGTAATATCTAATTAACATTGAAATAATTAAAAAATCAATAAGAAATAAACCACCCGTTTTTTTTAGCGGACTCATATATTAGAAGTCCTAGAAAACCTGAAGCATGAAAGTCCCTAAGCCATGCTTTTTTTCTTCATCAGCGCTCCCCATTTAATAAATTTCATAAATAAAAGGTACTTTAGAGAGTTACTATATTTATAGTATTTTCACAAAACGCCACATCAAGGTTCAAATATCCAACAGATTCCTAATTAAATTTAGTATTTATTCAAATTCTTATTTCTTTTTCTTACGTTAAGATAAATCATCAGTAGCATTTTGCGCTGCAACGCACTCAGAGTGAGAAATGTCACATAATGGGTTTTAAATCATTGGAGTTCCAAGGGCATCTCATTGATTTTATTTGCAAAACAATGAGAAACGTCATCCTCGTCAACAAACTGCTTGAAATAGTCTCTTAAGTCTTTCGCTACTGTATCTACTCTATTGGGACACCAACATAATTCAAGCATTCTAATCTTATTTATTTTTTTAACTCATTTACTCTTTTAACCTTCCATTATCACAGCTAAGAAAAAACAAATCTATCTTTATCTAATTTTACAATTTTGAGAACTTTATAAATACTAATAAAAGAAGTCTAGATAACCACATTTACAGTATGCTCCTTTTATTTTCAGATTACGATGGAAGAAGTATATAAAACCCATCTACATAATTCTCACGAATTTATCGATCTAGTATACAAGAAAAATTTGAGACACAAGCTTTAACTCGTATTATTCTCTAAATCTCAGGCTATCAATATTAAGTTGCCTTAAGTATTACTTCATAAAAAGCTTCTG
>ENA-OQIC01001095-OQIC01001095.1-human-gut-metagenome-genome-assembly--contig:-NODE-1095-length-10194-cov-2.014900_pt1 | contig 10194 bp, 9 predicted proteins | sample MGYA00242572_ERZ504736 | MGnify/ENA primary metagenome ERZ504736 (study PRJEB26092, sample SAMD00036201) | human gut metagenome | host: Homo sapiens | study: EMG produced TPA metagenomics assembly of... | reverse complement strand
CTACAAACGAGGAACCTACGGAACCACGGGAGCCTACCAAATAACCGTCATCCAAGGACTTACGCACCAGTTTATGCGCAATATAATACAACACGCCGTAACCGTTGCCGATAATACGGGTCAACTCATAATCGAGGCGCTCCGCTACTACATCCGGCAAAGGATCCCCATAAATTTCTTTGGCCTTTTTATAACACATTTCCTTCAATGCATTATCGGCCCCTTCAATCTTAGGTGAATACGTTTTGCCCTGCGGTACCGGTTGCAAAGATTCAATGCTGTCATTAATCATGCGCGAGTTGGTAACTACCACTTCATAGGCTTTCTCTTCGCCCAAGTATTTAAATTCTTCCAACATTTCATCGGTTAGTAGCAAATATAGCGACGGCGTCCGTTCAATATCTTTAAACCGGATACAGTCAACATAATCTGGCGATATATTTTTCATCATCATTCAGATGATGCACATCACAGGTTGCCACTACCGGTTTATTCAATAATTCGCCAAGTTCTACAACCTTTTTATTAATGTCAATCAGATACTGCTCATCATGAATTTTTTCACCGGTTTACGGTCATACATTAAAAATTGATTATTTTCCAATGGCTGGATTTCCAGATAGTCATAGAAAGAGGCAATTTCCAATAATCGTTCCTGCGACTCACCTTTAATGATGGCACGAATCAGCTCACCCGCTTCACAAGCGGAACCGATAATGATACCTTCGCGATGGTCTTCAATAACGGCACGCGGTAAACGCGGACGGCGTTTGTAGTACTGTAAATGGGAAATAGAAATCATTTTGTATAAATTACGAAGCCCTACCCGATTTTTGGCCAATAAAATAATATGCGCGCGGGTATCATTTTCTTCATCTTCAATCAAATACCCTTCCACGCCGTAAATCACTTTAACGCCTAATTTGCCGGCCACTTCCTGTGCTTCCGGGAAAGCCTGAATGACACCATGGTCGGTAATGGCTACCGCCGGGTGACCCCAAGCTTTTACCGTTTGTAATAACTCTTTCACATTAACCAAGCATCGCGGTCACTCATTTAGTATGAAGATGCAGTTCTACGCGAGAATCTTCACGATTTCCGTACGTTTAGCGCCACTTTCCAACTGTTGAAGCTACGCAATACCAGCGTATAATCACGTTCGAATTTATCATCATAATGAACATCGCCTTGTACGCGAACGGCTTTGAGTCCATTCATCGTTTTAAGGAGCTCCTCGCCCTCTTCGGCGGTATCCGTAAACTTGGCAAAACGGATACTGTTTGTGGCATCTACGATATGCCCCTTAATGAGACCTTTACCGGTTTTCGTTTCAATCATTTCAAGTGACACAAAGATGCCTTCAAAAACGACGCCGTTTACTTCTTCATTAACAGAAGAAATGCTAACCGGTTCGCCGTGAATAGCCGGCCCCAAAATCATGCCCGGATCGGTCACATCACGTTTAAAGCTGCGTCTTCGTTTTCCGCTATACTGAAAACCACCGCCTGCCTGTGCATCTACCGGCGTAGTCTTAGCCGGCACATAGTTACACTCTACCGGTTCATCATACATGCTGATAGGCGCATCCTCTCTTAATGCAAAGGGAAAATCGTATTCATCAAAGCCCGGTGGCATATCTTCTTCCTGATGGTTAAATTCATCAGGACTTTCATGCTCAGAGGCGTGAAAAATTTCATCCCAATACTTTTGATCCAACGCATCCTCAGGGATTTCAATCTCTCCGGGATCATCCATATAGTACTCTTCCGGCGTATGATCATGAATCGGTGCCGTAGCATAGCCATAGAATAAAGTATCAGCATCATCGGAAGCCAGTTGCCTTACGGGAATCTGCTTTATCTGATACCATTCTTCCAGTTTATTCTGTAACTCTTTAAATGCATCCGGTTGGGACAGCACATTTTTAATTTTTACGGTTTTATCCTTAATTTCAATCATAAGAGCCGTTTGCTTCGCCGTTTCGGCACAATATGATATCGTACTTTCATGTCTATCCTTCCTTCAAATTTTTAAAACTCATTGTATTACTCCGACTTAGCGGATTCAGTTTTATCGTTATTGGTAGGTGTTTCTTTTTTATCAGATTCTTTAGCCCCGTCCTTACCGTCTTTAGCGGTTTCTTTAGCCGGTTTTACAACATAAGTCGTTACCGGATCATAGGTGGAGTTAAAGGAGTCAGTTTTGGTTCGGCCGTCTTTATACGTAATGTGTACCGTCGTATCCACACTAAGGCCTGCATGACCTTCGGTCGTTGTTTCCTTGGTCACCGACGGATCGATACGAGTTTCCACTTTATTCGGAATTGTCTGCTCATTGCCCACTGTAATAGATACTGCTTGCGGTTCATCCGCCGCAAAGCCTAAGATACTAATAGTTAAAGTATCACCGGATGTATGAGCCAGCACATAGATTGGATGGTCGTACGGATTTTTGAAAATAAAATCTAAATAACCGTACGCCACTGTAGCATCACGACCGGCCGCCATATAGGCTACCGGTGCAAAATGCGGCGTCCGTTCTACAATATCCATCCCCGCCAATAAAGCACTATTGAAAAGCGTGGAACTAACTTGGCAAATGCCACCGCCAATACCGGGCACTAATTTACCGTCCATAAATACCGGTGCATCATCGTATCCCGCTTCAGCCGTACGTTCACCAACAATATCATTAAATGAAAAGTTTTGGTGCGGCATAATCACCACATTATTAATTTTATCGGTAGCAATTTGAATATTATGGGTACGGCTTACATCACCGGAGTTAAAAGTAGTGGAATACGTTCCCAATACGGTATTAATCCCTTTTAATGTTTCAGCCGTGATCTTTGGCTTAGCCTGATTATCGATGACTAGCTCAAAACCTGATACTTCGCCTTTAGCAAGCTTTTCCTGTAAGCTAGCCACTGTCTTAGCAATATCGAGACGCTTACCCGGTACTTCCGGATGCAATACGACTTGTCCGTTTTCAACCGTCAAATAGGCATCATGGCCGGTATACCCGATTTCTTTACTATAAGTCTGCAATAAGGCTTCTAACGCCGGGACATTAACATCATATACGATAGCTTTAGATACCGGTGCCATCAATGCATGCCAACGATTCGTAATATATTCTTCCATAGAAGGCTCATACCCGTAAGTCATAAGGCTTTCAATGGTTTTATCTACATTCGGTTTTACACCGATATCTTTTAAAGCTACCGTGGTTTCCTTACCATCCTGCCATTTGACCTTCATATGCGTTGGTCCCTTGGCCGCTTCCGCTTCAATAATATCTGCCAACTCTTCTTTATTAGCTTGTGACACATCACGTTCACCTAAATACATGCCTTGAATGACATTGCCTGTAGGATATAAAAAGGCGCCCGTACTTAATGAAATTAAACATAACACCACACCGGCTACAATGCCGACTTTTTTCTTCATTCAACAACACCCCGCTGCCTATAACTTGTAATGAGTAAAACCCGGTAACTTTCTATGGGTAAACTCTAGGACTTGCAATAGGCTAAACATAAATCTTTAAAATAAGATAAGTCGCCCTCACCACGACGACTGTTGCGCATAACTTCATAGAGACCACGCAACAATTTAGCCAAGGCTCGTACTGACACGTTCCTTTGCCGGTACGCCAAAGTAATGGGATACGGTTTCGTAGCGGACTCGTATTTTTTAAATAAATCCTGTACCTCCCGTTCCGATAATCCCGTACCTTTACATTCGCTAACCATCAACTGCAAACGCAATTGGCCTTCAATATATGACATGGCTCGTTCCGATTCTTTGTTCTGAAGCATAAAAGGAAACAAAGCCAATAAAGTAGCTGCATCTTTTTGCAGTAATGCCTCTTTGAATAAAAAGATATTTTTTGCTCCATAATCACTACCATTATGAATTAAAAAATCCTGCGTTATTTTGCCTTTCGGCGGCAATAAGAGAAAATAACGGTCAAATTCGGTTCGCAAAAAGCTGACCGGCACATCTTGCCACAATTCCAATAAATGCTTCATATATTCCAGTCCGTCCATTGTTATGGTAAAACCATTTTGCTTACAATAGGACTGCAACCATTGGACTATTTCCTCTTTTTTTAGACGCATGCAGGCCACATTCGTAATTTTTTTCAAAAACTCACTATTATGCTTAGTCCGCTTATCTATCGTATCATGATATAGAATTAACACCGGATTGGCACCTTCATAAGTAATCAATAAATTATACAATTGTTGCCACTCATCACTAACCTTTTTATTGGGCTTTACAAAAATAGGCGGATTGATTAAACAATATAAAGTTGGTTCACCAAATAGCGAATCTTCGCTTAACTTTTCACAAATTCGCCCCGGTCCGACTTCATCATTTAAAGACTGCACCGCCAAATCCTTGTATTTAGTTAAAAATTCGCGTTTCTTTTCATCAATGAGCTGTGACTCATCACCATAAAGCAGCAAAATTGCCATAGCCCCTCCTACAATAAAAAATCCGGGACAACACGTGTGCCCGTAATATATCTGGTTGAATCCGCCGGATCTACATCAGCGTAATTGCCGGAGCTCGGCCAATATACAATGGCAACCGGACCTGACGGACCGTCATCGCCCCTTGATGCTGTAGCGCTGTTAGTAGTTCCTACAATATATTGTTTCGTCTCTATTAATTTTAGATTGTTCTCGCTAATTTGTCCATTACCGAATAGGAATCCTCCCCTTGGTCCTTCCACCAAAATCTGATTTGGATACTCCCTAACAAGCTTGTCGAAATCTGCACTATTACGCCCTATATAAGTATCTTGATTCATATCGCTTTTATGTATTGCGCTCACAGGAAATTCCAAGCTATGCAGTAGGGTTATGATACTTTTTTCATTACCTTCATTTACCTCTTGCATTATAACACCATTGAGGCGTTCGATACCATAATAATGAACGCTGTTGACTATGGAGCTTCGCGTCATATTCGATACGCCTTTACCGCCTGTAGTCATATATAAAAAAAGCTTTAGCAGTTTTTAAACGGTTCCTCTTTAATGACTAAAAAAGCAGCTCCTCTATTAACCGGAATCGTATGAATAAAAACTTGTTCACTCGACAAATGAATTAAGGGTAAGAGAAGCACAATAAATAACAGACTCATTGTGATGTTTTCATAAAAAAGCGAGCGAACCCTCCATTCATGCATAATAGCATATAAATGACGACAACATATAACATATATAGTGCCAAGCCACACCGGCAATGCCCCTAACCACATAACCGCTCCCGGCAATGAAGCAATCGTAAGTTTAAAAAGAGGGATAACCGCAAAAGGAGCCCCAGCAAATACCATAAACTGCCTACTGGAATTAACCAGTGCAAAAGCAACAGCACAGCAGTAGCCAATATGGCTAAATCCAATAAAGGACCGACAATAACGGCTGCCAAAAAGGATCCGTACCCCATAAGATGAAAATAATAAAGTTGCAACGGCCAAATTAATATTTGCGCACTAAGGCATAAACTGATGGGGCCCATAATATAGGGCCAGCCTTTCGGCAAACGCTGATACAAAGTGCGGCTGAAGAGTAATATGCCATAGGTGGCACCTAAGGAGAGTTGAAAACTGATATCCAAGAACAAAAGCGGTTCATACGCCAACATAAGAGCCGCACTTATATTCAGAGCCTGCCGACTATGATACACCTCGCCTCGAATTAGAGCAATTCCCATAATAATACCCATGACAGCGGAACGCACCACGGGCGGATTGAACCCCACAATAGCACAATATAATATAACAAAGACGATGGCACCGTAAGTCGCTTTTTTCTTGGGTACCCCCATAATATGAGCAACAACAAACACAAACCCGAATAATAGGCTACGTGAGAGCCGGATACAGATAAGATGTGGATTAACCCCGTTTTGGCAAACGAATCCATAACAGACGCATCGATAGCTCCATAGCCACCGCCAAGCAATAAACTCTGTCCTACGGCAGCCATTTCACCGGGTAAATTAGCAGCTATCTGATTCATCAGTTGCCAACGGGTCACCCCCAATAGATAATCGATTCTATCGTTAATACGCTCATACCAGTTTGGTCTCACCGCTGTATCAAAGCCCTCAAAAGTCCCTTCATATAGATTGCCTACGCGATGGGCTGCCAGATAACGGGGGCGCAAATCGATGCGACCTTCTTCGGGAGCCTGTAACAGTTTACTCGTCCTGCCTTTTACCATCACATATTGACCGGGCAAGATAGCTTTGCCTTCATAGCTTCGGTAGGCGCCACATATACCATAAGTTGACCGTCCGCTTTTAACGGCTTTGACTCGGTGGCTTCTTTTTTTGGTATCATAGTAACTAAATCGCCTTCAAAGCGCAGAAATTCTTTATCTTGCAGGATAACTGATTCCGGCAAATTCAGAACACGAACTGTATATATTCCTTCAGCCCCCATATAGTAAGGGTTAACCTCATAATACTCGTCAATCTCGCTTTTTGTATGATAGTATCCCATACTCGCTAAAACCAATAACAATCCAACGATAATAGCTTGTACATAAGAAGATGTAATACCTTGGCGCACCATGTCCGTAGCACTTATAGTGGGACCGGCATAGATATAGCTTTGCTTCTTATTTTTACCTCCTCGCTGCCAAATCAGCCAAATGAAATACCAAATACTACAGAGAAAAACAATCATCGGGTTAGTGAATTCATAGCGTTGTCCGTAGGCAAACACGATTCCCCAAGCCGGCGCCAGCCATAGTATGGCACCCCATTCCGTATAAGTAAAAAAATATAATACCTTTTTACCTGGCGCTACAATTTTCTGCCATGATATTTGCTCACCCATATTACTCCTCATACATATAAACGTTTCAGACTTCAATTTGGCTCCAAATTTTTAAAATTTTATAAAAATTTCGTCACATCAATTATTAACAAAATAATCTGATTGATTGAAATAGATCCGCACAAAATATTTCGCTTAAACTATATTGTTTAAATCATTTTGCTTAAATCATTTTACTTAAATCATTTTTCTTAAAGCGTGCTGCTCAAACGGTAATATGGGGTGCCAATTTCTTAAACGTAGCGTCCCCAATTCCCTTTACCTTTTTAAGATCTTCAATCGCTTTAAAAGGTCCCGATTGCTCCCGATAAGCAATAATCTTCTTAGCCGTTCCCGGCCCCACACCGGATAATTTAGTCAATTCCTGCTCCGTCGCCGTATTAATATTTATCTTTTGCCTACGCAAAAGTTCTTCCGGGTTTCCCATGAAATTAAACGTCACATGGATATGACTGCCGCTGGTAGCAACTTCCGCCAAATTTAAGGTATCCACCGAAGCATACGGTAATAAACCGCCCGCCCTTGAATCACATCGCCTACGGTTTCACCTTCGCGCACTTTGTATAATCCGGGAGTTTCCACAGCACCCGTTACATAAACAAACTGATTATCGCCGCCTGAATTGTTATTGAAATCACTGTTACGATTGTCCGTCGAAGTGCTATTAGAATGGCCACTCCCTTTACTACTTCTGTTTATTAGCGAACTATCGGCTTCACCATCATTAACACTCCTATTTCCGGATGTAGAAGCAGCCACCACATCGGATGTATTCATTTGCTCCGATGAATCTGATATAATAGGCCTTAGCACCACTAAATATAAAAATATAGATATAGCTAAAAGTAACCATACTTTTTTATGCTTTTTAGCTGTTCCATTACAAAACCCTCCCAAAACTTAATTTTATATTCTTAGTTAGGGTTTCGTGATTGAAAATATAAGTCCTACTTAATTCCACCACTGGTGCGCATGCGCACTAATGGTATGAGTAACTAAAGATAAGAATCATAAAACTTCGTATGGACACAGTAATAGAAGGATGTATTTTATGGAAACAAATCGTTTAAAAAATTATGCACACGCTCTTTTGACAACCGGCGTAAACCTTCAAAAAGATCAAACCTTAGTTATCAATGTGGATGTAGAAAACAGCGACTTTGCCCTAATCGTAACTAAGGAAGCCTATGCATTAGGGGCTAAAGAAGTAGTAGTGAATTGGCGTTCCACCGAAATCGGTAAAGAACGACTCCTTCATGCGCCGGAAGATGTATTATCCAATCCGGCCCCTTGGATTCCTACCTATTATCAAACCTATGTTGATAGAGGCGCCGCCTTTTTATCCCTCATCAGCGCTAATCCGAAAGCACTAGCCGGTGTTCCATCGGAACGCATTGCTATGCAGTCTCGTAACTTAAATAAAACGCTTGCTTTCTATCACGAAGCCATCATGGATTCCACCCTCACCTGGTGCGTAGCTCCGTGGCGACCTTGCGCTGGCTGAACTATTAGGCTTCACCGGTACCGATTCTGAAAAACTCGATACCTTATGGTCTGAAATTTTCACGCTCTGCCGTCTTGAAAACGTCGCTGACGAAGAAACTTTGCCAAAACATTTAGAACGCCTTGGCCATCGTACCAAAGCCATGAATGACTATCATTTTAAAACACTTCATTACACTTGCTCCAACGGCACCGACTTACGTATTGATCTTCCTAAAAACCATTTGTGGCAAGGCGGTGCAGAGGCTGCTAAAAACGGAACCATCTTCGATGCCAACATTCCAACCGAAGAAGTATTCAGTGCCCCTCAATACAATGGGGTTAACGGCATTGTGTACAGCACAAAGCCGCTTATTTATCAGGGCAATGAAATCAATGAATTCCATTTTACTTTTGAAAACGGCAAAATCGTTGACTACGATGCAAAAGTTGGTAAGGAACATCTGAAACACCTTATCGAAACCGACGAGGGCTCCGCTTATCTCGCGAAGTGGCTCTCGTAGACCACTACTCCCCAATCAGTCAATCCAATCGTGTCTACTTCGAAACACTGTATGATGAAAACGCCTCCTGCCACCTGGTATCGGTGCAGCTTACCCAACCTGCCTTGCCAACAGCGACGGCATGAGCAAAGAAGAACTGAAAGCGGAAGGCTGAATGACTCCCTGACCCACGTCGACTTCATGATTGGACATGAAGATATGAATATTGAAGGAACGACGTTCGAGGGGGATGTTATTCAAGTCATGAAAAACGGAAGGTTGTTAATATAAGGCCTAGCTCCTTCAGCTCTCAAGAGCTTAATCGGATAGTTCGATTGAGCCTTTTTGCCAAAGAAAGAGCGGCAGCACCTCACGCAAACGTTCTCTATAAGCTTACGAGGACAAAATAAATAAAGAAAAAGCATTAGTAACCTCTCCTCCCAGGCTCTACAGAGCAAAGGTCGTTCAAGGTCACTAATGCTTTTTCTTTTTTATATAGTGCTATACTCCTACATAAACTCGCCCTCGTAAGCTTCTAAGAACGGAATCTTATGAAATAACTGCCGCTCTTTCTTTTAAAATAGTGCTACACTTCATACTCAACCTTCCGATTAGGCTCATAAGTGCAATAAGCAGGCGAGGCCATTATATTAACACCCGCCCGAGAACATGATAGAAAAAATCCCCCTCGTCCGTCGCTTCTTCAAAAATAGAGAGCTGAAGTGCGAGGGAGACTTAACAATTCATTCCCACTCCCCCAATATTAGCGTTGTAGTGCGCTTTGTTTTTTCTTGGTAATTCCTTCTCCTCTCTTCCTCCAATATTAGCGTTGTAGTGCGCTTTGGGTCTTCTTGACTGCGGTACGCATAAAAATGGGCAGTGAGCCGCATCGAGTTTTTAGTACTATAGCCCGCAATGTTTTCTTAGGCTCTAATATAAAAAACAGACAGACTAAGAGGATTGTTGATTGCTGATTATGTAGCTCGCCATGTTTTTTACACATTATTTATTAAGACATAGCGGGCTAAGCACTAATACTGACCGCCTGACTGCCCTGTTTTTGCAATACCGCGCAAGAAGAAACCGCGCCCTACACGCTAATATTTACCGTGCGCCCTGTCGGTATATACTCCGTTATCTGCACACCGGCGGTTCTGAGCATTCGTTTCGAGGCTATAACTTCCGCTGTGTCTTTGTATTTATCCTGCCAATAAATCACTTCGCGAATGCCACTTTGAATAATCGCTTTAGCACATTCATTACAAGGAAATAAGGTGACATAAATCTTACTGCCTTCCAATGAACCGCCGCGATAGTTTAAAATGGCATTTAATTCACTGTGAACGATG
>ENA-OQIC01001094-OQIC01001094.1-human-gut-metagenome-genome-assembly--contig:-NODE-1094-length-10201-cov-8.790054_pt1 | contig 10201 bp, 6 predicted proteins | sample MGYA00242572_ERZ504736 | MGnify/ENA primary metagenome ERZ504736 (study PRJEB26092, sample SAMD00036201) | human gut metagenome | host: Homo sapiens | study: EMG produced TPA metagenomics assembly of... | reverse complement strand
AAGGAAGAAAGAAACAACCGGCTTTTATCGCTGAGCCATTCAAGATTAAGAGAATCTCAGAATCCCGACATGCTAATAAACAGATAATCATCAATGTTTTGAGCCTGATTTATGATCGGTATGAAAGATTTATATTTTTCAGACTATGTAACAATAATCCTCCAGCCTTCCATTCTCAGGATACATTGTTGCTTCATACAGATGAAAATGAGATTCCGGATAGCTTCTTCTTCCAGTTTATCAGGTCCGATAATTCTTTTCAGTTTTTTTTCAGATAAATTATATCACAATTCTTGCTGCTCCAAATAAACAAAAGTATATTTGCAAAAATAACCATGGTTATTATAACCGTTATTATTTTTATAAACATCTAAATGTTAACAATATATGAATTTCTTTGGCAGAGAAAAAGAATTAGAAATTCTCAGAAGAGAGGAAGAATTGTCCGCATCATCGGCACGGTTCACCATAGTCATGGGCAGACGCCGCATCGGCAAAACCAGTCTGATAAGACGGAATTTTCAAGGTAGGCAATGCTTTATATATTGGCGAAAAACGAGGCGGAAGCTACCTTCTGCAGTTCTATACAAAGACAGATACAGAGGGAACTTGGTATATCCGTTTATGGCTCGGTACGTTCTATGCGTGATATTTTTGATATTCTTTTTTCGTATGCCACTCAGAACCAGCTGAATCTAGTGATAGATGAAGTACAGGAGTTCTTTTATGTACGCAAGAGTATTTTTGCCGACATGCAAGAATTATGGGATAAATACAAGTCGGATATGAAAATAAACTTCATTACTTGCGGCTCCATTTATTCACTGATGAAAGAACTGTTTGAGGATAAAAAATCGGCCATGTATGGACGGATGACCAAGCGTCTGGACTTGCAGCCGTTCAGCATAGCAACACAGAAACAGATTCTAAGGCATTATCATCCTGCTTATACTCCGGCGGATTTACTTTGTCTTTATATGCTGACCGGTGGGGTAGCAAAATATATAGAAACATTGATGGACGAAGGTGCTTTCCAAGAAAGAACGAATGCTTACTTGCTTTACCAATGAATACATGCCTTTCTTACAGAAGGGAATGATTTGATCAATATGGAATTTAGAAAAGAGGGAGCCGTTTATTATTCTATCTTGAGCCTGATAGCTGACGGGAAAAATACATCCGGTGAGATCGACTCAGTTTTAGGTATCACCACAAGTGCCTATCTGCGCAACCTTGAAATCAATTATACCCTTTTGAAGAAAATGCGTCCCATCTTTGCGTCTGAACGGAGCAAGGGAGTCAAGTACAAGCTGAATGACAATTTTCTGCAGTTCTGGTTCCGCTTTATCTATCCTAACCTTGATTTGGTGGAGAATCACCGGTCGGATTTATTATTGGATATTGTAAAGAAAGGATATGATGTTTATTCCGGTTTGGTATTGGAGCGATATTTCCAACAAAAGTTATGGGAAGAGGAGCGTTTCACGATTATAGGAAACTGGTGGGATTCAAAAGGAGAAAATGAAATTGATATCGTAGCTGTAAACCGTATTGACCGTACAGCCCGGATAGCAGAGGTAAAGATTAACCGGAATAAAATATCTATGCCGGTCTTGAAAGAAAAATCCCAAAAACTTATAAGGCGAGTTAAAAAGATATCAGATAGAATATACAGGCTACTCATTGGAGGATATGTAAGATACGGAATAAAGGCATTCACACCCCTATTTATGGTACGCCTATCAGCTGGGAGATACACAATGGATTACAACATGACACGTTTGGAATTGTATATCAGTTCCATCGCTTTTTTCAGGAACCTTCCGGAATAAGAAATCTTACCCTGGGGAAGCTTCATGCCGCTTTCCCTTTATAACGACAGGTACAGTTCACCAATGGGCATTTGTTACTGAAATTCCTCATTGACCGGCTTTTTAATAACCCAAACCTAATTGCCACAAGGGTATGACATTCATTTATCCGGCTTCTTCAATGTACAGGCTATAATCTTCAATATTATTACGGCTGGCGCTCAATATGGCGGCAATTTCAGATTCCAAAGTATGGTTGATAATCTGTTGCAATCGCACATCGAATCATCTTCCAAAACGAAAGGATAATAACCTCTCTTTAAATAATTAGTAAAATATACCAAGGGGCGGAAATCTTTCGGCAATTCGACTTTGTGTTGCAGGATATCTGATAAAGAATAAGTATTGATGGAAATACGGTGAAACAGTTGGAGATATCCCTGAAAGAGAGGCTCTGCATTTGATACATAACGGTACGGCGGCTTAAATCGGCCCCCCTTTTATCTGCACACTCTTGCTGTACATATAATTTGCTTATTTTGCACTATTAAGGTGCATTTTGAAATAATAGAAAACCTTTCCTATCTTTCAATAAATGTAATTATTCGTGCAAACTGTCCTCCGTTGATAATATATAAAAATTTATTTAGACCTTCTATAGATAACCAATAGACAGAGTAGTTTTTTATTTGGTAGTTACATTGTTGATTTATAGTGATATAAGTATTCTTTTGTTTTCGGCACGAATACGACCTACCTGAGTAATGCGGTGAACAACTACTTCGGATGCAACTTCAAGCGGTTGATAAATTCTTACAGAGTGGCTCGCGCGAAAGAGTTGCTGGACGGTAAAGATTGCCCTGTGAGCGAGCTTTTCAGCCGTTGCGGGTTTGCCTCCAAGAGCGTGTTCTATGTGGCATTCAGAAAAGTAGTTGGCATGACTCCCCTGCAATATATATCGCAGAGTCGGAGTCCTTTTATGATTCAACGCAATTAAGTCCTTTTATAACAATAAACATTTTGAGTTTTTAAATTTATAAATTTAAGTTTTTCTATTATGAACAAAAAATTTTTAAGTGCAATCCTGTTCGGAGCCTTGATGGTTTCTTCGACAGGAACGTTTGTATCTTGTAAAGATTATGATGATGACATCGATCGTATCGACAAGGAGTTGACCGATTTGAAGTCACAGATTGCAGCTTTACAAAGCAAAATCGATGCTGGTAAGTACATCACCAGCGTAGATAAGACAGACAAGGGTCTTACCTTTACTTTAAATGATGGCTCCAGCTATGAGGTTACCAATGGAGTCAATGGCGAAAAAGGAGAGAAAGGTGACGGCAATAAGTTGACTATTGATAAGGATGGTCAATGGCTGATTGATGATGAACCCACAGGATGGTATTGTGCCAAAAAAGGAGAAACTGCTACTGTAATTGTTCCTGAAGTGGGTGCAGACGGCTATTGGTATTTTGTCAACAAAGAGACAGGCAAACTTGAAAAATCTACTTATAAAGCTGCTCCTGTTAGTGCTGTCGAAGCGGATGGTATCTGTACATTGACTGTTGTTAATCCGGATGGAACTACCACTGTAGTTAAATTGCCTACTACTGCTGCTTCCATTACAGAAATCGAATTTGTTGGTTATACAGATGCAAATGGTGATTTCCATGCATTCTCTGCTGCTGATCAAAATATGGCCGACAATAAATATATTATGTCATACTCTCCTTTCTATGCAACACAGGATTACTCTTGGAAGTGGACAGATGCTGATGAAACTCAGAAAGTAGAAGGGAAGATTGCTGCTAAAACTGCTATTGTAGCTTTAGAAGGAAGATCTTTGGTGGTGCGTGTAGCTCCTTTGTCTGCTGATGCTTCTAAGCTTTCTTTCAGCTTGGTTAATTCTAAGTTGGCAGAAGCTCCTATTACATTGGGTGAAGTGAAGGCTTATGAAGGTTTGGTTACTAGAGCGGAATCCTCCAATGGTTTGTGGACTATTGCTTTAGATAGCAAAGAATTGTCAGGTTTGGACGATGCCACAGCATTGGATAAGAACTTTGTTTCAAATAATGCCAGCATTGCATTTGCTTTGAGAACAAGTAACTTTATTTCAAACTATAACTTGACCTTTAAGAAAGATCAACTTGCATCTGTTGTATCTTCTTTAAATGATAAGAAATTGGAAAAAGAAGAAAATGGAAATGCAGAAGCAGCTTTTGTAACAGTTGCACAAGGTGCCACAAACACTTTCACTTTTGATAATCCGACATCTGTTTACAAGAGTCAAATTATTGTAGATGAATTCAACAAACAAAACTGGGGTGTTAAAATCGAAGGTAACACATTCAAAGTAACAGAATACTATGATAAGGCTACTATTCCTGCATTCCCTGTTTATTTCTATTATGAAGTATTGAAACAAGATCCTGATAACACTTCTAAGACTATTGCTGAGTCTGTAAAGAAAACCGTTTATGTTCGTCTTGAAAGAAGTATTTCTGACGGTGTTGTTTTGGATACTAAGAATCATATCATCAATGCAGTTGCAACCAACGATAACTTCTCTGCTGCAATGAAGCCGTTCTTTGATAGTATGAGTGCGGAAGAACTGACTAACTGGAAGGAATTCGTTAAGAATGCAGATGTGAAGGTATATCAAGTAGGAACTAATGCTGATGGTAGTGATAAGGATATAACAACCCAAATTAGTTCTATGGTTAAATTCTATGAATCTAACGGTACTACGGAAGTCACTTCTGCTGATAAATATAGTAAAATTGCTACTATCAAAGTTGATTTGAACAACAACTGGCCTACTGGCTTAGCATTTGACAAGAACTACTATATAGAAGTTAAATTCTACGATGCAGCAGCTGTGAATGGTGAGGTAAAAGGTGATGTACTTAATTCTGTTAAGTTGCCATTCACTGTAAATATTCCTTCTATCAACGATATTTTTGTTCAACAGACAGGTGTGTTTGTGAATGGTGTGGCTAATGCTTACATGGATGCAACAGCTGGTAACGCAGATCTTGCTTTGAATTATGCTCTTAAGAGTGCATTTAATAGCTTGAAGGCTAATATGGGTACTTCTACATTCCAATTGGCAATGGATGATAGAGATGCTAATAAGATTGGTGGCAAGAAACATTCAGCTTTAGCTAAGTTTGTGCTTGCTGCTACTGGAGATCAACAAGAAAGCGATCTTACAACAGAAGTTTCATCTACTAATATTGACAGAGTAAATATTCAGTTGATTGATGCTGTTAAAAACGGTGCACCGCAGAATGGTTATAAACAAGAATTAATTGTTAATGTAAAAAATGCTAAGTTCGTAGGTAAATACGCTTATGGTACTGCAGATGATGTTGACTATACATTTAAGATTAAGATAATGAGTCCGTTGTACGAAGGTGTAGTTAAAGCTGTTGGTGGTAAAGTAGAAGTTCCTGCAACTAGTGCAAGCGGTTATGAAGTAAACGATTCTCATGTTAAAGGTTATACTTATAACGACCAAGTTTATAGCATCTTCTGCGATGTAGCAGATGAATATGACTGGACACGTAAAGAGTTGAAAGACGTAGAGTTCACCTCCTTGGATGAAAATATCTTTACTTGTAAAGCTAAGGGTGAAAAAGCTGGTAAAGCTGATAGCAAGGGTAACTTTAAGGCCGGTTATGTTGTAGTGACTCCGAAGAATTTGGCAGAAACTGCATCTGCTAAGATGAAAGTTACAGTTGTTGATGCTTGGGGCTTGAAAAAGTCTTCTGATATTGATGTTACTGTAAAAGTAGGTAAGTAAGATACAACTTCATAAATAAAAAGAGAGCGGTCATTATTGATCGCTCTCTTTTTAGTAATAATTTATTTTGTCGATTATATTCCTTTAAGCTAATAAAATACTGTATATTATAATAGCTAAAGTATATTTTGTCAATATGATAAAAGTAGTAAATATTTATATATATTATCTCTTACTCAAATTTCATTCCATAGAAAGTTATTCTACATATTATCTAATGTGTATTAATATCTTTATACCATTGTAGTTTTGTATATTCTTCATTCAAGTAATTAAGTTCTCTCTGCATGATAAAAGTGGTCATACCTGAAAAGGCGGTGATAGGGAATGTTCCTTCTTCCGTAGCATAAAAAGGAGTATTTCTTTTGTAAACCACACATTGGCTGATACACTCTTGAAGTGCATTGTATGTATTTTCATCTGATAATGATTGATAATATTGAGCGAAATCAAAAAAATAGAATGGGGCTTTTAAAACTCCATCATAATTTTGAAGGTTACCGACTGGGAGAAAAGAGCCGGATGCTTCTGTATTGATCTGTCGTATCAAATTCGCTAAATTTGATAATCCGGCAGTTTTTATTATGCTAATGGTAGCAGAACGTTTATCGCCTTCCATCAAATTCCAATAATGAAAATAATTTTCTGCAAATTTTTGCAAATCAGCATTTTCTTCAAGCAGACAGGAAATACTGCCGGCATAGATAGGAGTAAATCCCGGAGATACTACTGGGGCAGAGGAAGCCATGATATATGCTGCTTTATTTCTTAATTCATAAGCCACCTCAATACCTGCCATATTACATGCTTCAAAGATTATGAATTCAAATAAATGGTCCGGGAGGGCCATGGCAAAATCTGTTATTTCCATTTCATTGTCATTATCGATGATAATAGACCGCGAGCCATTAACCAATGTATGTGGAGGAAGCCAGCCACTGCCATGGGAAAACACGATTAGACCGTAGCTTTTAGCAGGATAAAGCCGAGTTACGTCGTTTATAACTCGTTTAAGCACTTGGGGGAGGCTGAGTTTTCTTGGTCATAGGTATGTATGGTAATATAGCCTTTCTCACTTTTTCCATCAATTTCCATCAATCGTGGAGAGTCCTTAAATGGTGTATCCTGATACACTATTATATTTCCATCTGTCCCGTCTTCCCATCCATTTTTAATTTGAACAAGTTTGTCATAGGTTTCGGCATCAAGATTATTATCTCCTCCCAGATAAACCAATAGTGTCCGTGCAGGTAAAACAACAGGGGTGTCATTTTCTTTATGACAGCCACATACTAATAACAGAAAACAGACAGCATATATATACTTCATACACAATATAATTGGATAAACGATTATAAAAACTAAAAGAGGGGAACATTTTGCCCCCCTCTTTTTTATAAACAATGAGCGTATTAATTACTTGTCATTGTGCTTCTTAACTTGGATTTGGATAGTTCCAACAGAATGTCCACGATCATTCTTCCAAGTATGGTCGCAGATACCGCCCCACTTGTGATTTACACAAACTTCTACATCAATAGTAAATGGTTGAGCAATATCTTCACCATTGTTGATCCATGTGATAGTCTGGTTAGCATTATCAAGTTTGATCTTCTTCATGTTTTCAGCATCCAGTTCACTTCCGTCAGCAAAGTATGCCTTAGAAACCTTGAAGTTAACAGTTGTATTAACATCGAATACATTATGGTCAACTACCAGTTTCTTTGACCAACCAGCTTGATCACCTGTCTGAACCAAAGTATTATTCTTAGCCATATCTTTGTGATCATAGATAACATGGTTGTTATTGAATTGTGCCTGAGCACCTTCAGACCACAGATAATCTGACAAGAAGAATGCATCCTTCAATGATACTGTATTTTCAGCTTCCTGGTACTTGTCATACAAAGGACCTGCTTCGTAAGCGTGGAATACCATCGGAGTTACAAATGCAACTTCAAATTCATCGATAACCACTGTAGAACGTCCATTTTCAGGAGCAGGAGCACCAGTATAAGTAGTAGTATGATCTTTAGCCCAAGGAGTATTGTTTACCATATTGATAGTATCGCAAGAGAAGTTATTGTAATCTTCTTTAGCATACTTGTTATGAGCATTGGCTTCCTTGTTGCAAGTACCATACAATCCGTCAACATCTTCATTGAAGCTTACTACAGCACGCATTTTGATCTTCTTCAAATCCTTAGCGTCAGCAGCATTGATCCAAGTACGTCCTTCGTCTGTTGCCTCCAAAGCGATATACCACTTGTTGTCTTTACCTTGATACAAACGGATACCGGAATTGTGACCGTCACCTATCTTAGATGCGTTATTATGCTGGTCAACCAATTCGAATGACAAGGTAGCTCTAGCCCAATCCTTATCATGAGTCTGACCCTTATAAGGATTATAGTTGATCAAATCGAATTCGTCATTCAATACTGCAACCATTTCATAAGTTGTAGGAGTATCAAAGTTATCGTATCTACCGTGAGCAATGAAGTAAGAATCATCTACCCAGTTCAACTTAGTCTTTTCAGGAGCAACTACATCCGGATACTTCACATTGATAGTATAAGTAACATGGATGTCAGATAATCCTTATGATCAGCATTTGGCTTGTATGTACCCTTAACAGTGTAAACGTCGTGATCGTCATGACGAGAGAATGCTGTATTCTTCACTGTAACGAACAACTGATTGTATTCTTCAGGTTTAAAGTTCGGATCTAATGAATAGTCTGCATTATCTTTTCCATCCCATGCATATACAGCGTGTTGTTTAGCCTCATCTGCTGTTGCAAATTCAGGAACGAAATCATAAGTCTTACGGAATTCGTCTTTACTCAACTGTACATCTTTATGGTTGAATATCTTATCCATATCCATGTCAAGAACTTGATTGATATGTTTCAGAGTAACATCTTTTGTTTCTGTAATATTAATTTCAGGAACAACTGTCTTGCGTACAATGTGAATCTTGATGATTGCTGTTTTAACTACATTACCATTGTCTTCACCCGGTGCTACCAGTTTCACACGAACAATAGGAGTTCTGTCTATAGCAGCTGTGTGGCTGGCATCAGTTTCTGCGCCCCAAATCGGGTCCGGAGTTTGTTTTACTGTAGCAACACCATCTTTGGTAACATCCAAATAACGTTTTGTCTGGTTAACGCCATCATAATAGAAGTCAACCGGTTCAAACACCAATGAATAGTCATCAAAACCATTCTCCATCAAAGGATACTGAGCGTCTTGGGCTCTACCCATACGTTTGTCAAAGAATGAAGTTACGATGTCCTTCAAATTTTTTGAATGTCCATCACCTGTATAGTTCAATTCTACAACAATACGTTCTGCATCATCTTTAGATTCAGCATCTCCTTTATATAACTGGTTTTCAGCATTGGCTTCGAACTTAGCTTTATCTGCTTGATAAGCCTTCAATTTAGCCTCTTCAGTACCGGTCGGATTCAAGGTGTTAAGATAATATTCATCTTTGATGAATTCTCTATAATTTACCTTGTTAGGAGCAATTGCATTTTTAATCTGAGCAGGAGCGTTAGTTTGGTCAAATGCATCAGCTACTTTAACCAAATGTACGTTTTTCTGCAAAATTACTTCATGCTTGGCGGGAACAAAATCAGAATGAACGATTTGGTCATTGTTCTTAATTCTCAATGAATATACTGTTCTTTCGTCCAGATTAGATTGTTCAGCAAAAGCCCAGTCCTTTACACGGAAGTTTAACATACCATGTCCTTCTTTATAAGATTCAACGGTAATTTTTCCATCAGTGTACAGTTTTTGTCCGGCGTTGAACAATTCCCAATTCCTGTTATTCGTATTGTAGTTCCATATTTCAGCAGTATCACGAACAAATCCTACCACTTCCATATCTTTGAATGATACGCTGTTAGGATTTACCTGATACTTCACGTCTGCCTTACCTGAGTAAACGATTTTAAATGTGCTAAAGTTATTTGTACTCCAATCTGCACCTGTAATCTCTGTTTTACCTGCCACACTATCAGTAACGATGGTAGGGAAATGGATTCTGGCAGCTTCACCTTCAGAAAGGAAAGTAGGGATAAACTTAACTCCGCTAACTACAGAAGTAGCTTTAGGCATACTGATAGTCTTTTTAGTGCCATCAGCATAAGTAATAACTAATTCATAAGCTGATTCACCTTCTTCTACTGATACTACATAATCATCAGCAGAAGTACCTGGAGTACCCGGAGTACCTGGTTTGCCCGGTTCACCTTGTTCTCCTTTTGCACCATTGTATAATTTAATGGTCTCTCCATCACTGAATTTGATTTCATAACCACCATTACCATCAGTGAACGGAGTACAGCTTTCGACATATTTGCCTGAGCCTACTTTGTCTTCAAGGGCCTTGATTGCATCTTTCACATTGGATATTTCTTGATCCAAGCGGTCGATGTCGTCATCGTAATCCTTACAAGATACAAATGTTCCTGTTGAAGTGACCATAAGGGCTCCAAACAGGATTGCACTTAAAAATTTTTTGTTCATAATAGAAAAACTTTAAATTTATAAATTTAAAAACTCAAAATGTT
>ENA-OQIC01001093-OQIC01001093.1-human-gut-metagenome-genome-assembly--contig:-NODE-1093-length-10215-cov-1.618656_pt1 | contig 10215 bp, 11 predicted proteins | sample MGYA00242572_ERZ504736 | MGnify/ENA primary metagenome ERZ504736 (study PRJEB26092, sample SAMD00036201) | human gut metagenome | host: Homo sapiens | study: EMG produced TPA metagenomics assembly of... | reverse complement strand
GAGCCGGTTTGCCTATAAGAATATTGAGGAGGTCATGGATAGCCAGCAGGATCTGGTGGTGCCTGTGAAGCGCCTTAAGACAATAGGCGTGGTGAAAGGATAGAAGCCGCGGCAGTATGCCGGGGCCGGGGAAAAACAAGCAGGCGCCGTCAGAGGGACGGGAGGCCTGCCCTACATAAATATCGGCAGTTTGCCTTAAGAGGCGGAGTTTACTTCCTGGGACTCCCCGGTGCCCGGCCTGTGGTTCAAGGGTATGCCGGCAATCTGCAGTTTTTTAGGATGATGTGTCGCGGGTTCGACTCCCGCCGTGTATGATAACACGTAGCTAAGTGGGTATAGCAATCATTAAAAATGATGACATAACCAAATGTCTCCAGGAAGGAGAAGGGATGCCTTCGCTCCTGCCGAACTGTTTAAAACAGGGAAAGGCAGTTCTTCTGCGGCCCAGCGCGGCTGCGGATACCGCACAAAATGGGCCGGGCCAGAAATACGGTCAATCCGGATAGGCCGGATGATAAAGTGTTTCCCGTTCGGATGGAGCCTGTACGGAATGCGTGTCAGCGCATTACGGATCGGATCCGGGTAGGGCCGTAACGCCCAGCCCTTCCAGGATGTGCTTAAGCAGAAGCCCGCAGCAGGAGGATGGAGCCGGGCATCCGCCTTTTCCATCAAACAAATTTTACAGATTCATAATAATGAGGGATTCAGATATGATGATAAAGAAATATATAATCAAAGAGCAGGAATGCGGCTACCTGATGAAGGATGGCCGGTTCGTGGAACTGCTGACAGCAGGCAGGTATTCTTACCTGAACATGTTGGGATATGAGGTACAGACAGTGCCTATGACAGGGGAAGTCAAAACATGCGGAATACCGGAGGAAATCCTCATGAAGGATGAAAAGTTTGCCTCCAGGGTAGTGAAGGCAGTGCTGCCGGATGAGTGCATAGCTCTCCGGTTTGTGAATAAGGCGTACAGGGAAGTAATCACAAAGCCTGAGACATTGTACTGGAATGTATTTGAGAAAAATGAATTCCGGCTCATCGACATAACACAGCCTTATATGGAGGATACCCTTCCCCGGATGTATATGGATCTGATGCCATCCAAGTACTATAAGAAAATAGTTATAAAGGACGGAGAGACAGGTCTTTTGTATTTTGACAACTGCTATGAAAAGAAACTGGACACAGGAACCTATTACTTCTGGAATTACGGAAGGGAGGTTACCTGCAAAGTTTTCAACATGAAGATCCAGCAGCTTGACATCTCCGGCCAGGAAATCCTTACCGCAGATAAGGTGGCTGTGCGGTTAAATATAATCTGCAATTACCGGATTACCAATCCGGAGAAGCTGGTTCAGACCGTAGAGGGGGTGGCTTCCCAGCTCTATACCTATGTCCAGCTGAAACTGCGGGAATATGTGGGGCGGTACAGGCTGGATGAGCTCCTGGAACAGAAGGAGGAAATCGGAAGATTTGTGCTGGATAAGCTAAAGGAGTATCAGGAGGAATACTGCGTGGAGATAACCGGGGCAGGTATCAAGGACATTATCCTTCCGGGAGAGATAAGGGAAATCATGAATACCGTGCTGATGGCAGAAAAAAAGGCCCAGGCCAATGTCATCATGCGGCGGGAGGAAGTGGCTTCCACCAGAAGCCTTTTAAACACTGCCAGGCTTATGGATGAAAACCGCACCCTGTTCAAGCTGAAGGAGATGGAGTATCTGGAGAAGATCTGCGACAAGGTGGGCAATATATCCCTTAACGGCGGTAAAGGCGTGCTGGAGCAGCTGGCAGAGCTGGCCGGGGTGCAGGATTAACGGTATACAGGGATAATGGTGTACAGGAATGGGAATGCCGGGTTAATTTAAAAATAATGCAAATTTGCCCAGGTCCATATGCTATAGTACTGACATAAGAGAACGGAGGCCTCCCCGGCCTCCCTCCATAAGCGCCGGTATGCAAATGGCTGAAGCAAGCGGTCTGTAAAACCGTGACCCAGGTGGTGAACATTGTTGGCTCGAATCCAACCCGGCGCATCAGGACTGTTAACAGACAGGTTCCGGGCGCGCCCATACCAGGATAAGGCATGGGCGCGCAATCAGCAGATGTGCAGAGTGGTCGAATGCGGCTCCCCGCTAAGGAGCAGGCCGGCAGTAACCGGTCCGGAGGTCCGAATCCTCCCATCTGCGTTGACAAATTTGGAAGAAAAAGTGTATACTGATAATCGGAAGGAGAGCATTATGGCAGAAGCAGTGTTTATAAAGGTAAGGTTATATAGTTATGGGAAGTCCGGTGCCGGCAGTTATTCATGCTATGGCAGCGGACGGATTGGTGTAACTGAAAACAGGAACTGCCAAAGCCCGGGATAAGACGAAACGATTCATAAATACGTTTTATGAACTTTAGCGAACATGGTACAAAGGGCCCCAGGCAGGCCCTTTTTGATGCGGAAAGCGAGGAAGATTCACATGCATCAGACCATGTTTCCACTATTGATTGTCAATATTCTGGAGAATCATGCCACAAAGGAGAAATCTCTTTCCATTACAGAGATAACGCAGTTTGTCAACAGGGAGTTTGGACCCTTTGCCATGGAGAAGGAGCAGCTTATGAACCGGTCCACGGTGACGCGGATTCTGGATGCCATGGAATTCTGTACCGGGGAAGGAAATCTGCTTAATTTTAAGGTGACACAGTGTGGTTCGGAGAATAAAAAGCTGTTCTGCCTGGAGAATATAAGGGGGACGAAGGGGATTTCCGGACAGGCTTCAGGGGAGTAAATGATGAAATATCCGGTAAAATCTGGTAAGTTGGATTTTAATCGGTTTACATACTTCTTGACTTTAGCATATTAACTTGCTATACTTTTTCTAAAGTGTGTGCCGGATCCACTGCCGGCACAGCATCCCCACACTTCACAAACAAAAATCCAGGAGGTAGATTGAAATGTCTTACGTTGATGAGATTTACGAGAGAGTTGTAGCGCAGAACCCGGGTGAGCCGGAGTTCCATCAGGCTGTGAAGGAAGTATTGGATTCCTTAAAGCTGGTCATCGATGCCAATGAGGAGAAATACCGCAGAGAAGGTATCCTTGAGCGCTTCACGGAGCCGGAAAGAGTTGTTTCCTTCAGGGTACCGTGGATAGATGACAATGGGGCAGTCCAGGTAAACAAGGGATACAGGGTGCAGTTCAACAGCGCCATTGGACCATATAAGGGCGGCTTACGTTTCCATCCATCTGTAAACCAGAGCATTCTTAAGTTCCTTGGTTTTGAGCAGACACTTAAGAACTCTCTGACGGGCCTCCCCATGGGCGGCGGCAAGGGCGGATCCAACTTCGATCCCAAGGGAAAATCAGACCGTGAGGTCATGGCTTTCTGCCAGAGCTTCATGACAGAGCTGTACCGCCACATTGGCAAGGATACGGATATCCCGGCCGGAGATATCGGTGTAGGCGGCAGGGAAGTGGGATACCTCTTTGGACAGTATAAGAGAATCACAGGATTGTATGAGGGCGTACTTACAGGCAAGGGACTTACCTTTGGCGGTTCCCTGGCCAGGACACAGGCAACCGGATATGGCCTGGTATACATTCTGGATGAGATGTTAAAGCACAACGGCAAGGATATGGCAGGCAAAACCATCGTTGTATCCGGTTCCGGCAATGTGGCCATCTACGCAACTGAGAAGGCACAGCAGCTGGGAGCAAAGGTAGTGGCTTTAAGCGATTCCAACGGTTATATCTATGACAAGGACGGCATTCAGCTGGATATTGTGAAGGAAATCAAGGAAGTACGCAGAGGACGTATCAAGGAGTATGTAGATGAGGTCCCAACCGCAGTGTATACAGAGGGAAGAGGAATCTGGAGCATCCCATGTGACATCGCCCTTCCCTGCGCAACCCAGAATGAGCTGAATCTGGAAGATGCCCAGACACTTCTCGCCAACGGATGCTTTGCAGTGGCAGAGGGCGCTAACATGCCGTCCACCAGGGAAGCCACAGATTTGTTTGTGGAGAAGAAGATTCTCTTTATGCCGGGTAAGGCTGCCAATGCAGGCGGCGTGGCAACTTCCGGACTGGAGCAGAGCCAGAACGCCTTAAGAATGTCATGGTCCTTTGAGGAAGTGGACGATAAGCTTCACACCATCATGGTAAATATTTTTGCAAAGGTATCAGAGGCAGCAGAGCGTTACCAGGTTGCGGGCAACTATGTGGCTGGTGCTAATATCGCCGGATTTGAGAAGGTGGTTGAGGCTATGCTGGGACAGGGCATCGTGTAGTCTGCACTGTATCGCGCAGACGGAATATATAATGTGCGGATTGGATCCCGCAGTCAGGCCATATTGGCTTGTCTGCGGGACTTTTTTACTTTTTTGGAATGTGGGTATGGAAAGAGACAGGTCAGGTCTGGTTTATCTTGAAAATCAACAGAAACTGGAAATAATGCATAAAAAACATAGTTTTTACTTTTGTATATTGAATATTTTTAAAACTTGTGTTAATATAATGCTAATACGGATTGTTGACAATCCACAATCTACAATTTACAATCATCAATATATGAAAGGTGAAGAGGAAAAAGAGATGGGAGCACTTATTACACGTACCGAAGGCCTGATATTCGTGATTTTAATCATGGTAGCATTTGCGCTTTGGTTACAGAGATTCAAAGTATTTAAGTCACTGGGGCCGGTTTTGACAGTAGTGGTATTGGGAATTATTCTTTCTAACACCCATGTGGTGCCGATTTCACATGATTTTTACAGTGCGTTGTCTACATACTGCGTGACGCCCGCCATATCTATCTGCCTGCTCAGCATGAATATGCGTGAGCTGAAGAAGCTGAACAGGGAGCCGGTTATTGCTTTGGTATCTGCTATTTTTCCGTATGCTTTATTGCCATCATACTGGGATTATTCTTTGCCCCAAGGATTACTGAGGGCTGGAAGTGCGCCGGCATGTTTGTAGGCACCTACACAGGCGGAACACCTAACCTGACAGCTATCGCAACCGGTCTGGACTGTTCAAGGGAAACCCTTGCGGCCGCCAATGCAGCTGACTACGTGGTGTCCACCCCCTTAATGGTATTTCTATTCGCGGCTCCGGCTATCTTAAAGGCGTCCAAACGCTGGAACAAGCTGTGGCCTTACCAGTTTACAAAAGAGGAGCTGGACGACGGAGAGGACGAGCCTCTGATGTCCGATAAGAGATGGTCTATCCGGGATATTGCATGGCTTTTGACCATTGGTTTCGGTGTTTCCTTTGTATGTACTGTGATTGCACAGTCCATTTTTCCGGATACCTTCTGGAAAGCGGGAAGGCTGCTGATTCTTACCACGGTATCCATTGGCCTGGCACAGTTAAAGCCTGTCCAGAAGCTGCGCGGAAATCTTGACCTGGGTCTGTTTATTTCCCTGACCTTCCTTGCAACCATTGGATTTGCTGTGGATTTACAGCAGTTTATCGGTTCCGCGCTAATGATGACACTGTATGTACTGTTTATGCTGATTGGATGTATCGTACTGCACCTTATTATCTGCCGCATATTTAAGATTAAGTATGAATATGTAATCCTGTCCATGGTGGGATGTATTGTAGACGGGCCAACCTCATCCCTGACCGCGGCGGGCGCAGACTGGAAATCCCTGATTAACGTCGGCTTAATCATGGGTGTAATAGCCGGAGCCTGCGGAAACTATGTGGGCATCTTTGTATCCTATGTCATCAAGGGTATATGCGGCCTGTAAACATGATGAAAGGCGAAAGCCTCAGACAAACTCCGGCGCTTGTGATCCAAGGTGCCGGAGTTTTGCCATTTTTTCAGACAATATGTTTACCGTGGGATTTTCTTATGATACTATTATTTTGTGACAGAATACACTGGAATTGTTGTGGGATTATGAAAAGGAATTGCTTTTATGGGAAAATTAACGTATCAGACACTGCGTGAAAATGTGGTGGACGTCATTCGTATGAAAATATTCAACCACGAGCTGGCGCCGGGAATGAGAATTATTGAACAGGATATTTCGGACGAACTTGGGGTGAGCCGCGGTCCCATTCGGGAGGCCCTGAGACAGCTGGAACAGGAAGGCCTGGTGGAATATGTGAGAAATGTGGGATGTTCGGTGAGGAATATCACCCTGGAGGACATTTACGAGATTTATCTGCTGAGGGCCACCTATGAGATTTTGGCAGTGAAGCTGTGCAGGGGAGTGTTTTCAGAGGCTGCCTTTGCGGAGATGGATGCGGCATTGGAGTCTATGAGGGATTTAAAGGATACGGATTATAACAAATCCATTGCCTGTGATAACACGCTTCATGAGGCTATCATACGATCCACCGGATTGCCGCGGCTGATAAAGGATGGACGGACTTAAACTATGGAAACGCCATCAATTATTATGCGGGCAATCCCGACAGCAGGGCCATGATTGACCGCCAGTACCCCATCCACAAGGAGCTGGTGGACGTGTGCCGAACCGGGAATACGGAGGATATATGCAGGGCCATATCAAACCACTATATGAAAACCATCAGACGGCGGCTTAAGGAACAGGGCATGCCGGAGGACCATTTTAAATTCTCCATTGATGTGATAGACGGCTGGGTGTGAGGCCGGGAGCTCGTATCGGACAGCAGCAGAAGATGACCATATCTGCCTTGGAGGGAACGATGGCCTGGCAGACAGGTTCAGAAAGGTTAAAACCTCCAAAGCATGTGATGAATGTGGGAATTACCGTATCTCTTATGTAGTCCGCCGCTTTGCATACTGTTCCGTACACGAAGCGGCGTCGTAATTTATCCTTTATTTCTCGTTCTGTACAAACTGCTTATCAAACTCCGGATTGAAATAGTAGAAATTCTTTTCATCCAGCTTGGACTTTATCTTTTCCAGCGCCTCCCCGAAACGCTGAAAATGAACGACTTCCCTGGCGCGGAGAAATTTAAGGGGTTCTCTTACCTCCGGGTTTTCAATAATTCGGATCAGGTTGTCATACGTGGTCCTGGCCTTCTGTTCTGCCGCCAGGTCCTCATGGAGATCTGTTATGGCATCGCCCTTGGACTGGAATTCACAGGCATTAAAGGGAACGCCCCGCAGCAGCTGTTGGCCACAGGGCTGTGGTATGGTCGATATAATAAGCGTCAAAGCCCGCTGTCTTGGCCTGTTCCGGTGTCAGATTCTTGGTCAGCTGATAGATAATGGCGCAGATCATTTCCAGATGGGCAAGCTCTTCTGTGCCAATATCTGTCAGCAGTCCGCCCACTTCCTTGCATGGCATGGTGTAACGCTGGGAAAGATAACGCATGGAAGCAGCTAATTCGCCGTCAGGACCGCCGAACTGGCTGATAATCAGGGACGCTGTCTTGGGACAGGTCTGGGTAATTTTTACGGGAAATTGTAACCGTTTTTCATAAGTCCACATGGTTAGACACCTCCTTATTTTAATGTTCCGGGCAGTCCCATGGAAGAGGTCCGTCTGACCAGGTAAAATGCTTCTGGCCGGGGTACTTGGTATGGGATTCGGACTTGTTATTGGTTTCAGGGCAGACACAGTTCAGGGTAAGGGGTTCATATTCCTTGGCAAAGGAATCCAGAAGCTGTTTTCTCTGGGCCATGGCCTGGCTGAACGCGTCTAATGCCTGGCCGTCTGTTGGTGGGTATCCAGAAACAGGTTCAGGTCATTGACAACAAAACTTATCTCATTAATCTGCTGAAGCAGCTGGCAGCGGTCAGGCATTTTTTTCACCTCCTACTATAAAAAACGGCAGATCCAGGCAGGGAAAAATAGTTCCCTGTTTCAGGGCTTTGGATGGCTCATAAGGTGTTTCCCAGGGCTGCATGGGAACAGTGGCAATGGCCAGCTGTACTCCTGGTCCGGGAGCGGGAAGCTCTTTGCTGCACCCGCATTGTGATGCAGGAACTTTGGCGTCGCAATTGCATAAATTCATATGATTCACTCCTTTCTGTTGATGCCTTGTACAGGCTTCATGATTAGTATGAGCCTGATGCGTTTTTTTAGGTTATTTAAAAACTGTCAGTATATCCAGAAATAGTCGGAGTGCTTATTATGGTATTATTGTTAAGAAAGCCTATTTACATTTTAGCTTCACAAGTTGAAAGTGCGGGTATTAGCAGGCCAATGCTAGAAAATACTTAGAGGTTGGCAAACTGGAGCGTGTGCGAAAGGGCCTCTATACCCAAGCTATCAAAGCGTATTTTCTAAATCTTGGATAAAAGGAAAATCAGTGCCCGGACTTGCGTCCTGAGCACTGATTTGTTTACAGTCTGGCATATATCAGAGTATCATGGCTCAGTGGTTTCCCTCCTTTTGTCAGGCTCGCGGTCAGCCCGTTACCGCTCGGCAGTACGCGTCGTGCCCCGTATCCTGCACACGGCGCGGCCCTCCTGGGCATCCAGGGTCAGGGTGGCTCCGGACCGGCTTACGTCATGGACCTTTACGATGTCAGCAAGCTCCTGGGATTCACCGGGCAGAATATCCTTTAACACCTCAGGATACCGGGTGAGGAGTTCTGGCCGGTACAGCCTGGTTTTGCTGTTGTCGTTGATTGCGCCGTAATACACATCCGCCTCCACCATGTCCTGGAACATGTGGCTGCCGTAAGATAGATCCGGATGGTAGCCTGCCTTTCCGTAGGCCACCTCACAGATGGCGCTGAACTGGCTGATTTCCGCGTAGACCACAGGTACGCCTAATTCGGGGGATGAGGTTCCGATGCGGCCCGGCACCAGCAGCATCAGCTTCTTATCCGTGTCCTCGAAATGCTGGTTGATGCGGCTGATTAAACGGGCCACATCCGGTTTTTTGGAATATTCGTATTCATAGTATTTCTGAGGATCCACCCACACAATATAGTCGATTGGTTCCTCCTTGGACCGGCGCATGGATGTCCTGCGCACGTCAAAGAGAAATTGGTGGTCCACGCCGTCCGGTATATGTATCTGCTCGGATTTGGCAGTCTGAAGGGGACGGCATTGCAGCAGGTTCAGCCTCCACACGCCTTCCTCAGGACTTGTGACGGCAAACTCCACATCCACCGGGCGTTCATATTCTTTCTCCAGCATCTTCATGAGGGTGCGCATCATCCGTATGAATTCCAGATTGTCCACCAGCCCTGGCAGTCCCCAAAATAGATGGTTCTGTATATATGGCGCTCGGCCAGCATGTCCTCGGCGTCCGTATCCCTGCTCAGCACCATTTTCTTCTGCCATTTGGGAAAAGGTCCAGTATTTTTTCCAGGGACTTGGTGCAGAGAGACTTGGTTCCAAAATCCAGGACATCCACCTTGCGCTGAGAAAATTTGTGGCGTTCAGCCAGGGTGGTCCTTAAGTTGGCCTGCGCCCTGTCAAGGCCGATAAGACGGGGGTAATCGCCGGGCGTCCTCTCCACAGCCCTGGTCCCCAGCCCCATGACCATGCGCAGCTTCCTGCTTCCGGGTTCAGGTGCTCCATCCATTTATAAGGGTTATAGGAACAGCCCATACCGGCAGCCACCGGCATATAGAGGTCGCCGTACTGCTGCCCGGCCACCTGCTGAATCAGCAGGGCCATCTGTTCATCCACATCCAGCAGGTGGCGTTTCCTGCGGTATTCAATGGCCTGTTCGTTCATGGTGCTGGCGTATACGCGGCGGATGGCTTCCTCCAGTTCCTCCATCCGTTCCTCCTTGGTGCCCTGGTTCATACAGAAGATAGATTCGTATTTGCCGGAGAATGCATTGCCGTATCCGTCCTCCATGATGCTGCTGGAACGGACAATGATTGGGGTGGTTCCGTAGTGTCCAGCATATCGCTCAGCTCTTCACGTATATCTTCGGGCAGAGAACCGCCCCGCAGCCGTTTGGTCAGTTCCTCGGTCTCCTTAAAATGTTCCTTTTCCAGACGGTGTCTGGCCTTTAACTCCGCACAGCGGTTATATACCAGATACCGGTAGAAAACATCCGTGCCGATGAAAAAGGAGTTATGGGGTTCCACATGCCCTGCGTACTCCGGCATGTTGAGTTCAATCAGCTTCCTGGCAACCAGCAGGCCGCAGGCCTTGCCTCCAATTACGCCCCCGCCGATTTTGCGCATCCAGACCCTGCGGAAATCCTCCTCTGTGAAATGCTTCAGTATCAGCTGTTCCATGTGGCTCTCCGTGGTCATGAGCCGGTTGCAGATACATTTTTTTCTTCCCTTGTCAGGTT
>ENA-OQIC01001091-OQIC01001091.1-human-gut-metagenome-genome-assembly--contig:-NODE-1091-length-10227-cov-1.995545_pt1 | contig 10227 bp, 13 predicted proteins | sample MGYA00242572_ERZ504736 | MGnify/ENA primary metagenome ERZ504736 (study PRJEB26092, sample SAMD00036201) | human gut metagenome | host: Homo sapiens | study: EMG produced TPA metagenomics assembly of... | reverse complement strand
TCGACGGCGTCGGTGTATCTGCCTTGTTCAATCAATTTGTTTTTTTAGATTTATAAGGAAATGCAACAATTTCGTTTCTTTCTTTTGTTACTTAAATATATATGGTATTTTTCTGTTTTCATACTATCCACCTCGCTGTTTTATCTGATTTGATGATATATTAAAGAGAAAATTTTATCAAATATGCAAAAAGGCTTCTGCCCAAAACAGGGCAAAAGCCTTAAAAATTATGCGATTTTTAGGTTTAGTTGCAAGCCAAGGGGGACTATTTCATCTGTTGCAAAATCGGTTGCCCGAAAAGTACCAAGTCCCGAAACCCGCATAAATACTGGGTTTTTCGGCACATCTAAACCAAGGGGAACTACTCCCACTCGATGGTTGCCGGCGGCTTGGAGGTGCAGTCGAGCACCACACGTTGATCTGACGGCATTCATTGGTGATACGCGTCGAAATCGTGGCAAGCACATCGTACGGAATGCGAGACCAGTCTGCGGTCATGGCGTCTTCGGAAGAAACCGGACGAAGCACGATTGGCGAACCGTAGGTACGCTCGTCGCCCTGCACACCCACGGAATGCAACATCGGCAAGGAGCACGACCGGGCACTGCCAGATGTCACGGTCAAGACCGGCCTTGGAAAGCTCCTCGCGAGCGATGGCGTCGGCCTCGCGAAGCAGATCCAGACGCTCCTTGGTGATCTCGCCGATGATGCGGATGCCGAGCCCGGGCCAGGGAACGGCTGACGCCAGACGATTTCGTCCGGCAATCCAAGCTCGGTACCGATGGCACGAACCTCATCCTTGAACAAGGTACGCAGTGGCTCGACGAGCTGGAACTTGATGTCGTCCGGCAGACCACCCACATTGTGGTGCGACTTGATGTTGGCTGCGCCGTCGCCACCGCCGGATTCCACAACATCCGGGTAGAGGGTGCCCTGAACAAGGAACTTGACTTCCTTGCCGGAAGCACCCGCCTCTTCGATGACCTGGCGCTGAGCCTTCTCGAACGTGCGAATGAACTTTTCGCCGATGATCTTGCGCTTCTTCTCCGGCTCGCTCACACCCTTCAGGGCGGTGAGGAAGTCTTCGGAGGCGTCCACGGCGATGAGCTTGATGCCGGTCGCTCGACGAAATCATGCTTGACCTGCTCGGCCTCGCCCTTGCGCAGCAGACCGTGGTCCACGAACACGCAGGTGAGCTGATCGCCGATGGCCTTGTGCACGAGAGCCGCCGCGACTGCGGAATCAACGCCGCCGGACAGGCCGCAAATCACCTGTGCGTCGCCGACCTTCTCGCGGATCTCGCGACCTGATCCTCGATGATGCTGGAGGCATCCCAGTTGTTGCCGAGCCCTGCGCACTTGTGCAGGAAGGTCTCGATGAGCTGCTGGCCCATCGGGGTGTGCTTGACTTCAGGATGCCACTGCACGCCGTACAGTTTGCGGGATTCGTCCTGCATGGCGGCAACGGGCGCTCCCTCGGTATGCGCCAGCACTTCAAAGCCTCCGGCGCGGTCTTGACGGCCACGCCATGGCTCATCCACGTGTTCTGATCGGCGGGGGAGCCTTCGAGCAGGCCTTCCGACTTGTCGATGAAGGTCTCGGTCTTGCCATATTCGCCAAGGGCGGCCTTGTCGACATTCGCGCCCAAGGCATAGGCCATGGCTGGAAGCCGTAGCAGATGCCCAGTACGGGAACGCCGGCCTCGAACAGTTTCTTGTCCACACGCGGCGCGCCCGGTTCGAACACCGAAGCCGGACCACCGGAAAGGATGATGGCCTGCGGATCCTTGGCCAGCATCTCGTCGACCGGCATGGAATGCGGCACAAGCTCCGAATAAACATTGGCTTCACGCACGCGACGTGCGATCAGCTGGGCGTACTGGGCTCCGAAATCAACAACGAGCACAGGACCTGCAGCCATAACACTCTCCCTTTTGATATGAGGTATGAAGAAGCAACAATACTAACTGTTCTATTGTGGCGACGCGAGCAGACATTGGAAACGCTGTGAACAGAAAGTGAACAAACCTCACAATTGCTTACTACGCATGGTTCAACACGCCGCATGCAAGTATTGCAAAACGAACGTGAAAAAGGTGTGAGAATGGCTTGAAATCGTTGATATTGAGCCGTTTATCAATCTTTTTGATAGCATGTGAAGTATTCACAAATCTCCCGATAAAAGCTCTCATTTTCTAACAGAAACGACACACTTACGCACACAGTCGCAAAAAAACAGCAAAAAGTCGCACCTCGCTCGTAATATGCTCAAGTGATTGGGAATGAATCGTTCCGCGGAACCGCAAGGTTTTGCGAGATTCAGGACCGAATGAAAATAAACAATCGCACAACACAGTGCAGGAGTACAGGAGTACACATGACGAGTCCTGTTATTGGCACCCCTTGGAAGAAGCTGAACGCTCCGGTTTCCGAGGAAGCTATCGAAGGCGTGGATAAGTACTGGCGTGCAGCCAACTACCTCTCCATCGGCCAGATCTATCTGCGTAGCAACCCGCTGATGAAGGAGCCTTTCACCCGCGAAGACGTCAAGCACCGTCTGGTCGGTCACTGGGGCACCACCCCGGGCCTGAACTTCCTCATCGGCCACATCAACCGTCTCATCGCTGATCATCAGCAGAACACTGTGATCATCATGGGCCCGGGCCACGGCGGCCCGGCTGGTACCGCTCAGTCCTACCTGGACGGCACCTACACTGAGACCTTCCCGAAGATCACCAAGGACGAAGCTGGTCTGCAGAAGTTCTTCCGCCAGTTCTCCTACCCGGGCGGCATCCCGTCCCACTACGCTCCGGAGACTCCGGGCTCCATCCACGAAGGTGGCGAGCTGGGTTACGCCCTGTCTCACGCCTACGGTGCTGTGATGAACAACCCGAGCCTGTTCGTTCCGGCCATCGTCGGCGACGGCGAAGCTGAGACCGGCCCGCTGGCCACCGGCTGGCAGTCCAACAAGCTCGTCAACCCGCGCACCGACGGTATCGTGCTGCCGATCCTGCACCTCAACGGCTACAAGATCGCCAACCCGACCATCCTGTCCCGCATCTCCGACGAAGAGCTCCACGAGTTCTTCCACGGCATGGGCTATGAGCCGTACGAGTTCGTCGCTGGCTTCGACAACGAGGATCACCTGTCGATCCACCGTCGTTTCGCCGAGCTGTTCGAGACCGTCTTCGACGAGATCTGCGACATCAAGGCCGCAGCCCAGACCGACGACATGACTCGTCCGTTCTACCCGATGATCATCTTCCGCACCCCGAAGCTGGACCTGCCCGAAGTTCATCGACGGCAAGAAGACCGAAGGCTCCTGGCGTTCCCACCAGGTCCCGCTGGCTTCCGCCCGCGATACCGAGGCTCACTTCGAAGTCCTCAAGAACTGGCTCGAGTCCTACAAGCCGGAAGAACTGTTCGACGAGAACGGTGCCGTGAAGCCGGAAGTCACCGCCTTCATGCCGACCGGCGAACTGCGCATCGGTGCCAACCCGAATGCCAACGGTGGTGTGATCCGCGAAGAGCTGAACCTGCCGGCCCTCGAAGACTACGAGGTCAAGGAAGTCGCCGAGTACGGCCACGGCTGGGGCCAGCCTCGAAGCCACCCGTCGTCTGGGCGTCTAACACTCGCGACATCATCAAGAACAACCCGGACTCCTTCCGCATCTTCGGACCGGACGAGACCGCTTCCAACCGTCTGCAGGCCGCTTACGACGTCACCAACAAGCAGTGGGACGCCGGGCTACCTGTCCTCCCAGGTTGACGAGCACATGGCTGTCACCGGCCAGGTCACTGAGCAGCTCTCCGAGCACCAGATGGAAGGCTTCCTCGAGGCCTACCTGCTCACCGGCCGTCACGGCATCTGGAGCTCCTACGAGTCCTTCGTGCACGTGATCGACTCCATGCTGAACCAGCACGCCAAGTGGCTCGAGGCTACCGTCCGCGAGATCCCGTGGCGCAAGCCGATCTCCTCCATGAACCTGCTCGTCTCCTCCCACGTGTGGCGTCAGGATCACAACGGCTTCTCCCACCAGGATCCGGGTGTCACCTCCGTCCTGCTGAACAAGTGCTTCAACAACGATCACGTGATCGGCATCTACTTCCCGGTGGATTCCAACATGCTGCTCGCTGTGGCTGAGAAGTGCTACAAGTCCACCAACATGATCAACGCGATCATTGCTGGTAAGCAGCCGGCCGCTACTTGGCTGACCCTGGACGAAGCTCGCGCTGAGCTCGAGAAGGCGCTGCCGAGTGGGAGTGGGCTTCCACCGCCAAGTCCAACGACGAAGCCAGATCGTGCTCGCCTCCGCTGGCGACGTTCCGGCTCAGGAGATCATGGCTGCTGCCGACAAGCTCAACGAGCTCGGCATCAAGTTCAAGGTCGTCAACGTTGTGGATCTGGTCAAGCTGCAGTCCACCAAGGAGAACGATCAGGCTATCTCCGACGCTGACTTCGCTGACCTGTTCACCGAAGACAAGCCGGTCCTGTTCGCTTACCACTCCTACGCTCGCGACGTGCGTGGTCTGATCTACGATCGCCCGAACCACGACAACTTCACGTCCACGGCTACGAGGAGCAGGCTCCACCACCACCCCGTACGACATGGTTCGCGTGAACAACATCGACCGCTACGAGCTCGTTGCCGAAGCTCTGCGCATGATCGATGCTGACAAGTACGCCGACAAGATCAACGAGCTCGAAGCCTTCCGTCAGGAAGCCTTCCAGTTCGCAGTCGACAACGGCTACGATCACCCGGATTACACCGATTGGGTCTACTCTGGCGTCAACACCACCAAGCAGGGTGCTGTCTCCGCTACCGCCGCAACCGCTGGCGATAACGAGTGAGTCTAGCCTCTATAGGCTGATTGCTTGAACAAAGCCCCAAGGGATTTTCCCTTGGGGCTTTTGCCATATCCGTAACTTTGTAATGCGTTGTGACACCATGTCATGAAATGCGTGTCTGTTACCGTTCACGCATTACAATGGCACATGGTGCGAAACAGCGCAGTCACACACCTTAAAAACAACGAATAGGAGCAGACATCGTGAGTCTAACCAGCGTCACCATTATCAGCCTGAAGCAGCAAACGGCCGCAACGTCGTGGCCCTTGGCGTCACCAAGGCATTCGCAGCTGCCAAGAAGACGGCCGTGTTCCGTCCGGCGGTTTGTCGCAAGGAAACCTTCACCGACGTTCTTCTTGAAGCAAGCAACTCGGGGCTGAGCCGTGAACAATCCGTCGGTGTTTGCCCGAAGCGTGCACGCACCGACAAGGAAGGTTCCCGGGCCGATATCGTGGCCGCCTACACGGAAGCCATCGAAACCGCCCAGCCCGAAGCCGTGGTTGTTGTCGGAACGGACAAATCCGCCATCAACGACCCGTCCATCTTTGCGTTCAATGCTGACGTAGCCGCTGATCTCAAGTCTGTCGTGCTTCTTGCCGTATGCACCATCAACCGCACTCCGGAACAGGTCCTGGGCACTGTCGAGGCGTCGAAGACCATCATCGAGAATGCAGGCAGCAAGGTCGCCGGCGTGTTCATCACCGGATGCAAAGACGAACAGGTGGAACCTCTCAAGGAGGAGTTCGCAGCTTACGAGGTGCCGGTGTGGACGTTACCCGCCGTTGATTTTGACGAGGAAGACGCCGTGACCAAGGCCACGGAGGCATTCGAGGCGAATGTCAACGCCGAAGAGCTTATCTCCGCTGTTGAGGCTCCATTCGAGGCGCCGACCACGCCATACGCATTCCAGTACAGTCTGCTGGGCAAGGCCAAGGCGGACAAGAAAACCATCGTGCTTCCGGAAGGATCCGAAGACCGCATCATCAAGGCCGCCGACTACCTGCTTGAGCGCGACATCGTCGATCTGATCATCGTCGGAGACAGGGAAGGCATTCTCGCCCGCGGCGAGGAGCTTGGTCTCAAATCCCTCGAAAAGGCGCAGTTCCAGGCCAAGGACGACGAGGAAGTGCTCGCTCCGATGGTCGCCAAGCTGTGCGAACTGCGCGCCAAGAAGGGCATGACCGAAGAACAGGCTCGCAAGCAGCTCACCGACGACAGCTATTTCGGCACCATGCTTGTGGTGCTCGGCAAGGCTGACGGTCTGGTTTCCGGATCCATCAACTCCACGGCCAACACCGTACGCCCGGCCCTGCAGGTCATTAAGACCAAGCCGGGAACTTCCCTCGTGTCCGGCGCGTTCCTCATGTGCTTCAAGGACCATGTCGCAGTGTTCTCCGATTGCGCCATCAACCTGAACCCGTCCGCTGAGCAGCTTGCGGAAATCGCCATCCAGTCCGCCGAAACGGCAAAGGCGTTCGGCCTCGATCCGAAGGTCGGCATGCTGTCGTACTCCACGCTGGGATCCGGCAAGGGACCGGACGTTGATCTCGTGGAGGAAGCAACCGCACTCGTGAAGGAGAAGGCTCCGGACCTCGCGGTCGTCGGTCCCATCCAGTTCGACGCGGCTTGGTCGCCGACCGTTGCAGCCACCAAGGCCAAGGGCAACGATGTGGCGGGCCATGTCAATGTGTTCGTATTCCCGGATCTGTGCGCGGGCAACATCGGGTACAAGGCCGTCCAGCGTTCCTCCGGCGCAGTGGCCGTCGGTCCGGTGCTGCAGGGACTGAACCGACCGGTCAACGACCTGAGCCGAGGCGCAACCGTGCAGGACATCATCAACACGGTTGCTCTGACCGCCATCGAAGCCCAGTAAAACGCTATTTTGTAGCAAGCAAAGAGTAATCTAAAGTTTGGAAAGTCGCGCAAGCGGCACATCGATTAACACATGGAGGATGCCCACAATGGCGAAAACCGTCCTTGTCATCAATTCCGGTTCCAGCTCTATCAAGTATCAGCTGGTTGATCTTGAAACCGGTGAAGGTATTGCTTCCGGCCTGGTCGAGAAGATCGGCGAGCCGGTTGACGGCCACTACAAGCACGAGTTCAACGGCGAGAAGCATGAGCTGGAAGAGCCGATCCACGACCACGAGCAGGGTCTGAAGCGCGTGCTCGGCTTCTTCAACGAGTTCGGTCCGAAGCTGGACGAGGCCGGCATCGTGGCTGTTGGTCACCGCGTGGTGCAGGGTGGTTCCATCTTCCCGAACCCGGCTCTGGTCACCGACAAGACCATCAACCAGGTCAAGGACCTCGCCGTGCTCGCGCCGCTGCACAACGGTCCGGAAGCCAAGGGTGCTGAAGTCATGCGCGCGCTCCTGCCGGACGTCCCGCAGATCTTCGTGTTCGATTCCTCCTTCTTCTTCCAGCTGCCGAAGGCCGCAAGCACTACGCGCTGAACAAGGAAATCGCCGACCAGTACCACATCCGCCGTTACGGCGCCCACGGCACCTCCCACGAGTTCATCTCTTCCGTGGTGCCGAGCGTCATCGGTAAGCCGGCTGAAGGCTCAAGCAGATCGTGCTGCATATCGGCAACGGCGCTTCCGCCTCCGCCGAAGTTTCCGGCAAGCCGGTCGAGACCTCCATGGGCCTGACTCCGCTCGAAGGCTCATGATGGGTGGCCGTACCGGCGATATCGATCCGGCCGTCGTCTTCCACCTGATCCGCAACGCCCACATGAACGTGGACGAGCTCGACGCTCTGTTCAACAAGCGTTCCGGCATGATGGGCATGACCGGCTTCGGCGACCTCCGTGAGGTTCACCGTCTGGTCGCCGAAGGCAACGAGGACGCCAAGCTGGCTCTCGACGTCTACGTACACCGCATCGTCGGCTACATCGGCAACTACACCGCTCAGATGGGCGGCGTAGACGTGATCACCTTCACCGCAGCGTCGGCGAGAACGATGACGTGGTCCGCAAGATGGTGTGCGACAAGCTCGCCCCGTTCGGCGTCAAGCTGGACGAAGAGAAGAACGCCACCCGTTCCAAGGAACCGCGCATCATCTCCACCCCGGATTCCAAGATCACCATCTGCGTCATTCCGACCAACGAGGAGCTGGCAATCGCCCGCAAGTCCGCGGCAATCGCAGAAGCAGGCGAAGACACTTACGGCAACGTCTTCTCCAAGTGAGCAAGGAGATCCCGCAGTCAAATGATTGACGGGACCGTATGAAGAGGACCATACGTTCCATTGGAATCAAATCCAATGCCAATGGGACGTACGGTCCTTTCTTTTTCGAATAATCCTTATGTTTCACCGCTTTTAAGGTTTCGATCGCCGAACGTTTCCAATCGTCCCAGACAACACCTTTCCATATCTGTTCATGATCGCATAATGGGGGAGGGGCTGGTAGTACGATACGAAACGTTGTGCCTAACGCGCATACGTCGCATGTTGAGAGAAGCGGTTGATTGTTGTGGTAAGACGTCGTTTTGTCGGTCTGAATGGCCTCAAGGGCATCGCCTTGATCGCGATAGTGTTGTATCACTGCGACCAGGGCACTCTGCGGGGCGGATTCCTAGGCGTTGACATATTCTTCACCATTTCAGGTTTTCTGATTTTCTCGTCGTTGCTGAATCATATTGATTCCGGCAAGGGAATAGGTTTCAAGGAATACTACCTCAAGCGTCTGCGCAGAATATACCCGGCGCTGATTCTGATGATTCCCGTCACCGTATCGTTGGCATGGTTCATCAACCAAGACATGTTGGTGGACATTAACAACCAGATAGTGACGGCTATGCTGGGTTGTTACAACTGGTATGCCATCGGCAGTGGCGCCAGCTATTTCTCGCAGATGAATCCAGACATGTTCCGTCATCTGTGGTTCATGTCGGTGCTGATACAGTTCTATCTGTTGGCTCCTTTGCTGATCTACCTGCTTCGAAAAATTCTGGTACGTTGGGTGCCGGTGGCGGTACTTGCCGGACTTGCCGTGTGCAGTGCGCTTTCCATGGGATTGCAGTATCACCCGGGAACCGATCCAACCAGAGTGTATTTCGGTTCGGACACACATGCCATGGGACTTTGGCTAGGTGCCATGCTGGCATGGCTGCTGATGATCATACGGCGTGGCAACGGTCGTCCGGAAGAAACGGCGATCATGGAACGCGCTCGTCTGGTCTGGAGCAAGATCGGCCCTGCGGCGGCTTTTGTGGCATTACTGATTCTGTTATGGATGATGCAGCACGTTGAGCAGGTCCTGCTGCCTTCTATGGAGGGATTTTCGCGGCTTCGCTACTTTCAGTGGTTCTGGTCGCCGGTTCCATTCCTTTCGGATCTTGGATGCAGGATCTGCTGGTGTTCAAACCATTTGATGTGGCCGGCCGATATTCATACGGCATTTACCTGTGGCATTGGCTTTATGGTTGTTCACCAAGGCGATGTTCCCCCAGTGGGGTGCTCGGCATCTGGATGGATGCTGCTAATCACACTCGCTCTTACCGCATGTTGTACCGCCATGTCGTGGAAGTTGGTAGAACAGCCCGTCGCCCGTGGCGGATTTATCGCATGATTCGCCCGCTGCCAGAAAACGGAATGTGGGATGTAACCAGATGCTGGATTACGATCGCCGTGGTATTGAGTACATGCTTGATGTCTGGATACGCGGTAGCCAACGCACCAAAGCAGACCAGTGTGGAACGCGCGTTGGAAGAGAATGCGAAAATGCTGAAAGAGCAGCAGGGCATGCATCTCGACTTCGATAGGAAGCATCCGCCAGCGCCCAAGAAACCCGCATACACCATGCCTGACGGACAGCAGATGGTCGCATTCGGTGACTCGGTGATGCTTGCCTCCAGTAAAGGTTTGCAATCCGTTTTTCCCGGAATCACTGTTGATGCGGAAACCTCACGCTCGATGACCAAGGCATTGGGACTTATAGACCAAGCCAAAAGCCAGCCGGAAGGATTGCGCCAATGGGTGCTGGTCGGCTTGGCTACGAATTCAGCGGTGACCGATGGCCAACTCAATGACATACTGAACGACATTGGACCGGATCATGTGCTTGTGCTGATTAATGTGCATGCCCCCGTGTCTTGGTCCCCGGAACGAACGACGCGTTGAGCAACTTCGCGGCCGCCCATTCCGACAACGTTGTTCTCGTTGACTGGGACGCTACGATTTCGGCGTATCCTGATGAGCTTGCCGGAGATGGTATTCACCCTGGCATGTCCAATACGCTGTACGCCCAGGCTGTCAAGGATGCGATTGCGAACTGGATCAAGCAAGGACACTGAAACATCCTTCTTGCGAATCGCGGCAAAGCAGTTTTGCGATGAATATGAGGAATCCCCCTGACTCGTTTGAGCAGGGGGATTCCTC
>ENA-OQIC01001090-OQIC01001090.1-human-gut-metagenome-genome-assembly--contig:-NODE-1090-length-10230-cov-1.321489_pt1 | contig 10230 bp, 17 predicted proteins | sample MGYA00242572_ERZ504736 | MGnify/ENA primary metagenome ERZ504736 (study PRJEB26092, sample SAMD00036201) | human gut metagenome | host: Homo sapiens | study: EMG produced TPA metagenomics assembly of... | reverse complement strand
GTGAGAAGATACCGTCGTTGTTCCATCTCCATAAGAAAGCTGCTGGTATTCTCCATTCGGACGGATAAATCTTTCTGCTTTTTCTCCTGTATAAGCAATCTGGTACCCGTTCTTCTTTGCATCAATGATCTTGCTCATCTTCCCATTACTTCCATAAGCATATGTCTGATCCACAGAAGCTGTTTCTCCGCTGTTTTTGTGAGAAACATTCGTAAGTTTCCCTTCAGCATATGAATAAACAACCTTTGTTCCATCTGCAAGATCGATCTTCTTTAACAGATCTTCCTGTTCTCCGTTTTCATAATATGTAAAAACCAGTTCTTTGTTCAGATTGGAAACAACCTTATATAATCTTCCTTTTTCATCGTACTGATAGATCAGATAGTTGCCATTACTGTCCTCTGCTTTTGTGATCTCACCATTCCCATCAAATGCATATGTCATACCATCCTTCATATGGATATTTCCGACATTGGACACCGTGATCACTTCCTTTTCTCCTTCGGATGCTCCACTGTCTTCACTATCATCGTCTTTTTTCCCCGGACGATAATTTCCTTTATTGGAAATGGCACTTCCAAAGATATTTTCAGAAGCAGCATTCTGAAGTCTTGCATATGCCGCTGCTCTCTGATCCCCATTTGATGATCTTTTTACATCATCTTCTGTATTAAATGAAGTGCATAGTCCTTTGTCTCCTTATTCTGATAAGAAACATCAACACTTCTGCTTTTTTGTGGACTGTATGTCAGATAGGTTCCGTCACTGTCCTGAAATACAAGATCATCTCCCAACTGGTATAATTCCTTATGAAAACTGTCATACCATCCTTTTCCAAGCATTCCTTCTTTATCTGACTGGCTGTTATAGGTTCTTGTGAGTTCAAGATTCAAAAGCAGTGATGGAATTGAAAAATCTGTACTTTCATACATCAGATTCCCCTGGGATTTTTCAACGGATCCTGTCCCATTGGGCGTGCTGATCTCCATGCTGTCTCTGTAATCTTTACTTCCTAGTCTTTTTCATATTCTTCCTGTGTATCCTGTGCCACTTTTTCTGATAATGCATCCGTACTTTTTCCATTGATCGTTCCATCCATTGCCAGTTTCTGTGCTTGTACTTTATAATAGTAACTCTTGCCATCTCCCACTCTGGTATCCATGCAGTAGGAATCTTTGATCGCACCACGTACCAGTGTCGAATCATCCGGTGTGAAATCCGCGGATTCCCCCCTGTAAACTGCATAATAGATACTGTCTGTCAGTTCTCTCTTATCCCAGTAGATGACATTCTTTCCATACGATTTTCTGACCTTTACATTGGTTGGTGCATAATCCTGTGCTTTTGAGGCATCCGTATAATAATAGGATACTTTTGTTTCCCCGCTTTCATTCCCTGCTTTATCAACAACGATCACATAAACTTGATACTCTGTTCTTCCTGTCATGCTGTCTGCTGGAATCGAAACATTTGCATAGGCGTATCCATCTTCATCCGCCCTTGCACTTTCATGGTAAGTTGAGGTTCCTTCCAGACGGTATTTAAAATAGGATGCATTCTCATCTACGATTCCGACCTCCAGTCTCGGATTCAGAGAACCAGATGGTTCGCTCTCATCATTTCCTTCCTCAAAGGATATATCTCCTGCTTCCGGAGCCGTGCGGTCTATCGTAAACCATGCCGCTGCTCCCCAACCTGCAATATAACCGTTGTCTACTCCTCTTACAACAAGTTATAATGGCCTTCCGGCATCGTACTGCAGTCAATATCCGCACTTCCGTTTCCACTCGTTCCAATCTTTGTAGATGAAGAATATGAAACATAATCACCTGTTTCTTCTCCATTTCCCCAGTTTGCAATCCTGTATTCCACACGGTTTAATGAATGGGATGAGATGCCTGCCCAGTTTACATGTAATGTCTTCTGATGATTGTTGTTTGCATACTGCGGTGTAACACTGACAGATGATGCCGTTGTCGGTCCATCATAATAAGTCACTGACATCTTTGGACGGTTTGATGATGCTCTGGAACTGTAAAACTGTCCATAACTCTTTGTCTCGTCCGCATTTTTTAACATCACACCATACGATGTGATCTTACCGGATGCACACTGTCTCGCATATTCCGTCAGATTAATGCTTCTTGCTTTCTTTGCAGTCCCTGTTGTTTTACATTTCCATAATTCGTACTATATCCCGGGCGGTTACTCCATTTCAATCCAGGTCTTGTCCAGTTTTCTGTAACTCTTCTTGCCTCGATTGTCTGTCCACTCTGGCTGCTTCCGGTTTCATACATCGTAAGCGTTGCACTGTCTACATATTTTCCTTTGATCTTTGCTGTAAAATCTTTAAAACGCAGATATGTCCGGCAGACACCCTGTTTTGATTTTCCAGCCATCATGGCTGTAACTCCATTGTCATAAAAGTTCGTATTTTTATAAGATCCATTAATTACATAGACATCCCAGAAATCCGTAGATCCGGTCCATGTGACCGTCGGATCGATCGTGACTGGATACTGTCTATCTTTGTCCTGAAGTAATCTTCATCCAGATGCAGGGTTAACAGATATGAACCTTCTTCTCCATCTGACTCAATGTCATAGGAAGATTCTCACTGTATGCCTTTCCTGTATGATCGTTCATGTTTGGAGCTTCCAGTGTTGCGACCAGATCCTCTGTTTTTTCATCTAGGAAGCTGATCCCGCCATCCAGTATATTTTTCTTTGGGACCAGTCCTTTTGCCTGAAAGCGGAATTTTAAAACATTTCCTTCTGGAGCTTTGGTCAGTACGATACTTTCCTTGATCCCCATGTTTAATGACTGGTAAGAAAATGTACATTCTTTCTTCTGGGATTCATAGGAGACTTTCACTGGTTTTTCTTCTTTCTCTCCCTGTGCATCTTCCACAGGAAGATCTTCGATTGCCTGTCGGTCCAGCTCTTTGACCGATGTCAGGGCATCTTCCGTATCTTCTGCTGTTTCTTTTCAGAAGATCCATCCGCTGAAATGCTTCTTACTGCTTCCTCTGCCCGTGAGACAGCATCTTCCACAGAGTCTGTTCCAGGATCCTCCGTTTTCTTCTCTTCCTCATTCTTTATTTCCTGTCCATAGATCGGTGCAAAAGAGATCTGATATTTCCCATTTTCCATTAAGACCGGTGTCTCTTCGGACAGATCTTTGGGAAGATAATGTTTTTATCTCCTTCTTTATTTTCATACTGATAACCCTTCAGATCCTCACCCTGCTCACTCTTTGATCCCGTTACCCTGACAAGACTTGGATCGTACTCCTGAAGATCTCCATTCTCATCTTCAAACCGAACATCCTGTCCGTAAAAGACCGTCTGCTTCTTTCCATCTTTCATCTGGAAAGTAGTCGAATCTTTTGTGCTCTCTTCTTCAACAACTTCTTTCTTCTCTTTCGGTACCGTTTCTGCTGCTCCTACCACAGTCGTTTCATTCACGATCGCAGACCATTGTACGGATGTAAAACCATCGTAAAGGTCAACAGACAACTGACAAAGATCTTTGCATATCTTTTCATAAACATCCTCCTATGCTTTTCCATTGGCTGTTTTCTATGTTTCCTCACCCTTATTTTGATCATTTCCATCTAAGACAGATTCTGCTTCTTCTGAAAGATAGATAACTCCCCATTGATTAAGTTTTATATAAGTTGATTATACAAATATCATATATTCATTTCAATCACTTTCATTTTTTCGACATCTTGCACAAAGATCTTCTGTATTTTTTTGTCACTCTACCAATTGTAAAAACATTCTTTGTCGTTCCTGAAGTCGTAAAATTTCCTTTTTTATCCTCATGTTCTAAATCTTATATTATTTTTCTTTTGTTTCCTTTTCCGATATTTCTCGATAAAAATAATTTTTTTACACATTTTATATAATTTACAGCCGTAAAACCACATACCTTTAGGTGTGTGGATACACGGCGTCTGGTTATCTGGCCGTCTAATCCGGTTTCATATATTTTGTTGCAATATCCAATACCTTCTGTCGTGGTTTCCAGTTTTTATAGTTGCTCAGATTTTCAAAATAGTATGTAGCTGTTTGCAAGTTATGTAGCTACAATATATAAAAATATTCAAAAAAATCCTCCAATCCGAAATTGGACTGGAGGGCAAAACTAATTTTACTTCATTTTTCTCACACGGATTTCATGTATTTTGCTTGTTAATAAATCAAATTATTTTAATCATCCATCATACGATTAATATTAAACACAGGGAGTACAACGGTTTCTGTTTCTGGCTGTGCAGTCAATAAAGAATTTCACTTCGTAATACGGCATAAGGATTGCAACACTGTTTTTGATATAAGTTCATTTTTAAATCAGTTTCTACATCTTCTGTTCTAAAAGTGAAATATCCTGTAATACTGATATGAAATGTGTATTCATCAGGTTTTTCTCCAATGGCAATTACAGTAACTTTATAAGCTGCTTTATCTTTTCTTTCTCCAATATTAGTTTGAATCTCTAATTTTAATTCTGTGTCATTTTTAAATCCTAAACGATTGAATTCAATTTTATCAAATACAACTTTATCTAATCTCAATATACTTCTTCATTTCTTTTTCCTTTTATTCCCTTTCTATGCAGCATAAGAATCTTTGTTTCACATATATCAATATTTGAATTATTTTCTCTATAAGAATATTCTTCATTTATTAATGAAGAAACAGAATCATCTTTATTCGAATATGGAAATTTTTGCTTTGGTTCTTTAATGTCGATTTCATGTTTTGTTTGTTTTAGGAAATATGTTTTACATTTAATATTTGCTAATTCTTCATCACATATTATATCTTCTAAATTTAATTTTATGCTCTTTTCTTTATCATATTGTTCCGATGCAAAAAACTCTTTATCAAATTTTTGCACATACTCTTTTATATGTTTCTGAAGGATTTTAAACTTTGCATCCTTCTCCGGCAAATCTTGATGATTTATATAATCAATTGGATATTCATTTACAATATCATTTTTTATTTCGTCACCAGAAACAACTTTCCAAAATATTTTCTGATTTAAGATTACATCCCTCATTGCAATATTTCCATGTAATAAGTTATAAACACTTAATAAAGATATTTTTACAACAATATATTCTCCATTTTCTATATCTGTACATAATGCCAAATAATATTGACAATCATCATCTTTACATAAGAAAAAAATTGGAACATATTCATAATCAACTAATATATGATCTAAATATATATTTTTATTATCCAAAATAAAAACACAATTCTTTAATTCATTTTTATCCTCCATAATTCTAAAGCTACTCAAATCTACATCTTTATACAGCCACCAACAGACATGTTCATCCTTAGTTTCTTGGGGTCCGCCTTCACAATGCACATAACCAGCAGCCATTTTTTTATGAGGGTTCGGAAATTTCATATTAAATTCTATAATTTCTTTATTTGTAAAAGTAGAAACCCCATACCAATGAGCATCATTTTTAGCGATCTTCCTTTACTAGTTTTTTAGGCTTTTTCCCAAGTTCAAAGTATGAACGAAAATCATTTTTATCTATTTCATGGAAATCAGTTATCTCTCTACTTACAGCTCGATAAACATATATTTTTTCATAATCAAACTTAGTATTTGATGGAAATTCAATTTCTTTATTCCGTAATTTTTCTTTTAAAATTGTTGGAAAATTTTCATATAATTCCTCTATTTCAGACATTTTTACCCCTTTTGTTTTACATCTTCTGTATATCTATATTGTCATACTAGCATAAAGAAATTGAAAAAACAATAAAATTGCTATTTAAATGGTAGTTTTTACACGTATTTTCAATGATTTACTACCATTTTATGCTTTTCTTTGTAAATTAATATGTAATTTTCAGCAATTCATATTTCTGTAAAACTTAATTTCTTTCATGACATCGTCTCCTGTTTCACATATAAGAAAACCGGATTCGATCAGATCAGTAAGACATCTTTGTTTTCTTTGCAATTTTTCATCTTCTCCTTCAACATAATATAAATAATATTTTGTAGCCATTGTTTTATCCCCTTTGTCAACTACCCACACCTAAAGGTGGTGGGCTTGTAACTGCCCAGTCTACTAACGACTTACGTCTCCGACCTTCACACCAATAGATATTGCTATCTAAAGTGGCGTTACATCATAGGGTGGTTGACAACACCCTTTGTAACAAAGTTTACTCTGTTACAACTGTATTAGGTACTTGGCTATCAGCAAGATAGTTTATTCCCATACGATACAGATTCATAGCTCCAATACGGTCATCATTGGACTTATAGCCACAGTTTTTACAAGTAAACAAATGTATCTTCTTGTTACGGTTGGACTTTTCAGTATGTCCACAAACAGGACAACACTGGCTTGTATAATGAGGAGCTACCTTAATTACAGAAGACTGATTCTGCTTAGCCTTGTAAATTAGTTTCTGTTCTAAATCATAAAACGACCACGATACAGAAACATAACGGTCTTTAATTCTGACACGCTCTATAACATTACGAATACCCGACAAATCTTCTAATACAAAGAGTGTATGCTTTGGGTTGTTCTCAACGAGTGCCTTTGATACACAATGGTTAACATCTTGCATCCAACGGTTTTCTCGCTGACCGATCGCTTTTAATCTTCGCCTTGAAGATGGAGTTTGCCGCATTTGGAGTTTTTTACGGAGTTTGGAATAATTAGCACGTTTTTGTTTAATAGTCTTGCCGCTGACAAAACCTGACTTGTGCTTACTGTCATAAGTGGCAACGACAAAGTTAATACCTCTGTCAATACCTACGACATTACAAATGTCAGAAATATTACTTTCTTCGACATCATAAGTTGCTGGTATGTGAAGATAATATTTACCATGTTTGTTTGTGAGCTTAGCTGTACCAAACTTGTAGATTGTGTGGTCAAAATATTTAGACATACCTTCAGCGAAATATGGCAGTTTAACACGACATTCAATGTATTCACAGAAAAACAGTTTTGTGTTAAAGAATAATCTCTGTTCCAAACTAAATCATACTGAGGTTTCTTGAAGGTTGGTTGTATCCACTCATTTTGATTTTCGAGAATGGTTCTATATCTCGCAATGACCGTTTTCAAAACGGACTGAGCCATTTGCGATTTAAGACCAAATTTTTCTCTTAGAGTAGAATACAAAACCTTATTAAGTGAAAACTGCTTTAAATCATGAGTTTGGAATACATAGTCTGAAACATAATTACAGGCATCACGATAAACAGACATAGTTTCATCAAGCAAAACTTTATCTGTATCAGTGGCGACTATTTGAACTTTTGCTGTTATAGTCATCTGTTGCATAGATGTACTCCTTTCATTGATATTTCACTAAAAATATTATATAATATAAGTTAGTGAAAATCAATCATTATCAGAGGTAAACTATGGACAATAGATATAATCGTCATAACGACGAAAATACAGCCTAAAAGTACATATAGTTCTTGTAACTAAATATCGTAAGCAACTACTAAAAGGTTCTATTGCTGACGATGCTAAGCAAAAGATTTTTGATATAGCCAATACTCATGGCTACGAAATAATTGCTATGGACACAGACAAAGACCACATGCATTTCTTAATACGTTATGATACGACTGATAGGGTTTGCGACATTGTTAAGATTGTAAAACAAGAAACAACATATTACCTATGGCAAAGTATGGTTCGTTTCTGTCTAAACAATATTGGAAGAAAAGGATATTTTGGTCAGACGGATACTTTGCTTGCAGTATTGGAGAAGCATCGTCAGCGATTATACAAAAGTATATTGAGAGTCAGGTTAATAGCTAAAGATTCACAAGGCTCCTCCCACCACCTGAAGGAGGGCACTGAAAAACATACCATTTTTATTTTGACTTTAATAAAAAAGAAAAAATCCATCAGAGTTTTTATGATTCTGGTGGATTTTCTGTTAGACAAAATATAAATTGCTTGTCTTTTTCGGCCAAAGTTCTTATTTTTCATTCATTAATTTAATTATTCTCTTAAGATTTACTGCAAAGATCATCATTGCTCCTTGCATTTCCATACAAATAAGACCTGATGATGACGCTACGTCATAACCATGCCGATGTTTTAGTTCGCTGTTCTTAGCTTCTATTTTATAGCGTTCCCGCATTTTTTCTTTGAAATGCTCAGTTTCCTGAAATTTAACCTGTTCACTGTGGGAATCGCAAATGATTGTTTCTGTGTATGTTTTCTTTTTGGCTCCTTCTTTATAACAGCCCCCACGATAAGGACAACATTTACATTTTTCAATATCGAAAAAATAGACCATACGTGGGTTTTTGTTTTTTTTATCTTTTTTCCTTTTATCGAAATATTTATGAATGGCTAAATGTCCGGCTTTACACTGATACATTCCGGCATCTTTATTAAATTCAAACTCATCTTCCTTTCTTCGGTTACCTTGTGTAATAATTGGATTTACTTTTGCTATCAGTTCATAATCACCTTCTTTTGCTGCCTCGATATTTTTCTTTTCAGAATAAGCCATATCTCCAATGACTGATTCAATCTGTCTCCCAGCAGCTTTACTTTTTTGTACAAGTTTTGGCAGTTCTTTGCATCTGTTTTTTCGCCGCTGGTGATTGTGGCAGCTGTGATGATCCGTTCTTCTGTCATTGCTATGTGTGTTTTATATCCAAAAAATGAAGTGTCGGCTGTCTTATGACCAGTTTTTGCATCTTCATCCTTTGAAGTTTCTAAATGTTCCATGTCATCAGTGACAGATTCTTCTAGTAGATTTAATTTTTCCTGCACTTTTGGATAACTGCAAATTTCTTCATTTCCTTTTACAACATCAATAAGCTGTTTACAGTATTTTAGTTCTTTTTCTAAAGAATCCTCTGTGTTTTTATCAGGAAATTTTTCTTTCATTGTTTCATCAATCTCATAGATGCTACGGCGCAGTTTTTTTGATTGTTCCTGGAGTACTTGACGGGGAGTCTTTTGATTGTATCTTGATTTTGTATGCGTAGCATTCCACAATAATGGATTTTGACTTAATAATTCCTTTTTCTAATGCTAACTGAACTGTTTTGGCAATCAGCATATCCAAAAGATTCATATCCTTTAAACGCAGCTTCCGAAATTTTGTCAATGAACTTGGATTTATAACTTCATCTTCTGGAGCCATGTCCAAAAAATATTTAAAAAGACATATCGTATTTAGAACGTTCAACCACATCAACATCTGATAAATCATAAATTGATTTTAAAAGAAGATATTTAAACATTCGGATAGGTGGAACTGCATTTCGTCCGTTATCCAGACAATAATTAGCAAGCAATTCATCATAAATAAAGCTAAAATCAACCAATTCTTTTATCTGCCGGAGAAGATTATCTTTCGGGATTACTAATTCATATATTTCCATGTATGGACTTAGCATCAATTTCTGCTGTTGTTCGATCATAAAAACACCGCCTATATTTGATAGATACATTGTACCAAATATAGACGGTATAATCTACTTTTTCAGTGCCCTCCCTGAAGGTAGTGGGAGGAGCCTATGGCAAACGAAAAGATTTAATTTATGAAATGATATCATATACACAATCTACACTTGGTGCAGTACGGAATAAATCATTTTCAACTGCTGATTTTAGAGAATCTGTATTTCGTTTTAATATTTCGTCTGCACTGATACATTTTATTGGCATCTTTTCATTATAAATATCTTTTTCATAAATATGAATGAGTGTTTAGGCAATGTTAAATCCAGAATATCCATGTTATGCGTTGTGAAAAATAACTGTTCATTTTCCCCCAGTTTGTCAATCATGATTGATAGAAAGCTTTTCAATATCACTATGCACGTAAGAAAATTTTTCGTCACAATAATAAAACTGATTTCTATTTGTCAGGATTGAACCAACAATCCTAGCGATTTCAAGTCCTGCTTTCGTACCACTTGATAAAATACTTTCATTTACAATTGATCCTTCCTGAATAATCACATTTTTTGATTTCATGCGTATTACATAAGAATCATCAATATCGTTTAGTTCTTCTACTTTTTCTATGGAAGGATCTAATGCTTTTAATGTCTTTTCTAAAACTGTAATATAAATTTTTTAAAATCTCCTTTTGGAAATTTAAATTTTCTTCTTTTTCTTGGAGAAACAAACAGCCATGATAATCTGCTCAACTTATCTAATTCCTCTACATAATTTGCT
>ENA-OQIC01001088-OQIC01001088.1-human-gut-metagenome-genome-assembly--contig:-NODE-1088-length-10243-cov-1.531930_pt1 | contig 10243 bp, 17 predicted proteins | sample MGYA00242572_ERZ504736 | MGnify/ENA primary metagenome ERZ504736 (study PRJEB26092, sample SAMD00036201) | human gut metagenome | host: Homo sapiens | study: EMG produced TPA metagenomics assembly of... | reverse complement strand
CATCAGGGGGCAGAGTGGGCAGCGGACGTCGGAATCAATAGAGCCGGAAGTATGGCCGGAGCGAATGTCAATGGAAAGCTTAAGTAAGTATTATGATCATGGTTTCCGGAGGCGAAGGGCAGTTTGCAGTATTGGTTTTGGGAGCTGCAGAGATACAGGAGTTTACAGGGGAGGCATCCAGGCAGACTTATATGGAAGCCAACCAGAACATCAGCCGGGTGACGGATAAGGTTATTTCCATTACCGGCAATATTCTGGGACAGGGGCTTGACAGGGATTGAATACCTTTTTGACAGCCTTCTTTATCATCTGTTCCGGTGGGTGCTGTGTTTGCGGGCAGGGATGTTGTGCAGATTGGAAATGTGCTGCAGCCCTGGGATATACAGCAGATTCAGAATAATATGAAGCAGATCCGGAAAAAGAAGATGAGACGGATTGCCGCAAAGACGGAACTTTCGGCGTATCAGCTGTTTCATTCGTCCCTGGTATACCATTTTCCGGAAAGAACACATAAGAGAGAACTCATATCTTTCCTGTGCGCCAGACTGGAAGAGGCGGGTTATGTTACAGAGGATTATGAGCAGACCGTACTGGACCGGGAGGAAACCACATCCACAGTGCTGGAGCTTGGAGTGGCCATTCCGCATGGAGCTGCTTTCTGTGTCTGCCACCCGGTCATTGCCGCCGCCATATTGTGGAGGAACCGGTGGACTGGGGCAGGGAAGGAGAGTGGACCGGATATTTCTTCTGCCATTGAATCTGGATGAACGGTTTAAGGCAAAGGGACAAATCATCCGTTTTTATTCCGCCATTGTGACCTTATTGGACAATGAGGAAGCCTATGAGGAATTCCGCAGACTGAAAGGACAGGAAGAAATAGCGGACTATTTAAATTCTATGGTTAAAGGAGACAGGAAAGTATGAATCTGCGGGAGGTAATCAATGAGAATGCAGTGGCCGTCAATGTAAAGGCGCAGAATAAGGAGGAGGTGTTTGAATGTGTGTGCGACCTTCTTTTAAAGGACGGAAGCATTACATCCAAGGAAGAATTCAAGCAGGATTTATATATAAGGGAATCCCAGGGAAAGACTGGAATTGGGGACGGAATCGCCATTCCACATGGAAAGTCGCTGGCAGTAAAGCGCAACTGTATATCGGTCCTTAAGCTGGAGCGGCCTATACAGTGGGAGACGCTGGATGGCCGGCCCGCGCAGATGTTCATCATATTTGCCATCAATCAAAGGGATAAGGATGACTACTTCCTGCGACTCATGGCCAGCGTGGCCAAGAAGCTGGCACAGGAAGGGACTTGCGGAAACTGATGGGAAGCAGCACAAAGGAAGATATTCTGGAAGCATTTTACTAGGAGGTAACCACACCACTAAGAACAAGGAGGAGATAAAGGATGAATATAGTAGGGGTTACGGCATGTACGGCGGGTATCGCGCATACATACATTGTCAAGGAAAAGCTGGAGCAGGCAGCCCGAAAGCTGGGATATACATGCAGAATCGAGACCCAGGGGAGCATTGGAATAGAGGAACAGCTGACACCGGGGGAAATCGAGGCGGCAGATGTGATCATCCTGGCTATTGATGTGAAGATATCAGGGGAAAACCGGTTTAAGGGTAAACCAGTGGTGCGCATGAGCACGGAGAAGGCAATGAAAAATACAGGGGCATTGCTTCAGAGCATTGAGGAAGCACTGACAAAAAGAAAAACGGAGGGAATTAAGATTATGGGTGGGTTTAAACTATCAGAGATTAAGAAGCATGTGATAACAGGAATATCATTTATGATTCCCATAGTTGTGGGCGCCGGCTTATGTATGGCTCTGGGAACTGCCATTGGCGGGACCAAGGTATCAGAGGCAGAGGGTACCCTGATATGGTACATCTGGAGAACCGGTAAGATTGGCATGGGATTTGTGGTGCCTGTGATCACTGCTGCCATCGCGTATTCCATCGCGGACAGGCCGGCCATTGCCCCTGGACTGATTCTGGGGTCCATTGCATCGGAAATTTATACAGGATTTATCGGAGGCATTATTGCGGCATTTCTTGTGGGCTATACGGTACTGTTCCTGAAAAATATCTGAAGGTGCCTAAGACCATGCAGGGGCTGGTTCCTGTACTTATTCTGCCTTCCTGACACGCTGATTTGCGGTAGCCCTTATGTTTGCTGTCATAGGGAAACCGGTTGCCTTTGTCATCAATGCATTGCAGAACTGGCTGATAGGACTTCAGGGGGATCCAAATTCATCCTGGGAGCCATAGTGGGAGGTATGTGCGGTGTTGACTTTGGCGGGCCTATCGGCAAGACCGCATCCCTGTTTGCCAATGGTCTTCTGGTGGACGGTATCTACGGACCGGAGGCAGTTAAGCTGGTTACATGTATGATTCCTCCTGTGGGCGTGACCCTTTCCTACATCCTTACCAGAAACAAGTACACAAAGGCCGAGAAGGAGGCGGTAAAGGCCGCGTTCCCAATGGGCATCTGCATGATTACAGAGGGTGTGATTCCTTTGGCTATGAACGACCCGCTGCGCGTAATCGGTTCCTCCGTGATTGCCACCTCCATAGCAGGAGGCCTGACCATGGTTCTGGGAATTGAGAACTATGTAACAGCAGGAGGATGGTTTATCATCCCGCTGTCCAATAAGCCAATGATGATGGCAGCCATGGTGGCCCTGGGAGGCGTCATCATGGGAGTGATACTCTCCCTGTGGAAGAAAGTGGTGACGGAAGACGATTCCATGGACTTTGGAATGGAACAGGAAAATGGGGAGAGCACCACAGAAGGAATGACATTTGAGAACTTTTAACACATTCGGGTATGTTTTTACAGGAGGATAAAAAATGCTGCTGAATCTGCGGGAAATACTGGAACCTGCCGTAAAGGATAATTTTGCAGTGGGAGGATTTAATGTAACAGAAAGTACCATGTTCAAAGCCATTGTGGAGGAGGCGCAGTACCGGGAAGCCCCGGCCATTATCCAGGTCTCTCCCAATGAATTCCAGTTCTCGGAACGGGAACTGTACCTGTATTTCTCGGTCCGCCTGCAGCGCAGCAGGAATCCCTTTGTACTGCACTATGACCACAGCAAATCCTATGAGGATGCATCCGCGCGATCCAGGCAGGCTTTACCTCTGTCATGTTTGACGGCTCGCAGATGGAGTATGACCAGAATGTGGAGTGTACACGCCGGGTCGTGGAGGCGGCCCATGGGGCCGGCGTATCGGTGGAAGGGAGATTGGCACCATAGGGGAGACCGAGGACTATTTAAACGGCACGGTCCGGGATATGTATATACATCACCGGAGCTGGCCAGACGGTTTGTAGAGGACACCGGCGTGGACGCCTGGCAGTTTCCATTGGCACGGTACACGGCATTCTTCCAAAAGGATATGTGCCTAAGCTGCAGCTTGGGCTTCTGAAAGAGCTGGCAGCTGCGGTGCCGGTGCCGTTAGTTCTTCACGGAGGTTCCGGCACGCCCCATGATGAGGTTGCGGCTGCCTGCAGGACAGGCATACACAAGGTAAATATATCCAGTGAGTTCAAACATGCCTATTACCAAAGCGTAAGGGAATTTGTAACAAATCATCCAACCCTGGTCAGTCCCACACTGGTCCTTAAGGATGCAGTGCAGGAGGTTAGAAATGTGGCAGGGACAAAGATGCAGGTGCTGGGCAGTACCGGGAAATCGCATTGCTATAGGAAATACTAAAATTTAAGGGGAGTACATAATGTATACAGATATCAAAACAATTCTTGATGATGCAAATAAAAACAACTATGCTGTTCTGGCGGCATCCGCATTTAACATGGAGCTGGCCAGGGGACTTATAGCGGCAGCAGATGAAATGCAGGCGCCGCTCATTATCCTCATGGGCCAGGCCCAGATGACAAAGCACGCCAGGCCGGAGCTGATGGTTCCCATGATTAAGACCCTGGCAGAACAGACCAATGTGCCGGTGGCCTGATTCTGGACCATGGCAGGGACTGGGAGAAAATTACATGGGCTTACAGGCAGGGATTTCCTCCATCATGTGGATGCCTCGGCCTATGACATGGAGGAGAACATTGCCAGGACTAAAAAGGCGGTGGAGCTGTGTCATGTACAGGGACTGGCAGTGGAGGGCGAGCTGGGTCATGTAGGCCAGGCCGCCACTCTGGACGGATGCGACGTGTCGCTGTACACAAAGCCGGAGGAAGCCGTGCGATTTGTGCAGGAGACCGGGGTGGACAGCCTGGCCATTGCCTGCGGCACTGCCCATGGGGATTATCCCAAAGGCTTTATCCCCACCATTAATTTTGATGTTATAAAAGGTGTGAAGCAGGCAGTGAACATGCCTCTGGCGCTTCACGGCGATCCGGATCCGGAGACGAGAACATCAGGAAAGCAGTGGAAGCAGGAATCAACAAGGTGAACATTGCCACCGAGATATTCAATGCATGCCGGGATTACGCAAAAAACCGTCTGGATGAAAAACCGGACCTGGATTATATGTCCCTTATGATGGAAGTGGAACAGGAATGTAAGAAAACAGTAAAGCATTTTATCAGCCTGACCGGTTCTGAGGGGAAGGCAGCCGGATTTAAGAAAAAGTATGCATTCTGCCACGGAATCAGCCAGATTGATACTGGGATTGGCGAATAGGGATATGCGCTGCAGCACCAAGCCTAATCCGCATGCTTCCTCCGGTACTGGATTGGGCTGCATCCGGCCTGCTCTTTGAAGACCCTGGAAAATGAACTGAGGTTGGTATATCCCACGGCCTGTCCAATCATTTCCACGGAGTAATCCGTATTAATGAGAAAGTCCTTTGCCCTGGTGATGCGGTATTCTGTAATATAGTCGCTCACTGTCATCCCGGAGATCTCCTTAAAGACATGATACAGCTGGGTCTTGCTGATTAAAAACAGCCGGGACAGGCTGTCCGTGCTCAGATTGTCGCTGTAATGGCCCCCGATGTATTCATAAATATCATATACCAGCCGGGCATGCTCCTGGTAGGCAGCCGTGTTTAGAGGGCCAAACCTCTCGGTGTAGAGCTGGTTGGTCAGCAGAAGAAATTCGCCCAGCAGAAATTTAAGGTGCAGATCTCTACCGTAAACAGGTGAAGCAGAGCCGCCGCTTTCCGGCCTGTTGTAATCCTCCATCCTGGAGAGCACGGAGAGAAAGGAGTCCAGCTGCCGGTCCGGAACAGTGAGTACCACGGCTGATTACCGGGACGAAACAGGAAACATTCCAGCAGATTCACTTCAGGAGTGGAGAACCGGGATATGTAATTGGAGGAAAAATACAGCACATACCGGTCGCAGATTCCTGAACCGTCCTCCGGATAGATATAGTGCAGATCCATCTGGTTAAACAGAATCAACCCATTTCTGGGAATATCAATCTCCCCTGTTTCAAACTTGCATTTTAAGTTGCCGGACAGAGCAAATATAATTTCCATCTGCCTGTGCAGGTGGAATTCTTTTTTCAGTTGTCTCAGTTATCTTGTGCCTTACGGAAAATTCCTCCGGCAGCTTTTCCGTGTAGCGTGAAAACGGGATGTCCATGGGAACCTCCTGAACGGTTATCTGTCATACGTTAAACACGTTTTAGTATAGCACGGTTTGAAGAAAATGCAAAGTGCCGGGATAATCTGCAAAAAAGGCCGCAGCACATCAGATATAATATGAAATGTAAGAAAAACAGGATAATATGTAAGCGAATCTAAGAAAAAATAAGGAAACAGCTGCTATGATTGATGAAATTGTAAAAAGCACAAGGGAAGCCTCAGCTGTGCTGGACCGCATAAAGTCCATGCCCTGTGAAGGATTAGAAAAAGAAGTAATTCTGCCTTTGCTGAGAAAAGCAGTTAACCTGAAGCTTATGATTCAGGAGGACACCCAGACAGATATCAGAAAGCTTGTCATTATAAGCATCAAACGCCAGGATTTGCGGAAGGGAAATCTGCCGGATGAGGTGATTCAGAGGGAGATAAAGAAATACGACTGCCACCAGACCAGCCTGGCGGTGCAGAAAAAGGTACTGCTGCTTATGTTTATAGAGAGGGAGCTGGGAATTGCCATGGAGGATGATGAGCCTCGGACATTGAGAATCTGGATGAATTGGCTGACGCTGTCATAAGGCACCTGAAAGGGGGAAAATGATATGGATGTAACTGAAATCCGCAGGGATTTTCCAATTCTGAACCAGGAAGGAAACCGTTAGTCTACCTGGACAACGGGGCCACAACCCAGAAGCCCAGGCTGTTATTGACCGGCTGTGCAGGTACTATTCCATGGAGAATTCCAATATACACAGAGGAAGCTACCCCTCAGCAGCCAGGCATCCCGTATGTATGAAAGGCCAGGGAGACGGTCCGGTCATGGTGGATGCGGAGTATGGGAGGAAATCGTATTTACCAAAGGATGTACGGAGTCAGTCAATCTGGCTGCCGCGGCTGTATTTGAGACATATGTCTGCCCGGGAGATAATGTAATTGTCACTGAGTTGGAACATTCCTCCAACTATTTTCCCTGGAAGAATCAATGTGAGAAAAATGCGCGCAATTCCGTGTGGCATTGGCACAGACAGACGGCAGCCTGAGGGCGGAGGATGTGCTGGATCAGATGGACAGCCGCACCAGACTGATTGCCGTCACGGCCATGTCCAACGTGACAGGCTTCTGCCCGGACGTGGACCGTATTATAAGAGAAGCCCACAAACGGGGCGTACTGGTCCTGATAGACGCTGCTCAGGCCGTTGTCCACCGGGCTATATCCGTCAGGCAGATGAAATGTGATTTCCTTTGCTTCTCCGGCCACAAGATATACGGCCCTATGGGAATCGGGGTACTGTACGGAAGAAAGATGTATCTGGAGGAGATGGCTCCCTATCTGTACGGCGGGGATATGGTGGTGAAAGGAGACCGGGGAGAAGTTTCATATAAGAAATCCCCATCCAAATACGAAGCCGGTACCCAGGATATAGCCGGAGCGCTTGGACTGGAGGCAGCTCTGCTCTATCTCAACAGCAGGGGATTTGAGGAGATGATCCAATATGAGGCGGAACTGGGCGCGTATCTGAGGGAACGCCTGGAAGCAGTTAAAGGGGTACATGTAATTGGGGAACCGGCTGTGCGGCAGCCTTATCTGGCAGGTCCGAACCACAGCCGCAGTCTGGCGGGTCCGTACCACAGCCGCAGTCTGCCGGGTCCGTGTCGCCCATAGCATTGTTCGAGACAGATAAGCTGGGTGCTTATGACATAGGTGTTCTGCTGGCCAATAGCGGAATAGCGGTCCGAAGCGGTTCCCACTGCGCCTACCCCCTAATGAAACGTATGGGAAAGGAAAGTCTCTGCCGCGTATCATTGTCTTTTTACAATACAAAGCAGGAGATTGAATATATGGCAGAGAGGCTGGAACGGATCTGCGGGAGGGGAAGCTAATGGATGAAAAAGACCAGACAGACATATGCCAATCGGACATATGCCGGACAGATATATGCCGGGCAGAGAAAAAGTATATTGACAGTCTGCTCCGGTTGCAGGACCCTGGAGCCCAGTGTGAATACCTTCTTATGCTTGGAATGGAAAAGCCTTTGTTGGATTCCCTGCGTGTGGACCGGTACAGGATTGGAGGATGCAGGACTGCAATATGGCTCCGGCAGAGGACCGGGATGGAATGGTACATTTTTACAGTGACAGTGATTCGCTGCTGGTACGGGGCGTGCTTTCCATTCTGGAAGAACTGTACCAGGCAAGAACGCCGGAAATCATAAAGTCCCATCCCATGAGATTTCTGGATTATATATCTGACGATGTGATTTACCCTGAGATTAAGGAAAATGGATTGTCAAAATGTTATCAGATGCTGGCCCATATGTGAAATATAAAAATCTATACCAACAATGAAAACCATATTAAATGAAAACTATGTTGAGTGAAAACGATATCAAATAAAAACGATATAAAAGGAGAGGTCAATTATGAAGTATGCAATGGATGTAAAGGTTAACTTAAAACCAATTTTCAGCAATCTTGTACACACAGACTGGTGGGAAGGCCCGTGCCGCGTAGGCCTATGGAAGAGGGCACGCCTGAATTTGAGCGCAGGGTGGGAAGGAACAATTTAAAATCTGGTACGAGGAATTACAGAACAACCTGGATCTGACCCGCTGTAATCTGATGGATCCGGTTTACATGGAATTTGACGAGAGTTTTGTGATGCGGGATTCTGAATTTGACAAGCTGATGCCTGAAAATCATCAGGTGGATTTGTATTTGATTACATACCGCGTACCGGGAATCGAGCGTTTGAACAAGCCAGTTCCATGATTAATCTGGGACCGACCCCCATCGACCTTGTGGGATATTACAGGGACATCGGACTGGAGGCATATATGCCCATGACTATGAAGAATACAACCGTATTCTGACCTGCCTCCAGGTGCGTAAGGCTGTCGCAAATACAAAAATTTTAATCCTGTCCAATTCCGAGCAGACTCCGGCATCGGTCAACACCAGCTGCTGTGATCTGGTAAGCCTGTTCACACGGTATGGTATCCGCCATAACCGCATTGATTTCAGGCAGGTGTTCAACTATTTTGATGAGATACCGGCGGACGAGGGAATTCATCAGGAGGCCAGGGCCTGATAGAAGGGGCGGACAAAGTGGATATTACAGAGGAGTATCTGTGCAGCGACCTGCGGTATTTCCACGCGGCGCGAAAAATGATGGAGCGCTACGACTGCAATGCGTTTACCACCCCGTGCAAGGAACTGTGTGCCAGCCTCCTTCCCCAGAAGAATAAGTGCGTTCCCTGCATCACCCACTCCCTGAATAAGGATGACAGGATTCCGTCTGCATGTGAGGAGGATCTGACCGTATGGATGGCCATGATGATGATGTACCTGACCCGCCGGAGCGTGTTCATGGGCAACCCGGTACTGGTGCCTGCCGGAAGCAAGACTCTGGAGCAGCTGGGAATGCCCAGGCTTCTGACACAGCCTGGCCGGGTATTTGACCACGATGTACTGGAAATCCACCACGCTGTGCCGGTGCGCAGGATGCGCGGATTTGACCAGCCGGAGCAGAGATATGAGCTGACCCACTTTACTACCCAGGCTGGGGAGCCCATTATCATGTGGATATGGCAGAGGAGGAAGGACAGGTGGTTACCTTTGGCCGCTTTAACCGCAGGGTACTAAAATGATGGTAGCCGTAGGCCATACTCTGGGGTGCGAATTCCGTCCCGTATACTGCAGCCCCGCGGTATATTACGAGGTTGAGGCGGCGCCAGGGAGTTCCGCCAGGCATTGGCAAAGGGCGGTTACGGACATCACCAGGCCATCATTTACGGCAATTATGTAAAGGAATTACAGGAGCTGGGCGAAATTGTGGGCTTTGAGGTGGAGGTGTTCCGCTAATATAAAAAGGTTATCATTATGAATGATTGCAGACAGCGGCAATCCTGTGGTACAATGTCGGCAGAAAAGTGACAGAGGTGCCGAGGAGGAAATGTATGCTGGTGCAGACAAGGGAGAGAATCATCCGGGCGTTCTACGAGCTGGAAAAGGTTAAGCATATTGATAAGATAACAATAAAAGATATTGTGGAGCAATGCGGACTGACGCGCAAGACTTTTTACTATTATTTCAGGGATATATATGACCTGATGGATGCAATTGCAGACCAGGAGCTGGAAAAGCTTTTGGAGGAAAGCATGGCCGCTCCCACGCCGGAGGAAGCCTGAAATGTTTTTTCCGGTATCTGCTGCCCCATCAGGGACATTTGGAGCGTATTATGGAGAGCCGTGAGCACATGATGCTGGCTAGGGTGATGTTTGATAAGGTGTACCGTTATTTTTTCACGTCTGATAGAGGAAAAGGGTAAACCGCTGAATATGAAAAAGGATGAGATGGACCTTGCCATGCACTTTTTTATATATGGCATACTGGGTATCCTGATGGAGCGTAAGTTCCAGACAGAAGAAGACATCGATAAAATCGTGGACCAGCTTATCCGGCTGATTAAGGGAAGAAGAACGGCATTCCCTGAGTTGTTTTCGGAATGATGTCCCAAAGTCCATCCGGAAACCCGTGCCGGTATATGCTGGGATTTATATTCTGCCTTTATAAACACAGGGACAGGACGGCAGAGAGCCGGTCCGCCCACCCGCCCATGTATACAAAAAGCCATAGGTGTGTAATTTTACACACCTATGCTTTTTGTGTACACATTTTTG
>ENA-OQIC01001087-OQIC01001087.1-human-gut-metagenome-genome-assembly--contig:-NODE-1087-length-10263-cov-2.298639_pt1 | contig 10263 bp, 16 predicted proteins | sample MGYA00242572_ERZ504736 | MGnify/ENA primary metagenome ERZ504736 (study PRJEB26092, sample SAMD00036201) | human gut metagenome | host: Homo sapiens | study: EMG produced TPA metagenomics assembly of... | reverse complement strand
TCCACGTCAGAAATATGGCTCAAAAATAAGTGGAAATTTGGGAAGCATCAAAAAGCAGTCGAAAACTGTTAATTTTTAGAACATATTGAATATTAAAGATTTATGCTTAGATATATCTGGTTATTTTGGTTATTATGAGGTTCTAAATACAAAAACAGATTTATTCTGTTGCATCTATCTGATCTGTTATTGCCTTTCAGAACTGGAGAATATCTCCAGATCCGGAAGGCAATAATTTAATAAAGATAAATATTTTATCAATCTTAATTGTAATGTGTCAGCATTCCCAAAAGAATTCAAAATCTTAAATCCATAAGGAATCGTATTTACCTTTGATTTTCGATATACTTCCTGCTTGTTTCTTGATAGATATTTTGATAGATAAGACGAATTTCCGTTATCTGTTCTGGAGCCAAATAGGTTATAAGGCCAAGGATGGTGTTCGCTTTTTCTGCACTCCTATACTTGTATCCCGTCCAGCTTTCCTTACGGTTTGCCTACCTGCATTTGCAGGAAAAATACAGCCTTACCACGTTTCGTGTAAATAACATACGAGTAGGTTAGGTTCCGTCTCTTTGCCGGTAGTGCTTATGTCCCTGCAACCCTAATCGAAGAGAGAGTTATCCGACTGTATACTTTTTAGTTTAAGCTAACGACGATTCAAACAACGATTCACATGTGTTAATCATACTACTCAGCCTAGCCTCCCAACTCTATGATACTAAGAGTTATTGTCTTTCCCTTACGGCTCTGTCTTTTCCTTTCGGAAGGAGTACATTGTCCAGACAGCTTGATACAGAATTATCACTATTGGTGCATCTGTCCGTAGGTTACCGTTGACGGAACAACGGATTCAATCATTCAATTCCGGCTCGTGGATTAGAATTTTGAACAATTATTTACGCAACTTCGTGTCGCACCTTGATATAGAATGTTTACCACCGCATACGATTTGCCCAAACTAAGTGTATCCTTCAAATCTGCTTTTTAAATTTCTCTTTTATCTTTCTACTAAAAACATGTTTTATAGCTGTTTTATTTTAAAATAGTTATGGCATCTTTGTGCATCTTTTGAAAATACTTGGTTTCAAGGCATAAAACTATATTTTAGTTCTTTATTCGCACGGGAAAAGGCTGCGGACGTCCGCAAGTATCCGGGAAAAATTCCTGGTAATCTCCTCCGGCTCCAGAACCCGGACGTCGGGAAGGGGTTTTTCATCCTTTTCTTTAAACTCCCCGAGCATCACCTTGAAATATCTGACATTGGCACGGGTGGCGGATCCGATGAACTCTCCCGGCTCGAGATCCGCAAAATCCCTTCCCTGGTAGATATCCTCTTTCTGGGAAGAGATGGTAACGCTCCGGTTCGAACTGCTGCCGCTTTTTCCCGTGCTCCGGGATTTTCTTTCCTTTTCCTCCTTACCGAACATCAGCGGATAGTATCTCAGGGATTCCACATCCTTGGTACGCCCGAAGAACTGGATGCCGAAATTGGTTCCACGGATGACCGGTCGAGTTTACCATACAGGCTTCCAGTTTTGCGCCGGACTGTGTAAGCAGCACAAGGCCGACCTTGTATTCGCGCAGGACCGAAGGCAGCGTCTCAAAGTTCTTGATATTGACCGTTGTCATTTCATCCAGGAAATAGACGAAAGGCACTTTGTTCTGCATGGTGAACTGGCGGGTGGATATACTCATAAGCATGCCTATCACCGGGGCATAGACCGAGTTCTTGGAAAAATTGTTGCTGATGGCAAACAGTTTCGGTTCTTCCGGATCGATCAGGTTGAAGTCAAAATCATCCCCTGAAAGGATATAGGCTATCTCTTCATTCTGTGAAATGGTCGACAGGTTGTTACACAGGGTGGAAAGGTAGGATGCCTGGGTCTTTTCGGAACCTTCGGCCTTGAGATACGCGCCGGCCATCATTTCCGCAACGAGGTTCTGCTGCAGGAATATGGACAGCTGCCTGGTAGAGGCGGTCATGATAAAGGCCATGATATGGGGCAGCGTGCAATACTCGGGAAATTCATCCCAAAAGCGGAAGGCTACCCCGCGCAGGATACCCAGCCCCCCGGCCACCCATTCATTCTGCTTTCCCCTTGGGAAGCAGTGCGAGCAGGACATCCTCCATGAGCTGCATCAGCTCGGTACGGTCCTTTACCACCTTGAGCGGGTTGAACCGGTATGAACGTTCCGGCTTGTCGAAACTCACGTAGTAAAACTTGTGCGGGTAGCCGTACTTCTTTGTCAGGTTATAGGCCGTTTGCGTGTAGTCCACGTCCTTAAAATCGTAGATGAACCTGCGAAGCCCAGCCTGATATATTCCTCCAGCAGCCATTTGCCGATACTCTTTGTCTTTCCCGAACCGGCCCCTCCATAGACCAGGAAATTGGAATAATAGTAATAGAATTCCAGATGGCGGTATGGAACCCCGGAAATGACGGGCAACCTGATCGGAGACTTGTTCTCTTTCCGTCCTGAAGGCTTGAGATGTTCCCATGCGGTGGAGAAAGCGAATATGGCCACCGAACCGCAGGCCGGCCATAATGCGTATGCGGGAAAGAACAGGTATGCCATGAAGGTCTCGCCCGCTATGCATATAAGAAAGACAGGCAGGTTGACATACCATTTCCGGCTCAGGGTGCAAACTCCCGTCACCAGGCAGACCAGTGCCAGAATAATAAGCTTGATATAAGGAATAAGATTCTCCATAATGATTTATTTTAACAGTCTGATTACTTTAATTTGATTAATATACGATTTACTCTTTAAGTATTTATATGTGTCATACTACATTTCCGCCTCGAAAGCCCTGTTCCTGCCCCTGGTTATTTCCAGCACCTGAGAGTATATCCGGATGGGGCTTTGAACAGCATGAACGGCATTTCACAACCCGGCAGGCGTGTAGGCTGCCCCCGGAGCAAAGAGATCCACCTGGCGGGAGAGAGTTTCCCGGGATCTACTCCGGATCCGCGGAGAATATCCAGCATCGGCTTCGTGTCATAGGGTATGCCCCCCACATACAGGCTGATTTTGTCTGAGGAAATGGTAAACTCCCTGTTTCCCCAGGAAAAGGAACGCAGGGTCGTATCTCTGCCCTCCTGCAGGGGCCCGTCGAAAGAATCATTCTTATCCATATTCATAATCCAAATCTTATATTTCCATTTCTGCCGTTTTGATACTCCGGAGAGCCGGAGCGGTTATCTTCAGTCCATATCCGGCCGGTTCCTTTACGGCCATAAGCATCCTGCCGTCGGGAAGCGCTATTCCTTTACCGCTGAAAAGAGATTTCCATTCCTCCGGACTGAGGGAGGCCGGCTCCAGCCCGGCCCTCTTCATCTCCTTCAGGAACGGTGTGACATCCCGGACTCCGTCTTTACTTCTGAGAGATCCGGCGGCATATCCGGGGGTAAGCTCAAGTTCTCCTTTCGGGGTCTGTATCTTTTCCGGTATGCGGGTGCCGCCGTTCTCTTCAGGTTTTCCCGGCTGGCCGCGAGCAGACCCTTCAGCTCCCTGTCATCAACCTCGATGCTGAAACCCAACTTCCGCAGAAGGTTCCTGAAGGCAATGCGGATCTTGTCCCATACACGGCATCCGCCCCGCTTTCGGCCATACATGCCAGGTATTCTTCCGTTGCGGTACGTATATCCATTTTTCCCGTACCGGCCAGCCGGACAATCTCCCAGCGCACCTTTTCCCCGCATCCGGCGAAAATGTCATCCAGGAACGCGTCCATATGCTTCCGCCCGGCCAGTTTGCGCAGGCCGTAATGCCCCACTCCTTCGTGCAGCAGGGTACGCTCGATATCCTCCTTGCCGCGCGCTTTGGGCAGGTACAGGCAGATACGGTCCGAAGGGATATCGTACCATCCCTTATATCCTTCCCGCCCGCAATAAGGGCACGTACTTGGGAGAATCCACCTCGCCGATGGAATGGATGATGTTCACGGGGATATGCTGTTTGCGGGCCAGGGAAGCGGCATGGCGGGAGAGTTCCGCCATCCGTTCATCCCCGGAAAGGAAAACCTGCCCGCTTGCGGTACGGGCAGGAGTGAAGGCTCCCGTCCCACCCGCAAGCCGGAACCGTACACCTTTAATTTCCGATGCCTGTTTTACCGCTTCGTTTCTTGAGGATTCATTCTTGGGTTTATAAACAAACACTTGCAGCCCGCTTTCACGGACCGCTTTGGAAACGTCTTCACTTACATTCTCCGGCACGACCGCCGCTACAAATTCGTTCAGATAAACCGGACGCTCGAATTTGGTCTCAAAATACATAGCGGGACATTCGTTCTGTATGGCAGCAACCATCTCTTTAAGTTGCCGTACATCCTCCCCAGTCAGTTCCACCCCGTACTCACGTTTGGCAAAACTCCCGGGATCAGGTTTCAACGCGATATCCTCCACACGGTAAAGGCCGGTATCATCAAAGGTGCCGCCGCCCGGGTTAAGCTTGATTCCCAGATCAAAATAGACCTTCTGCCATTTGTCCCTGAATGCCTCCAGGTCACTATGGTCAGTGATCAGTTTCCCCTTCTGCCGGCGAATACCGTCCAGTGTGCCGACCGGTTCATAAGAGCGGCTGCAAATTTAGAGAAGGAGCCTCCCCAGCCGGTTGCGGCGGCCAGGCCCTGCTGTTTCATTAACCCGGAGACATTCTCCAGGGTATGGGGAAGATAGATCCTGGTACCATCCGGAGTGTAACCTTTGAAAAGTACCTCCTTGATACCGTATTTGCCCGCAAGGCTTTCCCTCCACTCCGCATACTGCCTGCCCAGCGCTTCCGATCCGTCGATCTTATCCAAAGCGTCCTGCAGGGTATGATAGGTATCAACACTGCCGGCTTGGCGGATATCGGTCTTCACCCTGTCATAGAAGTCTTGTACGGAACTGTATTCATATCCCCTTTCTTCTATATCATTCAGCTTCTGGACAGCTTTTCTGTAAGCCAAACCTTTTTGTTTTTGTTCCGGGAACGCTTGTATTTTATCCTGTAATACCCGTTTCCTTGTTTCGATATAATCTTTGAATTTTGTTTGATCACCACCGAAGTTTTCTTCTATATAAGCCTCCAACAGGGCCGTGTTGCGCTCATCATAGTTATCGAGTGCGTCGATGGCGGATATCCGGTTCCGCAGATGTTCCCCAAAGAGCGGCTCCACCTTCCTGAATTCGGGTGCCTCGCCCCTTTCATATAAAAACTGATAAGCAAACGCATTCCCCTCGTCGCGCCCGTCCATGTAATTGTTCCAAGCACTGCGTACATCCGGTTGCATCTCTTGCGGCAGCCTGGAAATGGCATCCCGGACACGCCCGCTGCCGTCACCGGAAAACTGCCTTTCTATTTGCGGATAAACGGGTGTCCACGCGTCCCCGCTGAATGTTCCGGCATTCCTTCCGGTGCGTTTGTCAATCATGGAAGAGGGCAACACAAGGGAGATCTCGCCGTATTCTTCGTGTGACTGCCTGGCTATATCGATCACGGCGGCACTGGGATTGGCAAGCCTCCAAGCTTCAAGGCTTTAAGCAGCTTCTCCTCACTGATATTATGCAGGCCAACCAAAGACTTGCCGCCGTCATCCTGGCTGATCTCCCTAAACCGGATGTCATCCTGACTCTCAAGGAAGCTGCCCGTATTCTGGCTGGCGGATTTTATTTGGTTGGCGGCAAACGAGATATAATCCACCGTGCGGTCATTTTCGGAACCCATATCGGCACTGTCCGCCACATCTGAAATCACCACCCCGTCATACCCTTCCATTTCCGCCAAATTGCCCAAATCGGATGCCGCCACTTTCTCGCCGCCGTATTCTATGGAGGAGAAATTTGCCCCTTGGGCATCCACTTCCAAAGGATTGCGCAAGTTCAGGTACACATCATAGATGTTGCCGCCATATCCTAAGGCGTTCTTCCTGTCCGGGCTGAAAAAATGCCCACTATTTATAAGACCGTCTGTCCACCGCTTGAATTCGTAAAAGTTTTCTCGGCTTCCATGATACACCACCAGAGGTTCCCCATTGGCATCTCTGACTTTTGATGCTTCATCCGGACAGTTCTCCCAATCCCCGAACCAATCCCTGAATGCCCGGTACGTACCTGTGCCCACTGCTTTTCATTCAGGTTGGTTGCCTGTCCGTTCGGAGCTTTCATGTAACTGCCTTCCGCCTTACTGCGGGCTATGACAGCCTGTTCCTCGGTTGTGAAAAGATATTCGGATATTTGTTCCATTCCATGAAAGAATAAGTATGTTACTTGATTGGTTATTAAAGAGAAATACTTGTTTACTTAAGCAGGACTCAAGTAAACAAGTAAATTCAAAAAACATGTTTTTATCGGTCGTACATTGGTACGTTACATGTCGGCACTGGCCTGCCGGGTCAGGCTGTTGACCGTATTCACAGCTTTTACCGCATACCCGACCGGAGTCTTGGTAAGCATGAAGGGGGCTCCCTTTGCGGCCGGCTTGGACGCTCCGGATATAAGGGAGGGCCGGATGGCCTTTCCATTCATCAGGGAGTGCCACTCTTCAGCTTTCATGGCTTCCACCTTGACTCCCTTCCCGCGAAGGTCCTTGAGGATACTCTCCACGTCACATCCTTTCTTTTCGGGGACGGCGGATGAATTGAATTCTTCTAAAGCCTTGATGAGTTTTTTATCCCTGTTTTAACCTGCGGGATTTCCTGGATTTCCCGAAGGTCCTTGTCCAACTTCTCTATTGCCGTCTTAACCTGCCTGGCGGAAGGTTTTCGCGTGGATTGCGTACTCTGTTCGGTCTTTTTTCTGGGTGCGCGCCGTGTCGCGGAAGATTCCGTCGCTTCGGATGACGGCTCCGCTTCCCGGTCCGCAGGCTTCTCCAGCTTCAGCCCGTACATCTCTTCAGCCTGTTTCCTGACTGCCTCTGAAGGAGAGCTGATAAGCGCAGCCGCCTCCCTGTCGGCATGCAGGACAGACAGCTGAACCTTTTCCGTAGGTTCTCAATATACCGGATATTCATTGGATTGTTCCTGACAGCGGCCAGCTGTACAGCCTCCGATGGTTCGGACACATACCTGATGGTTTCTCCTTTGGCTTGGACTGCCGCCAACTGTACGGTATCTGCCGGGGACTTGATGTGCCGCAGGGTATCCGCGTTGCCTTGGATAGCCATATGCTGTACTTTCACCGTAGGTGATTCAATGTGGCGGATGTATTCCGGGTTCTTCTGCACGGTTGCCAGCTGTACCTTTTCGGCCGGTTCTTTGATGGAGGCAATATGTGCCGGATCTTTCAGGACAGCCATTAACTGTACCTTTACCGCAGGCTTATTTATCAGGGAGATACATTCAGGCTCCTTTCAACGGCTGTCAGTTGCGCTTTTTCCGTAGGGTTGGAAATAAAACCGATGTAGCCCGGTTTATGCCGGATGACGGATAGTTGTACCTTCTCACCGGGCGAAGCGATGAAATGAATATTGTGTGGTGCATTCCTGACTGCAGCGAGCTGTACTTTTTCCACCGGCTTGTCTATAAAGCAGATGACACTTTTATCCCTCCGGATGGCAGCCATCTGGACCCGTATGGAGGATTCTCAATCATACTGATGGCACGCGGATTGCGGAGTACGGCCTGCATATCCCGGCTGAACAATGCGGTCAGGCGTTCTAAAATGGTAGGCATGACGATTAGTTTTTAATGGGTTTGACTTCATCCAGGAATTTCTCAATGGCGGCTCCGCTTGATCTTCCATCGGCTTTATCCTTCTTCATCTGCAGTATCAACTCCCTTGCCGCATTCAGGACACCCGGCACGGGAAGAAGTTCCTCCTTGAGCATCCGTTCCACGGCCATGAAGCAGGCGGCAGGTGCGGGAGTATCTACAAGCAGGATGCTTTCCGGGCAGGCGATAACCGCCGCAAGCTGCACCTTTTCTCCCGCAAGCGGCAAGCTGGCGATCAGCTCAGGTTTCTTCTGTACGGCAGCCATCTGCTGCTTCAGAGAAGGATTCTCAATTTTCAGGATCATGTCTGGATCGTCCAGGATCCTCTCGGTCAGGATCCGGTCCGAGGACCGGTTGTTTTCATTCAACATAACATGGTTTGTTTGGGGTTATACATTTATGATTTCGGGGGCAAGATACGGCGGTTCGTTGCAATTATATTGCGACATGCGTTTTTTCTCAGGAAAGGAGCATTTTTATCGTTAGAACAGTTTTCTGTAATTGGCTGATAATAAAAAATGCCTGAGCCTATCCGGCCGGACACAAAAAACGGCAAGGTACTGAACTTACTGCCTAATGATATTTTTTATGGTATCTTTTTATTATTCTACAATTCGCGATCGTTTTTCCAAACTGTTGTGGATCCTAGATTGAATCATATTCTATACAAAAATGTAATATATATTGTTATAAGAAAAAAATTTTGTGAGCGCCCCCAATGATTGGCATCGCAACAGCTTCAATTGTCAGCCGCTTGATATCACCGAATAATAAACAATAGGGAAAAGGCATATACATGTAAACGTTTTTAGGAGGTAATACTACTTTCCTCTAGTTAAGAATGGATACTGAAAGAAATATGCAGTCAGATTGTTACTTTTGCAAAAAAAACTATTTTTGCGAATTGTTTATCTTAAAAATACATAGAATGTCGACACATGGTAGCCTTTCGGAAGTGGAACGATTCAATCTTTTGTATAAAAGTTCGTTCAATAAGGTTTGCAACTTTGCATGCTTTTATGTGCGCAATAAGCAAGCTTCTGAAGACATCACTATGGACGCCTTCCTGCAACTGCTCGAAACCATGAAGGTGGAATCGGTTGATAATCCCATGGCTCTCCTTATCACCATCGTGAAACATAAATCGTTGGATTATCTCAAAACACAAGTACGACGGGAAGATACCAAAGATGATCTTATACAATGGAAACAGCGCGAACTAGCCATCCGAATCTCAAACTTGGAAGGCTGTAATCCCAGTTATATTTTCTCACAGGAAATCAAATCTATCGTAATGAAAACTCTCAATCAATTACCGGAACAAACCAAAAAGGTATTCATTATGAGCCGCTTTGAAAATAAATCGGGAAAGGAAATTGCTCAAACTTTGGGCATCTCGGTCAAAGGGGTAGATTATCACATGAACAAGGCCCTTAAGGAACTTCGTGCTGCCCTCAAAGACTACCTCCCTATCTTAACTTGGCTCTGTTTTATGAACCCAATCAATAAAGGTGGATTTCTTAATAGAAGTTAATTTTATGAATCTACACTAGGGAATCCCTTCCTTCAGTCGCCATTATTACAAACGATAAAGAATTATGGACGACGAATTATTAATAGCTTATTTTAAAGGAGAGGTTTCGGATGAAGAAACTCAACGAATTACTGAATGGATAGAAGCGGAGATAGAACACCAGCGTTACTACCAACAGCTTTGCCGTCTGTTTGAAATGAGTTACTGGATTGAGGACATGCCCGAACAAACAGAAGTTGCCCTCCCCCAAAAAGCTAAAATCCTCCCGTGGAAACATTATGCCATATCTTTCATGAAGGTAGCGGCTATCTTGTGCTGGGCTTTGCCCTGCACTTCTTCTTGAACCGGCAGACAACAACAACCCACCACGAACTACAACACCAAATCCATGTACCAACTGGACAGCATGTAGAAATAATGCTGGCCGACGGATCCAAGGTATGGCTGAACTCCGGCAGTACCCTGACCTTCCCCTCGAAATTTAACGGAAAAAAACGCCTGGTAGAACTTGACGGTGAAGGATTCTTCGAAGTAAAATCCGACAAGGAGCATCCCTTTATCGTTTCTACTTCTAAATATCAAGTAAAAGCGGTAGGTACTTCCTTTAATGTATACGACTATCAGGATTCTCCTCAATTTGAAGCGGCCCTATTGAACGGTAAAGTGGAAGTCACTACTAATGCAAAAAAATCATCGGCCGTAATTCTTACCCCCAACCAGCGTGCAGCGCTATGCCAAGGAGTATTGAAGGTCAAACCGATTGAAAATACTAACAATTATCTGTGGCGCAAAGGGATACTCTATTTTAACGAACCTCTGTTGGAAGTGTTCGACAAACTACAAGAATACTATGATGTTGAATTCCAAATCAGAAATACTTCTTTAACCAGAAAATCACCCTACTGCACCGGTAAGTTCCGTGCCAAAGATGGACTGGAACACATCATACGAGTACTGAAAGAAACCAATCACTTTGACTATCAAATTGATTACGAAAGTAAAAAAATTATCATCTTATAAATTGTGTAACTTA
>ENA-OQIC01001085-OQIC01001085.1-human-gut-metagenome-genome-assembly--contig:-NODE-1085-length-10287-cov-2.514173_pt1 | contig 10287 bp, 13 predicted proteins | sample MGYA00242572_ERZ504736 | MGnify/ENA primary metagenome ERZ504736 (study PRJEB26092, sample SAMD00036201) | human gut metagenome | host: Homo sapiens | study: EMG produced TPA metagenomics assembly of... | reverse complement strand
TTATTACTAAAGTCAGTTTTTAAGCCTTCTTATTTATCATCGTCCATGTTTGGCCTCATCCTTTTTGATGTCATTGAGTAAAGACTCAATGTGCATACTGTAATCTAATGAAGTATCGGCGTCGAAGAAAAATTCCGGTGTATAGCGCAAATGCAATACTTTGCCCAGTTCGCTGCGAATATGGCCGGCTGCATGACGCAAAGCCTGCAAGGACGCTTTTTTCTCTTCGTCTTTACCGAACAGACTCACATAAATAGTAGCCTGACGTAAATCGCCCGTCACTTCTACTTCGGTAACGGTAACGAAGCCGATGCGCGGATCTTTAAGACCACGCATCAACATGCCGCTTACCTCTTGTTTAATAAATTCCTGTAACTTACGTACGCGAACGTCACTCATAGACGCCTCCTAAATCTGTGGTTTAATTTCTTCCATCGTAAAGGCTTCAATGATATCGCCTTCTTTAATATCACGGTAACGTTCGATGGAAATACCACATTCAAAACTACTCTTTACTTCTTTAACTTCATCTTTGAAGCGACGTAAGGAATCTACATGACCTTCATGAACAACTACACCGTCACGAATCAAGCGGATTTCCGATTTGTTCGTAATCACACCTTCAGTCACATACGAACCGGCTACAATCGCTTTTGGTGTGGAAATAACCTGGCGCACTTCCGCACGGCCCAAGATAACTTCCTTGAATTCAGGTGTTAACATACCGCGCATAGCGCTTTCCACGTCGTTGATGGCATCGTAAATAACGCGATACGTACGAAGGTCAACGCTTTCTTTTTCAGCCGCCTTACGAACGACTGCATCAGGACGAACGTTAAAACCGATAATAATCGCATTCGATGCGGATGCGAGCATAACGTCGGATTCGTTGATAGCACCTACCGCCGCATGAACGATAACGATACGAACTTCCGGATTCTTAATTGCTTCTAAAGACTGACGCAATGCTTCTACGGAGCCTTGAACGTCTGCTTTAATAATAATATTTAAGTCTTTTAATTCACCCTGTTGAATCTGATTAAAGATATCGTCCAAGGTAACTTTATGACTCGTACCCATTTCAGCTAAACGCTGTTTTTCCACACGTTTTTCGGCAATTACACGAGCTTCGTTGTCATCAACGGCATTCATGATTTCACCGGCCTGCGGAACGTCGGACAAACCGAGCACTTCCACCGGCATGGATGGACGAGCTACTTTTACTTTTTCACCGCGTTCGTTCGTCATAGCACGAACTTTACCGTATGCTACACCGGCAATGATGTTGTCACCAACGCGGAGGCTACCTTTTTGTACCAATACAGTACATACAGGACCACGGCCTTTATCGAGTTTAGCTTCGATAACAACGCCTTGCGCATTACGGTTAGGGTTAGCTTTTAATTCCATAACTTCCGCTACGAGCAAGATATTTTCGAGCAAGTCATCAATACCCTGACGCTGTTTAGCGGATACAGGCACCATGATTACATCGCCGCCCCATTCTTCAGGCAATAAACCGTGTTCAGCCAACTGCTGTTTAACATGGTCAGGGTTGGCACCCGGTTTATCCATCTTATTGATGGCTACGATAATAGGCACATTAGCGGATTTTGCGTGGTTAATCGCTTCGATTGTCTGCGGCATAACACCGTCATCGGCAGCAACTACCAATACGGCAATATCCGTAGACTGAGCACCGCGCAAACGCATAGCGGTAAACGCTTCGTGGCCCGGCGTATCCAAGAATGTAATCTTGTTGCCTTTATAACGAACCATATAAGCACCGATATGCTGCGTAATGCCGCCTGCTTCGGATGCGGTTACGTTAGTTTGACGAATTACGTCCAATAAGGAAGTTTTACCATGGTCAACGTGACCCATAATAGTAACAACCGGCGGACGTGGCTGTAAGCTTTCCGGCGAATCTTCCACTTCTACGATTTCAGTAGGATCTTCTTCCGGTGCCGCTTCAGAAACGGTTACACCGAATTCTTCCGCTACGATGGACGCCGTATCAAAGTCGATTTCCTGGTTGATGGTCGCCATAACGCCTAATAACATTAATTTTTTGATGATTTCACTCACTTCACGGCCCATAGCTTCCGCTAATTCTTTAACCGTTAAAGTCTGGCCGATTTCAATGTGAGTAGCAATCATAGCTTCTGCTTTACGTTTTTCTTCTTCTTTGTGCTGGCGATTCTGTTCATTACGCTGTTTTACGCGATTTTTGCTCTTCGCCAAAGAAGTGGACAATAAGGACTGTGGACGGTTGCCGCCACGGTTTTTCTTGTCCTTTTTATTGCGACGGTCATTGTTATTATCGCGACCACCGTCACGATTGTTGCGACCTTCTTTATTGCTGTTGCGATTGTCGCGATTGTTTTTACGATCATTATGATCATTGCGATTGCGGTCTTGATGTTCGTTACGATTGCCGCCCTCGTTTTTCTTATCGCCGTGACGATTATTGCGGTCATTACGGTCTTGACCTTTGTTGTCTTGACGGCGATTATCCTGGTTGCGGTTATCCTGACGCTGTTCTTGACGATTACCATGTTTTTGGTTCTGCTGGTTGCGAGAATCCTGACGGCCCTCATTATTACGATTGCCATCATTATTACGGTTACCGTTATTTCCTTTATTCGTGTTAGGCTTCTGACCTTGTTCGGCACGACGGGCTTCTTGTTTATGAGCCGGTTTCTGACCGTCAGATTGCTTTGCCTCACCTTTAGGGGCTTCGGATTTATGAGCGTCTGCTTTTTTAGGTTCCGCTTTTTTATGACTTTCTTTAGCTGCCGGTTTAGCACTTATTTCAGCCGCCTTTACAGGCGCTTCTTTTGGTGCCTGAGCACTGCGGTTTTTAAAATGTTTGGTAACAAGTTCAATACCTGCATCATCCAAACCGCTGGCCGGCGTCTTAGACTCATAACCGTTACGGCTTAAAAAGTCTATAATCTGTTTATTTTCTACATTTAGTTCTTTACTTAAATCACGTATTCTTTTTTTGACATCTGCATGCCCCTCAAATCAATTATCTATTTCTTTGAGCATTGCCTTCGCAAATCCCACATCATTTACAAGTACAATAGCTCTTTGTTCTTTGCCGATGGCATGACCCAGTTCCGCTTTTGTCAAAACATTTCTAAGCGGAACATCATATTGCTGAGCTAACCATATATATTTCTCCGCATTATTCTTAGCACAATCAGTTGCCAGCAAGGCTAAGGGAACATTTCCCCGCTTAATTGCTTTCTCCGCTACAAAATCGCCGGATAACAATTTACCTGCTCGCTGTGCCATGCCTAATAAATTCTTAAATTTCGTTTCGTTCATTTGCTTATTCAGCCTCGTTAAGCCCTAATTCAGCTTTCAGATTTTCATAAATATCAGCTGATACGGCTCGTTTTAAGGAGCGTTCCAAGCGCTTCGCTTTATAAGCAGTCTCAAAGCATTCCGCTTTCGGTTCGATATAAGCACCGCGACCGGCCGCTTTGCCGGTTCTATCTATAGCAATCGTACCTTCCGGTGAGGCTACGATGCGCAGCATCTCTTTCTTATTACGCAACTCGCCACAACCTACACAGATACGCATAGGAGGTGTTTTTTTCTTCATTACGCTTCACCGTCACCTTCAAGCAATTCATTAGCAGCCGTTTCCGGTTCTACTTCATCTGCTTGTGTTTCGCTCTTAATATCGATTTTCCAGTTTGTCAATTTAGCAGCCAAACGAGCATTCTGACCTGCTTTACCGATAGCCAAAGACAATTGGTAATCCGGTACAATAACGCGAGATGTTTTTTCTTCTTCGTTTACATCTACGGAAATTACTTTAGCAGGGCTCAAAGAGTTGGCAATATAAACAGCCGGATCTTCATCCCATTTTACGATATCAATTTTTCATCGTTTAATTCATCCACGATGTTCTGAACGCGCTGACCTTTAGGACCTACGCAAGCGCCAACCGCATCAATCGTTTCATCACGAGATACTACGGCAATTTTAGAGCGCATGCCCGGTTCGCGAGCAACGGATTTCAATTCGATAACACCTTCATAAATTTCAGGCACTTCTAATTCGAAAAGGCGTTTTAACAGGCCGGATGAGTACGGCTGATCATAATCTGAGGACCTTTGGTGGTCTTTTTAACTTCTACGATGTAGCATTTAATGCGATCGCCTGCTTTGTATGTTTCCGTCGGAATCTGTTCAGCCGGTGGTAAAATGGCTTCTGTTTTGCCAAGGTCAACGAATACATTGCGACCTTCTACACGCTGTACAAGACCGGTGATGATATCACCTTCACGGCTGAAATATTCTTCGTACACAATGCTGCGTTCCGCTTCTTTAAGACGTTGAATCAACATTTGCTTAGCCGTATGAGCAGCGCTACGTCCGAAGTTCTTAGGTGTTACATCAACTTCTACAATGTCGCCCACTTCAAAACGCATATCCCGTTGTTGAGCTTCGGCGAGAGAAATTTCTTTCTCTGCGTCCTCAACTTCAGCAACTACGGTTTTCTTGGCAAAAACCTTATATTCACCGCTCTCACGGTTTAATTCTACATAGGCGTCCTGATTGGAACCCGGCTCCTTACGGTAAGCCTGCAGCAATGATGCCTCCAAGGACTCAAACACCACTTCCGGCGATACACCCTTCTGCTTTGTTAACACCATAACTGCCTGTACTAATTCTTGACTCACTTATTATTCCTCCAATATTTTCTGTTTTAGTTTTTTATCTTTAAAATTCAAAATGCAAACGAATCTGTGCAATAGCACTTCGTTCTAACACGATTGGGTTTTCCCCGACTTGAATCGTAATAGTCTCATCGGTAAACTCGCCCAGCGCTCCGGTAAATTGCTTCTTCCCATCTACCGGCTTAAACAACTGTACATCAACGTCGGCGCCTTGATAACGAACAAAGTCTTTGTCTTTTTTCAAAACACGATCCAGTCCCGGTGAAGATACTTCCAATAAATAATTTTCTTTAATCGGATCTTTAGCATCCAACACTTCACTCAGCTTCTCGCTGACAATCTGACAATCATCAAGATCGACTCCGCCCGGCTTATCTAAATATACACGCAAATACCAATCCCGTTCGCGCACATATTCCACATCCACCAGTTCCATCTCTGTGCCCTCAATAATCCCTTCCACTATCGAGGATACAAATTCTTCCACGGCTTCTCTTTTCATGGTCATCGCCTCCTTCATTTTGATGTAACACCTGTAATATTACTCACATCGTATTTGCCAACACTTGCCTGTCTGTACGCCTGCATAGTGTTTTACTATAAAGTAAAGAGTGAGCCAAGGCCCACTCTTTTAAAAAAGCTTATTTCGAATCACGTATATTATATCATGAACACTGCCAAAACACAAATACTATAACCGATTTTGCAAGTCCGTAAGCACTCTTACAAGCTCACTTTCCAGTTTTGCTTCCAATTCCGGCAATGTCTTTGCGTCGAGGTCATGGTTAATCTCCGGATAATTGTGTCGCCGAAGCTCTGCAAAAACTCATCACGCAGTACATTGTAGAAAAGTAACAGCCCCGACGTATCATCCATTATGCGATATTCGCCGATAATGTACGAGCCGTTAATCATGCACACCCCATTACTTGGGGCAATATCCCGCACAAAAGGACCTACCTGTTGAGGTAAAAACTCTTCATAGGCCCAGTCAGCAAGGCCTTTGTGTTTATATGCATACGTAAACATTTTTTGAGGCTCGATTAATCGCTCGGTGAGACCTTGCTCAGCGCGCTCTTTCAGCACTGCCTCAAACTCCTCCCAAGAACCACGAATAAAGTTAATATCCGTAAAAGAGAAAAGCGGCATCACTACATGAACTGTATAATCGTCAACTTCCTTATCATACAAAGCTTCCCAACACCATCCCAGTTCATTTTCATAATGAAAAAGCGATAATACAAGTCTTCTGCCGTCGTATCGATTACCAGTTTAAAATCGCCCAAAGTATTCGGCAACCATGAAAAATCATAGGTGCGTTCCTTACATTCTGCAATTACATCTGCCATCTGAAACAATCCTTCCTCTTGATTTAATACTATTGATTGTCATCCATAGCGTATAGAGACTCATATTTTTCCTGATTTTTTAAAACAGCCGTTACATACTCACGAGTCTCCGCAAACGGGATTTGCTCAATATCGTCGAAGTCATCGCCCCAATCGTATTGGCTCATCCATTCTTCCACGTGACCACGACCGGCATTATACGCAGCCAAGGCCAAAATTTTATTGCCTTTAAATTCATTCAGCAAATACGCTAAATACCATGTCCCCAGCTTAATATTAGTATCCGGTTCTTTAATATCATTATCGGTCAACTTTGGTTCATTCATTTGTTCCGCAATCCAGTGTGCCGTGTCCGGCATGAGTTGCATAAGCCCCAAAGCACCCGGTGCCGATTCGGCATGTTCATTGAACTTACTCTCCGCCAGAATTACCCCCGCGACTAACGAATAGGGAATCTTATTGGCCCTGGCCGCTGCATGTACAGTGGCACTATGTTCTAAAGGATACGCATAGGTGCGCGCCAGATACGGTTCGCCCACAGCGAAATAGTACCAGCCTAAAATTACGAGGCACCATGCTAAGAATGTAGAGCCTTTCATGCATCCTCCTCAGTAAAAACATGTCCTTTTGCTTGCCATAATTGTTCTAACTGCGCCGCTAAATCCGCCAAAGTGCCATTATTATCAATCACAACATGACTATAGTTTTCTTCTCCGCTAACGGCATTTGACTGGCAATACGAGCTTTTGCTTCTTCTAAGGTATACCCGTTACGTTCCTGCAAACGAGCCGTCTGAACATCTTCGTTGATAGCTACGAGCCACACTTCATCCATTTCCTTATACCAATTGGTTTCAATGAGTAAGGGAATATCATAGATAACCGCCTTGAAGCCTTCTTTGGCAAAATTTTCAGCTAATTCGTCAATGCGTTGTTTAATGAAGCTGTGTAAAATTTCGTTGGTACGCTTCCGTTTGGCTTCATCGTTAAAAATAATACTGCCCAACTTCGGACGATCAAGCGTGCCTTCCGGCGTAAGAATTTCATCACTGAATTCTGCCACCAAAGCCTTTAGGCCCGGCGTGCCCGGCTCAACAACTTCACGCGCTACTATATCCGCATCAATAATAGGTGCTCCTTTATCTCGAAGCCAGTTGGATACGGTACTTTTTCCGGACGCAATACCGCCGGTTAAACCAATCTTATACATCGTAACTCCCGATAATGTAATAAAAATAATCTTAATGTTGGCAATGTCCGCAAAATACGGTATGACGTCCTCGCAAGGTCATATCCTGGAGCGTCCGTTTACAGCGAACACAAGGTTTACCGCCACGACCATACACCAATAAATGTTCCTGATTTTGCCCTTTGCCGCCGGCACCATTTTTATAATCCCGAAAACTCGTACCGCCATTAGCTAAGCTATCACGCAAAACCTTACGCAAGGTTCGATGCAATGCCTTCGCCTCCGCTTCACTCAATGAATCGGCCGGTCTGGTCGGCATAACATGGGCCAAAAACAAAGCTTCATCGGCATAAATATTACCGATGCCGGCTACAAATTGCTGTCCCAGTAAGAACGGCTTTATCGGCATAGAACTACGCCGTGTCAACTCATATAGTTTACCACTTGTGAAAGCTCGACTCAATGGTTCAACGCCCATATTCAGATACGCTTTTAAATCAATCTCTTTCTCCGACTCAAACACATAGAGCGCCCCTAGCGTACGCACATCGCCGTACGCCAGCATTGTCCCGTCGGTAAAGTGAAACAGAATGCGGTCAAAACGCTCTACCTCAGCACTTGGCCGATAGATTAACCGACCCGTCAATTTCAAATGAATAATTAACTGTAAATCAGAATTCTGCCAAGTAATGATTAAATACTTCCCTCTTCGTTTTACGGCTTCGATGGTCTGCCCGGTAATTAGCGTTTCCGCCACATCAGCCGGACAATTACGCCACATGCGCGGCAGTAAAGATTCCACATAAGCTACCGTTTTACCGGCTGCGTGTTCATGGATATATTCTTTTATCAGTTCCACTTCCGGTAATTCCGGCATTCGTTTCACCTCTTAACCAATTATAGAGTGATTATTGTATAGGCCTATACACCTATATAAACGTTTGAGCTTTTAATTTGGCTCTGATTTTGTTAAAAATTTTCTATTATTTCACATCCGCCCAGTTCGTAGCACTGTGTACGTCTACAATGAGCGGTACTTTTAATTCCACTACACTGTCCATGATGTCTGCCAATAACTTCATGACGGCCTTTTCTTCTTCTTTAACGACTTCCAATACAAGTTCGTCATGCACCTGTAACAAAAGACGAGATTTAAAGCCATCAGCTTCTAGGCGCTGTTCCACCTGATTCATGGCCAATTTAATAATATCAGCCGCACTGCCTGAATCGGCGTGTTCATCGCCGTACGTTCCGCAAAGGAGCGGCGATTAAAGTTACGGCTGTTAATATCCGGTAAAGAACGGACACGGCCGAACATAGTGCGCACCATGCCGGTTTCATGTGCTTCCGCCACCATATTATCCATATATTCTTTAACTTTAGGATAACGATGGAAATATAGTTCAATATAATCTTTCGCTTCACCGCGGGTAATACCTAAATCACGGGACAAACCAAAATCACTGATACCGTAAATAATGCCGAAGTTAACCGCTTTCGCATGGGAACGTTCAGTCGGCGTAACGTCTTCAATCGCTTTACCGAGCACTTCAGCGGCCGTAAAACGGTGAATATCTTCGCCATCCATAAAGGCTTTAATGAGAGCCGGATCCTCCGACAAATGCGCCAAAATACGAAGTTCAATCTGCGAATAGTCCGCACTCACCAAAGTATCGTAGCCTTTACCCGGCAAGAACAATGCTCTAATCTCACGTCCTTTTTCCGTACGGACCGGAATATTCTGCAAATTCGGATCGGAACTGCTGAGGCGCCCCGTAGCCGTTACCATCTGATTAAACGTGCTGTGAATGCGTTCCGTTTTTTATCGATTAACGGTTTCAAACCTTCCAAATAAGTAGAAATCAATTTAACTACCGTACGATATTTCAAAATGAGCTCAATAATCGGATGGTCGTTGCGAAGCATATCGAGTACTTCCGCATTGGTGGAGTAACCCGTTTTCGTCTTTTTCAAAACAGGTAAATTTAATTTTTCAAAGAGAATAACACCCAACTGTTTCGGCGAATTAATGTTAAACTCTTCCCCGGCCTCTTTATAAATGGCATCGCGTAATTCGTTAGCTTCCGCTTCGAAGCGAGTTTGAGTTTCTTCTAAAGCTGCTTTATCAATGTAAATACCATTCTTTTCCATAACGAGCAAGGTATGTACGAGCGGTAATTCAATGGTTTTATATAAATCCCAGAGACCGTTATCCTTGAGCACTTCCTGCGCTACTGATTGCATAGTGAGTAAAGCCTTTGCCGTGGCGGCAGATTCATTGGCATCACCCGTAGCCGGCACGGTCGGTGCACTGAATCGTTCGGTCAAGTAAGAAATACCATAATTGGTACGCGTCGGATCCGCCAAATAAGCCATCAAAGTTAAATCCCAAATTCGCGGTTCACCGTCGGCTGTAAATAAAGGCATGGTACCCGGTCTTGCGTCCCCCGTCACTTCGAGGAGTAACTTACTGTCCTCCGTCGTAATCGTAGCCGCATCCTTTAGCATAGTCGGCAACAATTCGGCGAACTTAGCATGACCGCCGTCTAAACGAGCTACCGTTTCACCATTGGCCACAAAAATTTCGTCAATTGTACGGAATGGATGGGCACCACCGGCTTTAACGACAATACCTAAATCTTTATTTTTGTAAAAGTCAGGTGTAATCGCTTCAATACCTGCGATTTCCAATTTGGAAGCCGTTGGTGATTCGGCAAAATCCGCAAATAAGGAGTCGCTATCAACCGGTGTCGGCGCCGTAATCCCCATAGCCTTGATGAGACGCGGCGTTACGCTGTGAAAACCTAAACGATCAAAGAGCGGCACGATTTCCGTTTCATGAGCTGACGTTACAAAATCGGAAGCTTTATAATCTAAGTCCATATCGGTTTTAATAGTCGCTAAGGTGCGCGACAAGAAAGCCAACTCTTTATTGTCGGCCAATTTTTCTTTTAACTTACCTTTTATGGAATCAATATTATCGTAAACGCCTTCTAAAGTACCGTATTCATTAAGCAATTTAAGAGCCGTTTTTTCACCGACGCGGGCACA
>ENA-OQIC01001084-OQIC01001084.1-human-gut-metagenome-genome-assembly--contig:-NODE-1084-length-10293-cov-1.982392_pt1 | contig 10293 bp, 9 predicted proteins | sample MGYA00242572_ERZ504736 | MGnify/ENA primary metagenome ERZ504736 (study PRJEB26092, sample SAMD00036201) | human gut metagenome | host: Homo sapiens | study: EMG produced TPA metagenomics assembly of... | reverse complement strand
ACCAACCACACGGAGCGTCTGGTCTTCGACACCGAACACCAAACATCCGCCCTTGTCCATTGGCAAACGCCGACTGCGGTTTTGGTGTAGTTGATGCTGCCTGGAGGGAGGTGTGAGCTTGTACTCCACATTCTTGGATTCACCGTTTAGCAGTGCTTCAACGCTCATACATTGATTATCTTTCATATGTCTAAACCATTTCAGTTGGACTGATTGTTTCCTGCATTAGTCAGGGTTGAATCATCATTCCCATAAGCAAGCCAACGAGCTTTAGCGAATAGTTCATCATATGTGATAATTTCAGGAGTGACAATACTGGACCGAAAAAGCTCAAAAGATCTAATTTTCTTTGTGTTTTTCCACCACTGTTCTCATTAATAAATTCTTTTGTCGATCCAATAACAAGATATGCTCTAGGACGGAATAAAAAGACCTCTGAAGACGGAATATCACAGCCTTCTTCGTCCTGCGATGTCACAACATGCTCAGAGACTTCATCCTCAGCAGCTTGAACGGTTGCATGAACTTGAAAGATTCCGCCACTTAAATCTTTCGATGCAGCCCAGCACCCCGGTCGATATTCATCATTAGTGAGTAGCTTAGTAGTCGGTTTTTAATTTCAGCAAACACAAGCGATTTGACAATTCCACTTGTCTGATATGAAGCATCTACACGTTTACCTTTGCCCGTGAAAGAGTTACCTCTTACAACTGTTTCTAATTTGTCTGAATTCCACGCTGTAAAAAGCGGCACGCCAAGACCTGCTCCCAAAATCCAAGGATTGTTTTCAAAAAATACCTGCCAAGCACTCTCAGTAAGGGAATCATCCTGCATCATTTCTTCAAAAACTGTTACGGCTTTTCTTCTTGACGTAACAGCTGCAACATCTTCGCCGTCTGGATCGTTTTCGATTAATTCACGCACTTTATCCGGCTGCCGAGAATAAACTTGTCCCAATGTTTCCCCATTGTCATCAAGCATTCTCTGAAGAAGCGTTGCATCTAAACGTTTAGGTAAATTCTCATCCGCAGGTCCCACATGCCCACGCAACGAATCAAATTTAAAAAATCATCAACCTGCCCATCCGTTAACCGCAATAAATTAAAGAGTTCTCCCGGCTTTTTAGGATTAACCCGTTGAATCACAAGTTCTTTATAATGGCCGGCTTCCTTGGCAACACTTATTTTGATTTGCCTTTTTAGACTCAAATCCATACTTCGACTCTCCCATTCCACCTCAGAGACATCAATTTTTGGATCAATATCATCACAATCAAAAACCTGATTGATATTTCTTGCCGGGAAACCAATATCCTTTGAATTCGGACGATTATATGCAAACATATTGGAAATATACGTTCGTCCAGGAACTCGCCTTTGGAAATAATCAATCTCATCATTCTGAGGTTTAGAACTGCTCATACTTAATCCTTCAACGAGTGAACGGGCCAGGTCCAGGTGGAGACTTCTTTGCGCTTTCGCTCGATGGAGGGAATGGCGCGAAGGGCTTTGCCCATGCGTAGGTAGTTCACCAGCACGCCGTCGTCCAGATCCATTTCCAGATTGCGGGTAGCCAATGGGTACAGGGTCTGGTCCTCGTAATCCTTGCACTCAAGAACGGCCTTGCGTAGTTTGGCGGCCTGCTTCTTGTCCGCGGTGCGGTCGGAACGCTCCAGGCTATCGGCGATGTCGGCGATTTTGTTGATGTAGTCACGTAGATAATTGAGCACCGTACTCGTGGTTTTCGGCGTATACCGATGCAGATACACCAGCGCCTTGAATGCTCCCTTGTTGTTGGTCTGACTGGAGTACTCCCAGTAAATCGGCCGATTCGAATACATCTTCACATGGTCGTTGTAGAAATCATTCACGAAATACTTGCGAATGCTCTTGCCCAGCACCTGTTCGATGTAGGCGATGTTCGCGGCCAGATTCTCCTTGCCGAACGCCACGGTGAGGAACCTGCGGAACCGTGCCACGATATCATCTTCGAAGCAGTCCGTCTCCGTAACTGGAATGACATTGTCTGCATCCGGTTCGAATGACGGGTCTGGAATCTGCGCATAGTAGTCATCAAGAGTTTCACCCTGAGATGCGAGAATCAATCCCGGCTTGTCGAGCGAATATCTGCCGAACATGCAGCCCACCGCATAGGAAATGAGTTCCTTGACGACATCTTGCGCGAATTTCTCGTTGCGCACTTCCGGAGTATCCTTCGGATATGCGAACGCGGCGTTACGCTTCAATGACACGCGTTCCAGCGGCACATCGCATGGCACGTCATCACGCACGCCATATGCGTCCGCAACAACTATGTTGTTGTCAATCTCAAGCTGCCGCTGTTCCGAAGCAATCATTGCCCAATATGAGCGAACATTCTTAACAAGCTCTTCTAGGATGCCAGATGAAGAGTCTGCCTGTTCCTCATCAAACAATATCGGCTTACTGAAATTCCACGAAGCTTCTTGAGTGTTCCAATCATCTTTAGCATTCCGAATTAACTCATCAATCTTAAATTCCAATTTCCCGGAAGAAGATTGGCAATTGGCAACTTCGCAACTTGTCCAACCTCAAATGCATGAGTCGGAGCCATTGCTGCTAAAAGCTGACCCGTTACTGAAGCATTGCAAATTGCAATAAGCTTATCCCTATCCAGTTCATTTTAGGAAAAAGACAATCACCAACATGGCTGAAGACGAAACCTTCTGGGTAATACCGAATGAAGGAGTTCCAGAAGACACATTGGACCACGATACTGAGGACTGAAAATAGAACTGTGGATTCCTGATAACTGATTTTGGCCTGAAATCATACAATTCTTGACCATTATTTCCCAATTAATCACATAATCTTGGTTTCCATACCATTTGCGGTATTCACCACCTTTGTTGTAAGGAAACCATTTATCGCAAACCGAAGTTTTTCTGTCCTTTGCGTTATCAGACGTGAGCTTCGATTTGGATTGCGATACTTCCCACCACTCACGAATGAAGCGATTGTTATCAGCGGTCGCAAGACCCTGCCTTGGTTTTGCAACTTTTTCAAGCTTATCTCCCTTAGTGAAAGCCTCCAGCATGGGTTCACTAAGCCAATAGACAATTGGCGAGCCGGGGATTTGCGCGAATTCGCGCTGGCTCACCTCGAAGAAATACCTGCGCATATCCGAATGCGCGGATTGCTCATTATTATGTGCGTCGGTAATCTCCAACGCACGAGGTCCTTGCTGTTTCGCACCTACGAAATCGCTAAGTCTAACAAATGCGCTCTTCTTACTGCTGTATCCCTTTTCCAAAGTAAAGGTGCAGATTGGAACGGTAGCGCCTTCGAAGCCAGAGTACTCCAGCTGAATCAATGAACTGATGTGTTCCTGTCGGATAATCCGTTGACGCATCTGCTCATAGGAAGATATGAACATCCACACGTAAGGAGTCATGAAGCCAAGCTGCCCATGCTTAGGCACCAACTCAAACAGTCTATAAATGAATGCCGCAAAGAGATCAGCTTGCCATTCTCATAATGGTCCTGCACGAACTGTTTGAGCTCGCCGCTCATATTCTTTGCGCCCATGTATGGCGGGTTTGCCACCACTGCCGCGTATTTGCGAGCGAGATACCTTGTTTGAGCGAATACGTCCTCTGCATGTTCACGCAGAAGTGGTCGAACAACGTATTGATGTCATCCGCGCTTTCCGGTGCTGACGCCGCTAATTCAACAAGCTCCTGCGGCGGCTGAATCAGCGAACCGTACACGTCCGCCTTCGCATAGGTGTTCCATACCGTGGAGTCCAGATTCACCTGGTATAGGTCATTCAGCTCGGCGACTTCGTCTTCCTTGAACGCAATCGGCACAATGCGCTGAATATTCGGCTCCACCTGCCTCTTGAAGAATCTACGGGAACGGGAGCGAGCTTCATGGTCAGAGCGAAGGCGGCAAGGCTTGCGGCTCGTTCATCGATTTCCATGCCGTACAGGTTGTGCTTGAGAATCAGGCCGGGAATATCGCTCGGAGCATACCCCTCCTCCTCGTAGATCTCATACAGCAGGTCGAACGCATAGGTGAGCATGTGGCCGGAACCGCATGCGGGATCGCATACGGTCAAATCTTCAGGCGCTTGGATGTTGAGAATATCCTCGTTCCCGGCGGAGTCATCCTCCGAAGGCTGAATATAGTAGTTCCAGTTCTTGTACAACTGGCTGTCTGGATGTGACTGCATCCAGAGCTGCCCACGGTGTTCTGCACAAGGTAGCGCACGATCCAATCCGGCGTGAACAGCTGGGTGGCGGCGGGAATCTCATTGGCTCCGGCTTTGTGGTTCTTCTTGAACCCGTCCATCACCTCGTTCTTGCGTTCCGAAATGTAGTACTGGTACAGCCAGCCGATGATCTCCACGTTGCCGGACGGATCATCAACACCGCAATCCTCCGGGTCATGACCTCCACCGCATTCCTCAACACGGACCCCTCGGCGAGCAGATCGGCTGGCATGAGCAGTTCATCACTCTGCCGGCTTCCTTGCCGACGTTTCAAACATGAACGGCAGGTTACGATTCCAGAACCGGCATTCGGATTGCAGCAGCAGACCATAAGCCAGGCCCTGCGGATCATCTGCCATGACGGAACCACTCAGCAATCCTTCGATGCGCTCTTTGGCCTTATCATTCCCCCGCAACGAGAACACCCTGTTGTCATACTCGCCTCGTTTCGCGGATGCAAGCACTTCCGGCAGACCATTCGTGCTGGTCAGAACAGCTGGAGAGACCACCGGCGTGCCGGTGAACCCGTGCACATCCATGTAACGGAACGCGATGATGCGATTGAACCACCGGTACGCATAACGCTCCACCACGTGCTTGCGACCCTGCTCACTTCCACCGGCCTGTTCGATTTCACGCTGCAGAAAAGCGAACACACGCGGGTCGTCAACCTGGGCGTCGGAATTCGGCACCAGTGCGGCGTCAAGCGTGCCTGTACCGCATTCATGAGCTGGCGGCGCGCATCCGTTGCGAAGGCTTGCAGTTTCGACGTGTTCATAGCAGGATCTTCTTTCCATTCTCAATGGCGGCGATAAGCTCACGGCGGTAAGCATCAAGGAAGTCATCCACATCATCCTTGGTTTCCAAGGCGTCCTTGGTATGCGGCCTGCTGATGGTGGCGAACGACACGGCCACGCGCGGGGTTTCCTCTTGCCATGATTCAGGAATGTTCGTATCCGTCGGTGTAGTAGATGGAGTCTGCGCCTCATCTGCGAGCGCGGTCTTCGGCCTCGGCGCGGAGGCTGCTAGCGTGTTGATGAGTTGCGGGTAAGTGCGTTCGCTCAGTTCGTGTACGCTTTCGCGCATGTTTGTAGATGAACGGTATGCGCTGCATGCGTCCCGCCACTTGGTCCAGTTCTGTCTCGACCTTGGTTTGCGCGGCTTGTGTTGCGTGCTGATATTCGGTGGAATCGTGGATTCTGGCGCGAATATCTTCCACGTCGTTAAGCGCGTTGGCGCGTTCGGTTTGGATGGTTGCGTCTGTTGCCTTACGCAGATCGTCAATGGCAGTCTTGAATTTATTGGTTTTGCGGAAGATGTTCGGGTCGTTTGCCAGCTGTTCCGCGGATTGGTACAGGCTTGCTGCCGTAGTACCAGATACATAGTCGATGTTCGGCTTGTTGTTTTTCAGCCATTCCAATCCGTCTGCAAGAATCCTGGATTGGGAGCCGTTGAGGAAAGCGACAATCGGGTCGATTACGTCTTCTTTAAACTCGAGCAGTTCTTCGGAACCGTTTTCGGTTTCTTGTGCGGTGAAATCGCCAAGCAGCCAGTCCTCACCCATTCCGGAGGCATAGTTGATTTTCTCAATGGCCTTGTCGAGCTGCTGCACAAAGCCGAATCGGGCATTGCGCACGCGCAGCTGGGTCAGACTCTCCGCTTCCCGCTTGAGCCGCGTGGTAACGGCCTCCGTCAGATCAATCGCGTTCGATGGCAGGTCCGTGGCGGTGAGCCCAAGGAAATCCCTGGCGAAGTCACGCAGCTGTGAAACTTTTCTCGTGTCGAATACGCGTGGCAGATCCACTCGGATGGAATCCTGCTTCTTCGTTTCCCTAAGCAAACGGGCGGCCTCGCTGCGCTGCACCGGCTTGCCATCCAATGTCAGTGTGATTCTGTCGGAACCATACAAGTGGCCGATGCATGCGAGCGTGGCGGCGTACGGCCAACCATAGGGAACGCTGCCGTAGGCATCAAGAAGGCTCTTGACGGTGGCGACCATGCCTTTGCCTTTGTCACGACTGACCGCGGCGAACACATCATCGGCGGGAACGTCGAGCTTGTCCTGCACTGCGTTCATGCCGTCAAGCATGCCAGGCTGGTGCTGCGAAGCGTTCATGATGATGCGAGCGAGATCCGTTTCCTCATATCGTTGCCCACCAAGTAGGGAAAAGTTCGTGTAGTACCGGCCGATGAGCGTTCCAAGCCCTTCCGCCATACGCGCCTGCACCTCGGTGGATTTCACTTCCACTTTTCCGCCGTTATAGTCGAACTCGCCATTGGCCGCGGCTTTGACGATGCGGGTACGCAGCTCCGTGTAAAGCCTTTCATTGGCGACGCTCTTGCGGGAGATGATCTGCTGGCGCACTTCTGACTGGCTGTTCTTGTCGGTGCGCATGAGGTATGTGTAGGTTTTCACGTACATGCGCAGATCATCGAACAGTGTTCTGTCGGACATATCCAACAGCAAGTGATGGTGTCGCGCATACCCATGCCCATGCGAATGGCATCGTCACGATCCTGCGCATTGGTCGAAGTGACCACGTTCAACCAGATGGGCTGTTGCGCGGACTGTTGCACCCCATCTATGCGCAAACCATAGCGGAACTGGGCACGCTGTTCGCCGTATGCCACGGTCATCTTGCCGAGCACGTCACTGACCAGGATCTTCTTCAGCTCGTCGATTTCCTTGCTGGAGTCGATGTCCGTGCTTTTGATCTCCTGCTCAATATCCTGCTCTTCGTTGGTCAGGTAATTGTAGGTATCTCCCACACGCTGCACATACGTGTCTTTTTCCAACTCTCCCAGAACATACTTGATGTTCCGTTCCAGTTCCATCACGTCCATGTCGAACTGGTCGGTCAGCAGGATGCGCAGGTTATGCGGTGTGGTGGGGAATCCGTCGACATGCTTGACCAGCAGCAGCACCTTCAGCAGGCGCACGCCCAGTTCCTTTATATCGGAGCCGAGTCTCTTTTCGGCTTGGTTGATGCGGAAGTTCGAGGTTGATTGGATGGCGTCGGCAATACCGTCATATAGTTTGTCGAACGGCATCAGAGCCCCGACCATCTCATTCTGGCTGGACCGCAGCGTGCTGCTGATGGTGGACAGCATGGACCGTTCACCCACAGATGCGTGGCGTCCGGAAAACATGTTGTACCGGCTCATTTCCCGCAGCACGTTCTGAAAGAGCTCGAACTCATAGTTCACAAACGGATACGATGCGATGAAATCGTCTTTGCTGTATGCCTTGTTATTACTGAATTTCGAAGTCTCACGAGTGAATTCGAACATGGTGCGCAGGTTCGCGTTCTGCTCATCCCACAGCTCGTTCATCACCGACTCATATTCCGGTTTCTTGGTAAGCAGGCGCTTCTGAATGACCTCCACCACGTCGGCGCTGTTGAGCTTCAGCTTGATGGAGAACCTGCCCTGGATCTTCGAGAAATCATAGCTTTGTTGCTTGGTCCGATCGCCAACAATGGTATCCATGTCTTCTTGGGAAGTGACCACCACCCATGCACGCCCGTTGGTCTTGACGGCAAGATCCTCGGCGATGGATTGCAGTGACAGCATGAGTTCTCTGTTCTCACCGATGAACTGGCCTACCTCATCCACGAGGAACAGGATGCGGTGGTTCGGTTCCTGACGGGACAGCCACACGTTCACGTCGTCTGCGAAGTCGCCGACCGTCATCGTGTACGTATCCTCGTACCGTTGGATGATGCTGTCTTGCTCCGGTTTGCCTGTCACCGCGGCATAGGCTTCGCAGATCTCATCATCCCATAGCACGGCCTCACCACGGCCTTCGCTCCATGGTTTGCCAGCCACCTGCTCGAATTCTTGTTTGAAATCCTTGAAATAACCATTGCTCGCCAAATCGCGTTCGAATTTCGCAACGTATGGATTCTTGCCGTAGAAACCACGCGCCTCATCGAATACGCGAACAAAAGCGTACAGCAGCATGTCGGAGGCATTGGATTTATCCGCCTTCTGATCGATGTTGAATAGAATCGACGTGGCTGGTATCGTCAAAGCCTTTTCAAGCTGACCTGCAAGCATCTGGTCATCCTGTGCTTCGGCCTTGCCCATGAAGGCATGAACAATCTGTTCGCGACTCATGGTCGGCTTATTGCCCTTGTCAACGAGTTCAGCCGGGACCTCGCCCAGAATATGCGACAGCATCTTCAACAGGTGCGATTTACCGGAACCGAAGAAACCGGAAATCCATGCGCCATTCTGTTCGTGGTTCGACGGGTCGTTGTATGCGTCAAGGAATTTGGCCAGATTGCGACAAATCTCCTCCGTCAGCACATACTCGTTGACCTCATCGTTAAGATTTTTCTCATCATTGGCCTTGATCACACCATTGATGTTGCGGTCAATGTCCTTGCTGAACAGCTCCTTGAAACTGATAGCGCTTTCCCCGTTCATCTGCGTTCCCTTCTTCTTTGAACGAATACTTGCAAATCCTGCCTCGTGTCATGTTGCAGCTGACAGGACATTCCTTTAAACCGCTATGCTTCCAGCTGCACGCTCATCTCACGCAGATTTTGCGCACGATAGTAATTGTCTCCCGGCAAACAGTTGAACAGCGACATGACCGATCCTGAAGTAGCGCTTCTTGTGAACGTACCCGGATAAAACAGTACCAGCGGGCGATCATCGATACGCCCTTGCAACGCGTTGAGCAGTGTATGCGCACGAATATACGGGTAAACCTTGCCGATTCCCGTAATAAACACGATATCGGCCCCGCCTTCGCTCTTGGCCTGCTCGTAATGATCACGAATGGTATCGGGCAGATGATTCGCATCGGCACCCAGTATATTGTCGAGCAATCTCAAGAAGTTATCCGTGTGAACATCCGATGAAACCTTTTTGTGGCGTTTTTCCTCCCTCTTGAATATGCGATCCAAAATGCCACGCTTCTCAAGAATCCCCAAAGCAATGTCGTACAAATCCAACGTAAGCACTTGCGGAGCGTAATCGCCATCATCTTTCGCGTCATCGTCTGCAGACGATTCGCCAACTGCTTGATATGCTCGGCGACTTCAAGCTCCTGCATGGGCGGGTAGTCATAGATGTAATACGGCTGTTCTCCCGCCAGCCCACTGTTGGTCCGGAATGAACGGGACTCCATGATCTCATATAAATGAGCGAAATCAGCATCAATGTCACGACGCTCATCCACAAATCCAATACCGGCGATGGAATCAGCCATGCTACCCTCCGTTCTGCTCATAACGACGATTCGCGCATCGGAAGATACCCGAACGAATCCGCCCTCTTTCTAAGAATATCCGCCAAAGAGGGACTGGGAAGGAAAGACAGCACCGTGTCGGAATTTTTATCGAACAGATGTGCCTCCCTCATGGCCTTGAACAGATTGGACCGAAGTTTCTTCGCCGTTCCCTCGCTTACGGTTTCCAGTTCAGGATGCCATGTGGCTTTGTCCGCAATGAACCGATCATAATCTTCAAAGTCCAGATGCGTATTGCCGGTAAGATAATGCTTTTTAAGTACTTCGCCGGCGAATTCCCCGACGATTGCGTAATAACGGCACATCGCGATCCACATAAGTGCCTCGCGGTCGGATGTGGAGGAATCCGGGCCTGCCAAATATGCAAGCTCCCCAACCGTGAGCGCACTGAGCCGCCTAGTAGTTTCCGCCACAACGCGCCTGTTCGCGGAATCCGTGCGAATCGCAAGAACGTTTTCCTCGACGGCCTGTTGGCGAATCGCGGCAATGGACTTGCCCACCTCAGTTTGGGAAGAACACTCAGCGTCGCCGCCGCCTGCATGATTCAGATGATTCAGATACATTTCCGCAAGCGCCCGGCCCTGCGAGGCAAGAAGTCCACCGACAGTGAAGGAAAGCCCGGTACCGCTTCCCCTGCGTCGCTTCCGCACCGTACGAGCCCGCCATGCGATTCTCCCTCTGCTAAGACATCAACGTTAAGACACAAGAATGTTTCAGAATATTCCTAGGTGTGGAAGTATCTGCGTATCAACTAGTGTGGAACCGTTTCGGTACATCTCGCG
>ENA-OQIC01001082-OQIC01001082.1-human-gut-metagenome-genome-assembly--contig:-NODE-1082-length-10305-cov-1.730497_pt1 | contig 10305 bp, 15 predicted proteins | sample MGYA00242572_ERZ504736 | MGnify/ENA primary metagenome ERZ504736 (study PRJEB26092, sample SAMD00036201) | human gut metagenome | host: Homo sapiens | study: EMG produced TPA metagenomics assembly of... | reverse complement strand
ATAGAATATTTATGAATTACTCTATTTTATAGAAAGAAATTGTCAAGACGAAGGGAGATAGTAAATGAAAAGTTGAGTACACAATCAAGATGAGATGGGAATCCATGCAAGACCAGCGGGAATGCTTGCAAAAGAAGGAAAGAAGTATGAGAGTAAGATTACAATTACAAAAGAAGGAAGAACGGTGGAAGCGTCTAAGCTGATGGCGTTGATGTCTCTTGCAGTAAAATGTGGACAGACTGTAGAAGTACAGATTGAAGGAAGCGATGAAGAAGCTGCATATGAAGGCATGAAGTCATTTTTGAAGCGAATTTGTAGGAAGTGTAAGGAGAAGTAGTATGGAATGTTTGAAAGGAAAATCAGTCTATAAAGGAGTTGCATTTGGAAAAATATCTGTGCTGAAAAAAGATGACTATGTGGTAAAGCGTGTAAAGATTGAAGATACACAGGCAGAGCTTCAGAGAGTGGAAGAAGCAGTAGAGGCTTCTAAACAACAGCTTCAAAAATTATATGAAAAGGCATTAAAGGAAGTTGGAGAAGCCAGCGCTGCGATTTTTGAAGTCCATCAGATGATGCTGGAGGATGAAGATTACAAAGAATCCATTGAAAATATTATCAGTACACAGCAGGTCAATGCAGAATACGCGGTAGCTTCTACAGGAGATAATTTTTCCCAGATGTTTGCAAGCATGGATGATGATTATATGAGAGCAAGAGCTGCAGATATTAAGGACATTTCGAATCGTTTGGTAAAAAATCTGTCTGGACAGTCGGCAGATGTAATGGATCTGGATGAGCCGGTCATTGTTGTGGCAGATGATCTTTCTCCGAGTGAGACGGTTCAGATGGATAAGGAGAAAATACTGGCATTCGTGACTGTACATGGTTCCGCGAATTCCCATACGGCAATTTTAGCCGTATGATGAATATTCCGGCTTTGATCGGAGTAGATATGGATTTAGAAGCGCTGCATACCGGAACAGAGGCGGCGGTGGATGGATTTCATGGAGAGTTCTTTGTGGATCCGTCAGAGGAAGTTAAAGAGAGGATTCAGAGAAAAATTGAGGAGGAGAAGGAAAAACAGGAGCTTCTTCAGCAGTTAAGAGGAAAAAGAAAATGTCACAAAAGGCGGAAGACATATCAATCTGTATGCAAACATTGGCAGTGTAGCAGATATGGGATATGTATTGGAAAACGATGCAGGAGGTATCGGGCTGTTTCGAAGTGAATTCTTGTATATCGGAAGGAATGAGCTTCCAGATGAAGAAGAACAATTTCAGGCATATAAACAAGCCGTGCAAAATATGGCAGGCAAAAAGGTGATCATCCGAACGCTGGATATCGGTGCCGATAAGCAGGCGGATTATCTGAACATTGAAAAAGAAGAAAATCCGGCGCTTGGATACCGGGCAATTCGGATCTGCCTTGCACAGCCAGAAATCTTTAAGACACAGTTGCGGGCACTGTTCCGTGCGTCTGCTTATGGGAATCTGTCGATCATGTATCCGATGATCACCTCCACAGAGGAAGTAGCACAGATACAGGCAATTGTGCAGGAAGTCAAAGAAGAGTTGAAAACAGATGGAATCCCATATAACGATGTTGAGGAAGGAATCATGATTGAGACTCCGGCAGCAGTTATGATCAGTGATGAGCTGGCGAAGATGGTAGATTTCTTCAGCATTGGGACAAATGACCTGACACAATACACATTGGCAATTGACAGGCAGAATGAGAAACTTGACCGTTTCTACAATCCACACCATAAAGCAATTTTGAAAATGATTCAAATGGTTGTGGACAGCGCACATCAGGAAGGAAAATGGGCTGGTATCTGTGGAGAGTTAGGAGCAGATCCGGAATTGACAGAGACTTTTGTACGCATGGGTGTAGATGAGCTTTCTGTAGCTCCGTCTATGATCTTGAAATTAAGAAAGATCATTCGTGAGATGGAATAGGAGAAAGGCACAGATGGAGTATGTTCGCAGGCATAAAAAGATTGTTCTGATCGGTCTTATCCTACTGGCAGTATTTACAGTTATTTTTGGTTTCCAGAGAAAAGCGTGATGGAACAATCTGTAGAAGATGAACTGAAAGATGAGCGAGAGAAGAAACTGTAAAAGTGCAGAATTTTATTTGGATCAGTTGACAAAAAAGGAGATGGAAGTATATCTGTTCCTGAAAGATCAGATTGAGCAATTTCAGGGAGGGATACTGACTCTTCCGAAAGCTGTGAACGGAAAAGAATATGAGCGGATCACGGTGGCATTGGAATATGAAGGATATAATTATTTCTATGGATTCGTAGATATTCCGATGAATGAAGATAATGTGTATCTTCTCAATGATGAGAAAGATTTTTCCAAGATCACAGAGGATGAGATCACAAAGGTCGTGCTGTTTTTATCCTGTGCCAGTGGGATTGAGACACCAGGGGAGATTGCAGATGACGGAACACTGAAAAATGCAGAGGAGATCCAGAAAGGCCTGTCGGTCAACGACGAAGAAAAGATAGTAAAGATTAAAGAAAAACAGGAAGAGACAGAGCGTGTACTGTCTGAGATCATAGATGGAATCCCTGAAAACAGCGGTCAGAAGAGTACCGTTGACTATTTCCTGAAATGGCTTGATCAAGAAATGAAGTTCCGGATGACACTGTCACGACGGCAAGTGAACTTTCACATATGGGAGAGATGCTGGAGCAAGTGTATCTGCAAAATCATCTTGTGGCAGTTACCGAGAAAAAAGCAAGTGTACTTGGGTATGCAAAGATTTTTTCGGAACTTTGCAGAAGAGCCGGCATGGATTCGCATGTTGTCATGGGACACTGGAATGGGAAATGGAGTCAGGATGAACAGTATGTTCTGTGCGCAGTGAAAATTGGAGATCAGACGGTTTACGTAGATGCCAGTGGAGCAAAAAGCAGTTCGCTGGCAGGACATCGATATTTATCAGAGAAGGAAGCAAAGAACCGTCTTGCCTTTGCAGACTGTTTTCAATATGACTAGGAGGAACAAGATGTTTAATTTTTTTAAGAAGAAACAAAACAATACATATATGCTCGGTGCGGTGGCAAAAGGAAAAGTCGTAGAGTTAAAAGAAGTAAACGACCCGACATTCAATTCAGGAATGCTAGGCCAGGGAGTTGCAATCGTGCCGTCTGAGGGCAAAATCTATGCACCGGCAGATGGAGAGATCGCGATGGTATTTGAGACACTTCATGCAGTCAGCATGACAGCAGATAATGGGGTGGAGATTTTAGTGCATGTCGGTCTGGATACGGTGGAGTTGAAGGGAGAAGGATTTGAGGCTCATGTTCAGGCAGGGGACAAAGTAAAAAAAGGTGATCTGATGTTAAGTGTCGATCTGGATGCGGTTCAGGCAGCCGGATATGATATTGTGACACCGATCCTCGTATGTAATACAGATGAGTACGCAGCAGTGGAAGGTCTTGCAGGGAAAGACGTTGTTCCAGGCGAAGATGTTGTGAAGATTCAGCTGAAAAATTAGCAAATTACTAAGGATTTTATTGCCGGGACTCCGGTGTAAAATAAATAATGAAAGAAAAAGAGGACTTTCATTGTGAATCAAAAGGGATTAAGAGTAAGGAGGAAAAAATTATGATGAGATATCTTCAAAGATTAGGTAAATCTCTGATGCTTCCGGTTGCATGTCTTCCAGTTGCGGCTATCCTGCAGGGAATCGGTTACTGGATCGACCGACTGGATGGGGAGCAAACAATGTAATTGCAGCATTTTTATTAAAGGGCGGCGGATGTCTGATCGACCAGATGCCAATCTTGTTTGCAATCGGTGTAGCTGTTGGTATGTCTGACGATAACGATGGTACCGCAGGTCTTGCCGGACTCGTTTCATGGATCATGACAACGACATTACTTTCCACAGATGTTGTGGCAATGCTCACAAACACAGCAGTGGAAAAGTAGACCCGGCATTGGAAAAGTTCAGACACAGTTCATCGGTATTCTCTGTGGTCTGATCGCAGCTGCCTGCTACAACAAATTTAAAAATACAAATTACCAGATGCATTTTCATTCTTCAGTGGAAAGAGATGTGTTGACGATCGTTACCGCAGGGGCATCTTTAGTTTCCAGCTTAGTGCTGTTCTTTGTATGGCCAATCATTTACAATGTACTGGTAGCTGTTGGTAAATTTATCATGGATTTAGGTCCGATCGGAGCAGGTCTTTACGGTTTCTTCAACCGACTGCTGATTCCATTCGGTCTGCACCACGCACTGAACTCTGTATTCTGGTTTGACGTTGCGGGAATTAACGATATCGCAAAATTCTGGGGAAATGCAGAAGGCGGTGTAATGGGAACAACTGGTATGTACATGGCAGGATTCTTCCCTGTAATGATGTTCGGTCTTCCGGCAGCAGCTTTAGCAATGTATCACACAGCAAAAGATACAAAGAAGAAAGCGGCAGCAGGTCTTCTGATGTCAGTAGCAGTTGCTTCCTTCTTCAATGGTGTTACAGAACCTCTGGAATTCTCCTTCATGTTCCTTGCACCGGCGCTCTATGGTGTACACGCAGTATTGACAGGTATCTCTATGGCAGTTGTTGCAGCACTTCCGGTAAGAGCAGGTTTCAACTTCAGTGCAGGCTTGGTTGAATGGATCCTGAGCTTTAAAGCTCCGTTTGCACAGAATCCATTGCTTCTGATCCCAATCGGTCTTGCAGTTGGTGCGGTTTACTATGTAGTATTCCGTTTCGTGATTGTGAAATTTAACATGAAGACACCGGGACGTGAAGATGACAATATTGATGAGACAAAAGTAGAACTGGCAAACAATGATTTCACAGGAATTGCAAAAATTGTTCTCGAAGGTGTCGGCGGACCGGCAAACGTAACTTCTATTGACAACTGTATTACAAGACTTCGTCTGGAGATCAAAGATTATACATTAATCGATGAGCATAAGATCAAATCTGCCGGTGTAGCAGGAGTGATCCGTCCAAGCAAAACAGCTGTACAGGTTATTATTGGAACAAAAGTTCAGTTTGTAGCTGACGAATTTAAAAAGCTTTGTAAATAAGCATGAGATAGTTTAATCCCTTTTAAAACATAACCGCTGTCGGGTAGCTGGAAGCAGTTACAAGGCGGCGGTTTTATGATATAGTGGAAACAGTATCATACAGATGAAATCAGGTTCAGGAGAGGAGAAAAAAATGGCAGGTATTTTAGAAGTGTGTGCAGACAGCATGGAGTCTGCTCTGGCAGCAGAAAGAGGAGGGGCAGATCGGATTGAATTGTGCGGAAATCTTGTGATTGGAGGAACAACACCGTCTCAGGCATTGTTTGAGAAGATCCGCAAAGAGACAAGCCTTAAAATCAGAGTGCTTTTAAGACCGAGATTCGGAGACTTCTGTTACAGTCAGAATGAGTATGAGATTTTGAAAGAAGAGGTAAAGTTGTTTCGGCGGCTGGGGGCAGACGGGATTGTGATCGGCTGCCTGAATCCGGATGGTTCCCTGAACATGGAGCAGATGCAGGGGTTGATCGCGGAGGCAGGAGATATGGATGTGGCTCTGCATCGCGCTTTTGACGTAAGCAGGGATGCCCTGGAAGCGCTGGAGCAGGCAATCTCATTAGGATGCCGGACAATTCTGACAAGCGGACAGAAAAACTCTGCGTGGGAAGGAAGAGGATTTCTTGCAAAGTTGCAGCAAGAGAGCAGAGGAAGGATAGAGATTTTGGCAGGAAGCGGGATCAAGCCGGAAATCATCGATCAGCTGCATGAGGAGACTGGAATTGCATCCTATCATATGTCGGGGAAAGTTGTTGTGGAAAGTAAAATGACTTTCCGGAGAGAAGGCGTCAATATGGGACTTCCAGGATTCAGCGAATATGAAATCTGGCAGAGCAGTGTCGAGAAAATCAAAGAGGCAAGAAAGATTGTAGATCAGTTTTAAAAGGATGTGAGGTATGCCCTTTCGTGTAGACAGAAAAATATCTGTCTGCATGGGAGGGCTTTTGAGTTTTTTGTTAAGGGGGAGAAAATACTTTTGCCTTTAAATTGACAAAAAGAAGTAGAAAGAGGTATACTAAAAGTAGATTTGAAACGGGTTTCATAATGAAAATTTTGTCACATTTTTAGGAGACAATGGAGCAGTGAACAGAAAGGAGGGAAAGTGGATGGCAAGTATCAGAGAAGTAGCAAAGCGCGCGGGGGTGTCTCCCGCCACGGTTTCCCGCGTGATTAACGGAACTGCGAGAGTAGATGAGGAGAAGCGGGAACGGGTGGAAAAAGCGATTGAAGAAACCGGTTTCAGACCAAACGAACTTGCAAGGGCGCTATACCGGAAATCATCAAAGATAATCGGAGTCATCGTGCCGGATATTGAGAATCCATTTTTCAGTGAACTTGCAAAGGCGATTGAGAAGGAAGCGTATGAACAGGAATATCGTATCCTTCTCTGTAACTCGGATGATCAGAAAGAGAAGGAACTTGCAAACCTGCAAATGCTTGCACAACTTCAGGCGGATGGTGTGATCTTAATGACAAATACCGGAGAAAAAAGCCAGAGTTATGAGGCAGTTTCCATGCCAATCGTTTTTGTGGACAGACGTTTGGATGAGATGGGACAGACAGTGTTATCGAGGCAGATCATTATGCAGGGGGAAAACTGGCGGCGGAGCATCTGATTGCATGTGGATGCAGAAAGATTACATGTATTCGAGGGCCCCAAGAATTGTCCAGCGGCAAGAAGCGATACGAGGGATACCGGGAGGTATGTCGTCAGTATAGCATGAAGGAGCGTTTTGTGGACAGTACATACAAGTATGAGGATGGAGCCAAAGCCGCAGAAGAAGTACTCAGACGCTATCCGGACACAGACGGAATCATTGCCTGTAATGATATGACTGCGGTTTCGGTATATAAAGTACTGCAAAAAAGGGGATACCGGGTACCGGACGACATCCAGATTATTGGATTTGATGGTGTAAAATTTGGACGTTTTTTGACACCGGAGCTGACGACAGTCGCACAGCCGATCAAAGAGATGGGCAAATGTGCGGTGCAGATGATTTAGGTACTGTGAAGGAACTTCCAAGGATAGAGAGATGAAGTTTCCAATGATGCTGATCAAAGGAGAGACAACAAAGAATAAAATGTAGAACATGGAGGACAATGGGTATGAAGTTGGCAGTAGTGGGAAGTATAAACATGGATATGACAGTGACCGCTGAGCGGATTCCGTTGAAAGGGGAGACACTGCTTGGGGACAGCATTCACTATATTCCGGGCGGGAAAGGTGCGAACCAGGCGGTCGCGATGGCGAGACTTGGAGCAGAAGTAGAGATGTTCGGATGTGTGGGGGATGATAGCAATGGAGAAAAATTGCTTGAAAATCTTAGAAAAGAAGGGGTCGGGACCAGACATATCAAAGTTCTAAAAGAAGTTCCGACCGGAATTGCCTTGATTACGGTTGGGGAAAATGACAATACGATCATCGTTGTGCCGGGGGCTAATGGACAGGTAGACCAGATCTATGCAGACAGTATCAAGGAAGAATTAAAGGCGTTTGATATGGTTGTGCTGCAGCAGGAAATTCCTCTGGAAACAGTCCACGATTTAATTTGCTTCTGCGCGGAAAATGGAATCAAGGTGATTTTAAATCCGGCGCCGGCAGCGAAGGTGCCTCTTGATATCATTGAGAAAGTGACGTATCTGACACCGAATGAACATGAGGCGGTACTTATTTTCGGTGAGGAAGAGACGACCGAAGAACTTCTGAAAAAATATCCAGAGAAACTTGTGATCACGCAGGGATCTAGGGGAGTATCTGTGTGCAGAAAAAATGGAGAAGTACTGACCGTTCCGGCAAGACCAGCAATTGTGCTGATACGACCGGGGCAGGCGATACATTAAATGGTGCTTTCTCAGTGCAGATTGCTAAAGGAGAGCCGATTGCAGAGGCGCTTCGTTATGCAAATACGGCGGCAAGTCTTTCGACTGAAAAATTTGGGGCACAGGGTGGAATGCCAACTGCAGAGGAAGTTGAGAGAGAATTAAAGCGGAACGAGGAAAAGATTGGATAAGTAAATAGCAATAGGATAAGGAAATGTAGTCTGCGGGCAAGAACTCACAGAAGATTTAAAAATTGATAAAAAGATGGTGGGCACAGCTTGACAAAATGGGACAAATGGAGTACGATAGGCAACATATAAGACATCAGCGATGAAAAGAATAAGTAATAACGGACATCACGTTCAGACAGAAAGCAGCCGGGTGATGAGAGGCGCATGGACCGTTTGTTATGAATACCTCTTGGAGCTTCACACCGAACAGATCAAGTAGGCTGTGACGGAGTAGATACACGTTATCGTATCTGAGTATTATGTTTTGTTCATCAGGAGAGGATGAGACACTGATACTTACTGAGACAGATGATGCGAGTCGTCTGTGAAAAAAGGTGGTACCGCAGGATTTACTCCTGCCCTTTCTGATGAAACAGAGAGGGCAGGAGTTTTTTTATTGCATAGGGATTTCTTCGGAATTTTCTGTAATAAAAACGCTTTGCATGAGAATGCGTAGTTCGCGGAAAGGGAATTAGCCGCTGGCGACATCGCTTGCGGAGAATGATACAGGAAAATAAGGATACTACCTGAAAGGGGGATACAAAATGGAACTTGGGATCTATTTGATGAAAATCGCAGATTTTTATATAAACAGCATAACCGGCAGGAGCCACTTGCACCGGGGCATTATCATGTTGTTGTCGTTGTATGTGTAGTGAACAGCAAGGAAGAGATTCTGGTCACACTTCGACATCCGGCGAAGGAAACTTACGCAAATTGCTGGGAAAATACAGGAGGAAGCGTACTTGCAGGGGAGACAAGCCGTCAGGGAGCAGTCAGGGAGCTTAAGGAAGAAACCGGAATCGGTGTATCAGAAGAAGAACTGATGCTGCTTGGAAGTGTCAGGGGAATCAGTGCATTTTATGATTTCTATGTAGTGAGAAAAGATGTAGAACTTTCGGATATTGTCCTGCAGGAAAATGAGACAGCAGATGCCCGATGGGTAACTTTGGAGAAATTTATCCAAATGGGAGAGGATGGAACACTGGCGGAACCGGTCTATAGACGCTTCCGGCAGTTTGAAGAAGCATTTTGGAAATTGATTAAAAATGAAGGAGAGGAAAAGAAACATGAAAATTTATGATGAATTGAAAGCAAGAGGACTGATCGCACAGGTGACAGATGAGGAATTGATCAGCAATTTAATCAATGAAGGGAAGGCGACATTTTATATTGGATTTGACCCGACAGCAGACAGCCTTCATGTGGGACATTTCATGGCACTCTGTCTGATGAAACGTCTTCAGATGGCAGGGAACAAGCCAATCGCTCTGATTGGAGGAGGAACCGGATACATCGGGGACCCATCAGGAAGAACAGATATGCGTTCAATGATGACACCGGAGCAGATCCAGCATAACTGTGACTGTTTCAAAGAACAGATGAGCAAATTTATCGATTTCTCAGAAGGAAAAGCTATGATGGTCAACAACGCAGACTGGCTGTTAGATCTGAATTATATTGAATTGCTCCGTGAAGTGGGAGCTCACTTCAGCGTCAACCGTATGCTGACTGCAGAATGCTACAAACAGCGTATGGAAAAAGGACTTAGCTCCTGGAATTCAACTACATGATCATGCAGGCATACGATTTCTACGCACTGTACCAGAAATACGGATGTAATTTACAGTTCGGAGGAGATGATCAGTGGAGCAACATGCTTGCAGGAACAGAATTGATCCGTCGAAAACTTGGAAAAGATGCAAGTGCGATGACAATTACACTGCTTTTAAACTCCGAGGGAAAGAAGATGGGAAAAACACAGTCCGGTGCAGTATGGCTTGATCCGAACAAGACTTCCCCATTTGAATTCTACCAGTACTGGAGAAATATCGCAGATGCCGATGTGTTAAAATGCATCCGCATGCTTACATTCCTTCCGCTGGAAGAGATTGATGCAATGGACAAATGGGAAGGAAGCCAGTTAAATCAGGCAAAAGAGATTCTTGCATACGAGCTGACAAAACTTGTGCACGGTGAAGAAGAAGCAGTCAAAGCACAGGAAAGTTCCAGAGCACTCTTCAGTTCCGGAAATGCAGCAAATATGCCTACTGCTGAATTAGAGGAAAGTGATTTCACAGAAGGAATGATCGATATCCTGACACTTCTTGTAAAGAGCGGACTTGTTCCATCCAAATCCGAGGCAAGACGTGCAGTACAGCAGGGCGGTGTGTCTGTAAACGGAGAGAAAGTAGAAG
>ENA-OQIC01001081-OQIC01001081.1-human-gut-metagenome-genome-assembly--contig:-NODE-1081-length-10307-cov-1.602947_pt1 | contig 10307 bp, 13 predicted proteins | sample MGYA00242572_ERZ504736 | MGnify/ENA primary metagenome ERZ504736 (study PRJEB26092, sample SAMD00036201) | human gut metagenome | host: Homo sapiens | study: EMG produced TPA metagenomics assembly of... | reverse complement strand
CGGGGCGAAGGAAAGGAAGGTGGCCTCGCCACTGGAGAAGGCACGCCGGACCGCCGAGCGGAAAGGCGCCTACGCCGAGGGCAACCGCAATAACTTCATCTTCGTCATGGCCGCACGGGCGAACCGGCTGGGCGTGAAGCGGGCCGAGATGGAGCTTACGCCGCTACCGCCTTCGCCGACTTGCCGGCGGAGGAGCGCCTCGCCGCCATCGAGAGCGCCTACAGCCACGTGGAGGAGCACGCCGCCGAGACGAGCGCCGCCACCTCCCGGAAAAAGGGCGGGGGCCCGCTGGACGTGGTCGCCGTGGAGAATTATATATCCGAGCGTTTCCTCACCCGCAAGAACGGCGTGAGGGGGTACGTGGAGGTAGCCACGAAGAAGAAGCGGAACGGTCAAAAGCCGGTCTTCAACCGGTGACCGACTACTGGGTGAACTCGCTCTGGCGGAGTCTCCTGAAGGACGGCCACTACTGCTCGCATAACGACATCCGGGCCATACTGATGTCGGACTTCAGCGAGACATTCCACCCTTTCCGCTCGTATTTCGAGGGGCTGGCCCCGTGGGACGGGGTGACGGACTGGATCGGGCAGCTGGCCGATACCGTGGACACCACCCGGCCCGCCTTCTGGCGGGGTTGCCTCAAGCGCTGGCTTATCGCGCAAGTGGCCGGCTCCATGGAGCTAGGCGTGGAAAACCATACCATCTTGCTGCTGGCCGGCGGGCAGGGGCTGGGCAAGACCTCGTGGCTGCGGAACCTCGTGCCGCCCGAATTGCGGGACTATCTTTTCACGGGCAATGTCAATCCCTATAGCAAGGGTTTCCCGCAGATGATGGTGGACTGCCTCTTGATCGTCATCGACGAGATGTCCGGCCAGAGCTACGCCGATCTGAACCGCCTCAAGGCGCTCACCTCCACAGGGGTCATCTACCTGCGCCGCCCGTACGGACACTATGCCGAGACGCAGATACGCCACGCCTCCTTCACCGCCACGGTGAACGACTTGCAATCGCTGCCGGACGATAACGAGTCTCGCCGCTTCCTCTGCTTCGAGGCCACACGGATCGATTACCAGTCGCCCGTGCGACACGCCGACATCTACGCCCAAGCTCTCGCCCTCTTCCGCCGGGGCGAGAAATACTGGTTCTCCGGCGAAGACATCCGGAAGATCAACGAGAACAACGAGACCTTCCGCCAGCGAAGCCCCGAGGAGGAATTGTTCTTCACCTATTTCCGCAAACCGGAGCGTTTCGACACGCCACAGTATCTTACGGCGAGCGATATTATGACGAAACTAAGTGTATTTACACGTATCACGCCGACACGTTCCAATATAGTTACGTTGAGCAAGGTGCTGAAAAAACACGGTTTTAAGCTCACGACAATACGTGGAAAACGCCTATTTGAGGTCGTAGAGATCACTCCGGAACAGGTAAAAGACAATTTGAGCACCCCGGAAGAAAAGGGAACGAAGAAGGAAGATGAAAAGAATCATACTGATAACCAAAACAATACAGCGAATCCTAAACTTCCATTTAAAGCAGGGGGTGCGCAGGGGTGCGCAAAAAAGAGTGGTTGGAAAAACATTTTAGAAATAAATAAATTGTATCACACACAGCAGTGTGACACAAATTTACATTTAACCAGAAAAGTTTTAGGAAAACACGTAAAGATGCGCACCCTTGCGCACCCCGCTATGTTTCAGCGAAGCTCATAAAGCTCCTCAAAAAGAGTTATGGATATCCTTTCTATTACAAATCAAGACCTTTTTCCCTTCAGAGGAAATGGGAACGAATCAAAGACCTTATCTTGATTTCTAGTCATATCAACCAATCTCCTCTCAATTGCTCTCCAATCGTATTTGCCATTCAGCATAACGATATCCTCATCGAAATCTATATCCTCAAAATAAGTAATGGCCTTGAAGGGCCTGATGACATTTGCCCCCGGAAATTTACGCTCATACATTCCCAACATGGAATTGAAAGGGAAACGGGTGGAGAGGAAAGCGATGTCGATGAAATCCTTTAGCCGTGACCCATCGTCGGCGATGGCAGAGAGCTTCATGGCAATAATATCCTGCATGCTGTACAATCTTATACCGTACTCGATATATGGCTTTTCAAGATACTCATAAGAGTGGGTAATGCAGTCAATCTTTATTCCGTCTATGGAACCTTTCAAGGTGTTCCTCTCCATAAAGCCGGTACGGAATCCATATTTATCCATAAGAAATCTCTCCAATTCCGCCGCATCAAACGGTTTCGGAGTGAAAAGATCTAAATCCACACTTCTCCTATGTCCTAAATACAGGGCTAAAGAAGTTCCTCCCGCCAGATTAAAACGGGTCATCGCATTTTCCGCTTCCAGCTTTTTCAGGAGTTCAAGTGTTTTTCCCGAGACAACTTCCGTGTGTAACATTTTAGTTCCTCCTTTTCAAGATTAAAGACAATACAAACAAAATTCATGTCTCGTGGAGATAAGCTTGGGAGTTCTTTTATTATTTCCCGGAATCCCTCTATACCTCCATATAAATTGAATGCGGCATAAAAATCCTTCAACCATCCTCTTTCAATGACACGCTGTACCACAATCTTCCGGGATTTCCACCAGTCAAAATGTGACAGGTCATACTCCCAAAGCAAGGAGGGAGAGATTGAAGAGTCTCCTGTATATGTCTTATATTCATCAAATATAGTCATTTTCCATCCTTTTTATAATATACAAATCTACTGTATTTTACTGGGGTATACAATTTCCATGCGCTTTTTATTGAGACACGGCTCGGAAACCAATGAGATACGGTCGCTAAGTCAATGGAATCCGTCTTGCGTTCCATTGACTTAGCGACCCTATTCCACCCGGATACCATCCGGCTCTCACGGCTCGCCGAGCGACTCGATGATGGCCCGCACCATGGCGGGCGAATAGACCCGCTCGCCCTCGTGATAACCCAGCGAAAGGAGGCGACCGGGCAGGCCGGGATAGATCGTTATCCAATGTTGCAGCTTGCGGTGGGCCGAGCGGGGATGCAGGTCGGGCAGGTAGACCTCGGCCAGCTCCATCCGCCCGTACGCTCGTATCTTGAATGTCGTTTCCATATCCTAAAGATAGTGAATCTCCGGCATATATCCATCATTTCCGGAGAAATAATTCACCCGAAATCACCCTAAGTCACCCAAAGCGACAAAGCCCCCATGCCCTGCCGTATCTTTGTATCAACATTAAAAAACAACACATTATGATCCGCTACAAGAAGTATCAAAACAAGAACGAGAAGAACGTGACAACCTTCAACAAGTGGTACGCCCGTGCCGTATGCGAGGAGACGGTAGACATCGCCGCCTTGGCCGAGCACATGTCCACCCACAACACCCCCTTCTCCACCGGCGCCATCCACGGCATGCTGAAGGACATGGTGAATTGTATCAAGGAGCTGCTGATGGACGGCAAGAACGTGAAGATAGACGACCTCGGCATCTTCAGCGTGGGCATCCGCTCGAAGGGGCCGTCACGCCGGAGGATTTCTCCACGCAAGGCAATATCACCGGCGTACGCCTCCGTGCCCGTGCCACGGGCAACCTCTCCAGCGCCTCGCTCAAGCTGACGGCCAAGCTCCGCGAGTACACCGAGTACTCGAACGGGGAGGTGACCCCGGGAGGTGGCGGGAGCGATTCCGAGAGCCCGGACGAGATTTAGGGAATTGAAAATTGAGAATTGAAAATTGAAAATTAAGTGGTATGGAGATTTCTGTTTTTATACGTGAATAGCTCCGCTGGCCGGGGGAGGCCGGGCGGGCGTTCCGGATCGATCCGGTGGTGATCTTGGCGCAGGCAGCCATCGAGACGGGTTGGGGCGAGAGTACGCTCTGCCGGGAGTATCATAACTTTTTCGGCATCACGGCCTACGGGCTGCCCAACGTATGGTGGACCGGCCGGTGGACGGAGCTGTCGCCCCGCTCGCTACGTTTCCGGATCTACCCGGACGATAAGTGCTCGTTCATGGATTACTGCCGCCTGCTTCGCTCGGCCTATCCCCGGGCGGCCGACATGAGCGCCAATCCTACGGCCTTCGCCAAGGAGATCGCCTACAGCCCCTACATCAGCGAGGTGAACGGCGACAACCGGGAAGCCTATCGTAAGCTGATCGTCCAGCTTTGCCGAAAAATCAGCTCGCAACTATCAATCGTTAATCAAAAGGGCGGGCAGATGCCGTCCCTATCATCAACTGTCAACTAAAATGAAATACCTTGAACTCATCCTCCATTGCCTCACGGCGCTCCTCCGGGTCATCTTCCCGCAGCATCCCCTGTTCCCGAAACGACAGACGCTACCGGCGCTGCTCCTTCTCCTGCTAGCCCTCCTCTCCCTCCTCATGCGGGAGACGGAGGTGACGCTAGCGGCGATCGGCGCCTCGCTGACGCTCTTCCGCCACGACGGCACCCCTCCTCCCCACCGCCCCCCGGGGCGGACTGGCTGGGTATCTCCGGCTACACCCTCCTTATAGCGGGGTGCGCAGGGTGCCTCTTGAAGTACTGGGGCTATTAGGGGAAATGGGAATATCAAAGATTAAGTTCTTTTACCGGGCACGAGTTACGTACCCGGTAAAATAGTGTCATATATCTTTCGTTTGTCGTAATTCGGAATAATGTTCCCTTGCGATTGATATCGCTCGCCTCAATTTTTCGGAAAGCACTTTCTTATCGGGTAGTTTTGTGTAATATTGCGCTACCTTTATCGGACTATCTTCGTCAAGCATTAGATATTCGATATGCTCTGTATTGCCTTCCGAACAAAGAATTAGCCGATTGGAGATTCTTCACCTTCTTTTCGCTCGTTCTTGTTCAAATAGCGAAGATATAGTAACATTTGCCCTTCGTATTCGGGCTTGAACTTCCCCAATTTGAGATCGATCGCTATCAGACGCTTTAAGCCACGATGGAAGAACAGCAAATCAATATAGTAATCAACCGCATCTACGGTAATCCGCTTTTGACGGTCAAGGAAAGCAAAATCTGTCCCCATTTCCTTAATGAAAAGCTGTATTTGGGAAAGAATTGCCATTTCGAGATCTTTCTCCGAGAATATATCAGGAAGCCCAAGCATATCAAGAAAGTAACTGCTGCGAAATATAAGGTCGGGCAATAGCTGGTTGTTTTCCTTTATCTCGTTCAGCTCTTTGCGTATCATATCTTCGGGTTTACGGCTAATGGCTGTACGCTCATAAAGTTGACAATCTATTTTTTCATCAAGTGTGCGAGTATCCCAATGCTCCATTCTGCACATTTCCACATAGAACGAGCGAGCTAGCTCATCTTTTACTCCCATAAGCGAACGAAGATGAGTCCAAGTCAATTGGCTACGCACCGCGTATCCAATCTCGTCTTCTGAAAAAGATACGCACTGCGTACACAATGTTTGAGTTTACCATATCCCCATCCGCTTCCATATTTTACAGTTAGCCGGGTAGCCAATTTTTTGATGACTTGTTTACCATATTCGGCACGCTGATTGTATAGTATATCTTCCTTAATACGTTTGCCTACATACCAATTCGTCATACATATCTCAGTATTCAAATAGGTAGCTACTTTACACGTACTCCATCTATAATGCCACATACATCATTATACAATAGTTCTTCCGATGTGGCTAAATTCAAAATATCATCTGCCATAATAAAAATAAATTAATCATCCCACAGCCCCTCCTTGGCGTTTCATGTACATAGTCATTGATTCCAACGCATCGATGAATCTCAACGTATGCATAATGTCATAATGCTCGTCAACCAAACATATGCCACCATATCGTTTGACATAACGATAGACCTGTGGTATACTTAGCCCATTCCGCTCGGCAAAATGACTGATAAGCGACATCAGATATTCCGCCTTATCCCTCAATATATCACTATTCATACCGATTCTCAATTATACGTTTTTACAAATATAGGTATTTTCCATAAACCCGCTTCTAAAAAGCCATCGGTAAATTTTGATCGAATATATATCTTTTATACCTAATCCCAAGCATATATCCACCTCAATAATCAATAATGATCCGTAGGCCACCAAGAGGGTTTATTCTTGGTACCTCGCCCATCATGGGTACAGTCTACACAGCGAAAAGGAGCATAAATATTTGGAGTGGTTGGTGATCCACTATAAATGTAATAGGTATAACCATCTGGTGCTATTCCTGTTAAGATATTTTTCGCACAGTCATAAGAAGTTTCATAGAAATCTCTTAGTTCCGGCATAAAGCGTTTCATAATCGTTGTATTAGTTACATCCACATAGCCTATCACCCATTCTTTAGGATCTGATACGCAAGATATATTACCTCTTCTTTCCGAAGGAATTGGAGAGAAAATACTCCCAGCCTGTTCTATGTTCCTTTGTAAATTCACAAAATAGTCATACGCTTCTTTACGTATACGGTTTTGCTTAACGTCTATATAATAAAGCATTGTCAATTTATCATGATCACGGGGGATCTCTATCAATTTTCTCTTATAGATAAGATTTACAGTCAGTTTATTTGTCGATTCCAATAACATCGCCTTAGAACTATCACGTCCCCAGCAATAATAAGTATTTTTAGATGTATGCTTCTGAAATAAAGTGAATTTATCATCTAAAAACCAGCGTTTGCAAATAGATCTACATGGAATTCCCATATCTCCTGATAAGTCCATTTATAATAAGTTGGCTCTACCTTGTTATCATGTGTAGTTACGCAGATATATACAGGAGTTTCTGATGCTGAACTTTCAACAGATATACTATCGATCACCGGAGTATCTAGAGGATTCAAATATTCCGATTTATATTCTTTATTATTCCAATTTATTGATAATCTATATTTATACGCAGGATTTAACTCTCCCATCGGTATTGTATAAACTCCATCTTACTCACGTTCAACGTTTCAAAAACAGCTCCTTTATCTGATTCAACAAAAACATTCGCATCCGTTATCGACTCCCCTTCCTCAAACTCATCCAACATCCTTACGCTATGGCTCAATCGTATCCGAGTCGTATCATTAGTTATAAAACCATCCACTACCAGCAAACCACCTATTTGGTTCACAATATCAGGCTCATAATCGGAGATACAACCCATGAGTGTTAGTAACCCTGTTATGTACATATATAATCTTTTCATATATACACTTTCTTTGGTTGGGAAAATTCATTAATCTATTGATAAAAAATCATATCAATAAGGCTTATAACAACAAAACTTTAAGTTCTAAAATCATCCTTTTAAATTATAAAGGGACAATTAAGTTTTTATCAGAAATCTTAATCGCCCCTCTTAATTTCAGATATTTTAATATACCATTACCTTATATTTATATAAGTTGTCCCAGCGCCAACCCACGTATTACCATCATAAATATCGCATACTAAACGAGCGCTACCAACTGCATAAAACTAACCGAACAATGATTTGTCCAAGGTGTTATATAAGCTTGCGGTGCTCGTATACTCCATTCCAATCTAGCACCCGGTATTAAAGGGCTATATTCCAGATGATACTCTTCTTGGGCATAACCCCCATTTAGTGTTACGTTAATAGGGCCTGATATAGTAGCAACTATCCCATTTGCCGCATTAGCTTGTAATATAGACTCTTTCTATATTTTCTTTGTCCACGTCAATATTAGTTTGCTGAGCATACATAAACTGCATTGATAATAATGCAAGCATAATAAACAGAACTTTCTTCATGGCTCTAAAAATTTAAATTAATAAATACATATACAACTACAAACTTACTTCAAGCAAGAAATAGGATACTTGCAAATCAAGTATCCTATTCTCAATTCGAAATAAATATTTTATTTCCAAGCATCCGGCTGAACCAAATAAGGTTTGCCGTTCTCGTCGTTACCCATGGTCAATACTTGGTCATCAGGAACAGGAAGCATAGTCTTTGCCGCAGGAAGCACAGAGGCTGCCGCAAATTTCGGAATATATTGCTTTTCGTAATTGATATAAGCGCTCAACTCTGAGGACATTACATCACCACCCCAACGAACCAAGTCGAACCAGCGCTCACCTTCCATCGCCAACTCAAGCTTACGCTCCATACGGATCGCTTTGATACAAACATCTTGCTTGTGAAAGCCGCATGAGATGTAGGATATTCAGCGACCTTATAGTTTGCGGCCGCTTGACCGTTTTCTAACTTAATAATATTCACATCCAAAGCTGCACGTCTACGAACATCGTTTACTTGTGTCATCGCCTCAGATAATTGACCAGCGTCAGCTAAAGCTTCAGCGTACAACAATTTAATGTCACGCACACTAAGATATTGCATATTCATAGCAGACCCCGGTGCCCAACCATTAAATAAGTTCTTCATACCAGCGGCCTCTTCTGCCTTACTAAACACGTGCTTCTTCGGCATAAAGATACCACCATTTACAGGGTTACGAACCCAATCATCCTTAGGCATACCCCAATCTTTGTAAGGGATTCCATAACGACCTACAGCAAAATCCAAACGAGGGTCTACCGCAATACTATTATCTGTTACGACAAATGGCTCATTTGTTCCCGTACCTTTTCTTGAAACAGTCGCTTTATTTCTATATTCACCATTCAAATAAGGTAAACCTTGCGCGTCCACTTGGAAAGAGTTCACTAATTCGAAAGAAGGTTGATAGAAACCACAGCATCCACCGGGACCTGAGTTATGCGGATAATTCAGACAGAAAGGAGCACCACCAGTGTTTTCGTCAGCAGCAGAATATTGAACAGAGAAAATAGCCTCTTTACCATTCTCAGTCAGCGCATTGAAGTTGTTATCCAGATCGTCCTCCAATCCATAAGCTGCCCCACTACTGGTTGTACCATTATTCACGACATCAGCTAAAACAGTTTTCGCGGCAGCGATGTCTCCTTTATGCATTAAGATTTTACCTTTTAATGCTTTCGCAGCCCAAACATTCGCACGACCAACTTCAGTCTGAGTTTCCGGAAGATTAGCGATCGCATCGTCAATATCCTTCAGTACATTATCATAAATATTAATATCATTATGTACTTTAGGATCATTCTCCGTATAGGTCTCATCAACCCAAGGAATAAATGGACCAAACACACGAATTCCCTCAAAATAAGCCAATGCACGCAAGAACTTCAACTCACCATAGCGGCTTTTACGATCGGTATCGCTCATACCCGGCATACCTTCAGCGCCTTGCCAAGCTTGAAGAGCTAAGTTCACTCGTTTAGCCATTACATAAACCCACGCCCACTTCTGCGCTATATAGCCATTAGTAGACAGAGTATTATACATCTCTATCTCATTCACCACGGATTGGTCACCCGGGTCGGAACCTTTATTGGCGTCACCACCATAAATACCACCCCATACCCAGTTAAATGGAGATGCTTGATAAGGATCATAACCATCCACCGGAACAGCCAAGCCTGCATAGGCACTAACAGTTAACAATTCCACACCCGTTGGATTGGCTAGAGCGTCCGGTGTCAATGCTCCTTGAGGTTCTTTCCCCAAGAAGTCATCGCCGCAAGAACTAAATGAAAGCGCAGCAAGACAGCCTATCGCCAAAATATATTTACTTTTCATAATGATTCTTTAAATTAAATTAAAACATACACACCTTAGAACGCAAAGTTTACACCAAACAAGAAACGTCTTGTTGAAGGCCAACCGCCATATCAATACCTCTCTTCAAGTCAGCACCGACACCGTTGTCATCCACATCTTTCATTTCCGCATTTGTATACTCGGGATCCAAACCATCATATCCTGTAATGGTGAATAAGTTCTCCGCTTGCACATAAATACGTAAATTAGAGATAGTAGCCTTCTTCATCAACTCCTTCGGGAATGTATAACCTAGGACCAAATTCTTCAATCTAACGAAAGAGGCATTCTCTACATAGTATGAGCTAGAGTTCGTTCCTGAATAGGTATCACCATAATCCAAAATAGGTAAGACAGCTTTGCTATTGTCAGCACCCGGTTTCCAAGACAAATCTCTCATGCGAGAAGATTTATTACCCTCGAATAACCAGAAATCAGTAAAGTACTTCGTATTGTTGAACAAATCATTACCGATCGTTGAATAGAAGAATGCCGTCAAATCCCAGTTTTTCCACGTTACAGTAGCGTTCAAACCGGCGATCAAGTCAGGATGAGGAGAACCGATAAAGGTACGGTCATTTCCATCTAACTTACCATTTCCATCTGTATCAGCAAATTTAAACTTACCGACCCAAGACTTAGCGTCCTCCGCATTTTTAACATCTTGCCCCAGAG
>ENA-OQIC01001080-OQIC01001080.1-human-gut-metagenome-genome-assembly--contig:-NODE-1080-length-10309-cov-1.803182_pt1 | contig 10309 bp, 14 predicted proteins | sample MGYA00242572_ERZ504736 | MGnify/ENA primary metagenome ERZ504736 (study PRJEB26092, sample SAMD00036201) | human gut metagenome | host: Homo sapiens | study: EMG produced TPA metagenomics assembly of... | reverse complement strand
CAGTCCGGTCGGAATCAGGAGTCTCTCCAGGAATCCGTAAATGAATGTGCCGAATGCACCTGCGGAAGCCAGCAGTGCGCCGAATCCATTGATTACCATGTTAAATAACGGCCATACGAAGAACATTACAATGGCTAAGAACGGAATCGTTACAACCATCATAATCGGAACAAATCTCTTGCCGCTGAAGAAGCTGAATGCGGTCGGCAGCTGTGTCTCGTGGAAACGGTTATGAATCATAGCAGTCCACAGACCAACGATAATACCGCCGAAGATGCTCATACGATAGGTGAAAATACCCATTACTGTATCATAGGCTGCGTTTTTCTGAGTTGCTTCCAGCGCGCTCATGCCCTGTCCCATCAGGTACTCGATACTGGTCGTCTCAGCGTTCACACCCTTTAAGCCCAGGAAGAAACGAATTGTCGTGTGGAATAAAATAAAACCGATAATAGAAGCAAAGGTTGCCACTTCTTTATCTTCTCTGGACATACCCTGTGCCACAGACATACAGAACAGAATCGGCAATAAGCCGAACAGTCCGCCCGCCAGAGCATTAATCAGACTTACAAAATCGTTTACAAACCCCACATTCGCCAATGCATTTCCAAACACATTCGGGTTCAGTAATGTTGATGCCAAACCTAACAACAAACCTGCTGCCACGATGATGGACAATGGTCCCATCAAGGACTTACCAAGTTTTTGTATAAATGTTTTCATACCTTTCTTCCTCCTGTTGTTTAAGTTAAGATGTGCGCACCGTGACTTTATTCACACTGCCATTATAACATCCGAGGTTTTGAAGTAAATAGTGGTAGTGTCAAGTAATCTATGAAAAAACTGAGCCGAAAAAACAGGCTCAAGTGAACCTTGAAAATTGCAGATATTGATGGTTTTAAGACCTTGGGGCGTTGCCCCAAACCCCACAAGGGACTCGTCCCTTGACCCATTAGCGGGCTCTGCCCGCACCCGTCCTCGCCGGAAGGCAGGAAAAGGCGCAGCAGCCCCCTTTTCTGCGGGACAGGATAATCCGTGAACCTTATGTCAAGGGACTTTCGCGGCATATCCTCACACGGCTCTGCCGTGTTCCGGTATTCCACGGTTCCTCTGACAACGGTTCCGCTCCCCCTGCTCATTTTTCGGAGGCTTTGTGGGCGATCTCATCACGGATCAGGCGTTTGATGGCACCCTGCTTTGAGGGCTGGCTTTGGAGCCAGCGGATGATGTCCGCATCCGTATGGATGTTCAGCTTCATATAGAAGCCGACGGTGTTGTTTTTGTTGTATTTTGCCTGCTTCTGGTTACGGGCATCGATTGAATCCAGCCAGTCCCGCATGATAAGGCTCCTTTCCGGTAGGTATATACCTACCATATGTATTTATATTTCCGCAGCGGAAGAGTCTGTGGCTGCAGCCTGCTGTTTCTGTAGGTTGAGGATTGTCTGCTGGCCGAGGAAGATGAGCAGCTGCCATTTGCCCGGCATGTTGTCGGTGCCCTGCAGTATTTCCACTTCGTTGAGGACTTTGTATTTATTGTGCTTATGCGGGCGGAGGAAGTTGTAGTAAGCAACCCAGAGCGCCAGGTCATAGTTGGCGCCGTCGATGTTGTCAAAACCGTTTGTATGGCGGTAAGAAGCCTTATAAGTGCGGTTGAGCCGTTCGAGCATCTGTTTGAATGGGCGGTATTCTGTGGAAACAGCATCGTCGTTGGTAAGGCCAATGACCTGAGTGATATTGAAAGAAAAATCCATGCCTGGCTTCTTTGCGAACTCCATCGCAGCGAGGGGATAGGCGCTGTAGCCGTCAGCAATGAACTTAAAGTTCTCCGGTAGCTTTGCGAGCCCCCGGAAAGCCATACGCATGGCGAGGATGCAGGGACCGACGCCACGGTTGTCAGATACCTGATAGCCAATGATGGAGCGGGTTGCGGCGTTCATGATAAGCCAGACGTAAGTTTTGATACCGCGTATTTTTATGTACGTTTCGTCAGCTGTGAACACATTTCCTTTTTCGTATGGATACTGGTCAACAAAGGGTTTGATGCAGATGGCAGCGGTTTTGCAGTAGTTGGCGATCTGCTGGTGGGAAATACTGATGTTGTAAAGGTCTTTCAATGCCTGTGAAGTTTTACGCAGGGAAAGTCCAAGATTGACATGAAGGGTAAGGCATAGGGACATGACGTGGGCATTGTGCTTGCTGAATTTCAGGGAGGAGGCATTCTTCGGGAGGGTATTTAAGTCCATGGAGAAAAAATCCATCGTGAACTCACGGTAGATGTAGTGGAGCTTGTATTTATTCTTGCCATAGCCTTCTTTGAGGTCAGCCTTATCGACCTTTTTAAGGTTGTGAAGATAATACGGGCATTTCGGATTGACACATTTATGGACAATAAAGTGTTTCCGGTCTTTCTTCGGAACAAGTGCATTGCCGCAATGTGGGCAGCGCAGCTTTACAGAAGAAAAACGGCTTTCCGCAGGGGAGAACCTGGCGGCACAGACCTTGCAGAGGAGCTGGCCTTTGGAGCCGTTGTTCTTGTAGAGGAAGGGTTTTGGGGCATCACAGCGTGGGCAGGTGCATTCGTCAGGGATGTCACACTCTGAACGGCGGCTGACAGGACGGATCTTCTTGCCATAGCGTTTTTCGTAGTAAGGGATCAGTTCTTTGTAAGTCCAGTCCTGGCGGAAGTCGGTAACCAGAGGGAGTTCATCAATCTTGAACTTCTGGTACTTTGGGGAGTGGGAATCATCAAAAGCCCACTGCTTGAGAGGGATATATCTGCAAATGAAGTTGATTAACCAGCAGTTCTGGCGATAAAGGTCTTGAATTGTCTGGAGTAAATAAAGTATAATGTCCATGAGCATTGGCTCCTTTCTGGGGTGTTTGTTTGGCGATAGACATTATACCAGAAAAGGGAGGTCAATGCTCTTTTTATTGCAGATTTCCCTTAAAATCAAGGTTTTTATTAGATTTTGGAACAAAAAACAGGTGGTGGATTTGACACTACCGCGTAATCTAAGGAGGGTTAGAAGATGAAAAACGATTATTATTCTGGTACATATATCCCCGGAATCGTGAAATGGGGAAAGATTACACTGCTGCTGGGCATTTTCGCGGGATTCCTTCCTGCGCTGGTGATGGCCTTCAGAGGCTACATGCCTCCGGTGTCAGCCATTATCGCGGGTACTCTTATGCAGATCAGCGTAAGCGGAGCATTTTACATTGTTGAGCCCATTTCCTACTTCCCGATTCTGGGCATTCCGGGAACCTACCTTACCTTCCTATCAGGCAATACCTCCAACATGCGTGTGCCATGTTCTTCCGTGGCGCAGGAGGCAGCCGGAGTGGAGATGGGGACGGAGGAAGGCTCCATTATTTCCACTATCGGTATTGCCACATCCATTCTCGTCAATATCGTGATTCTTACCGTGGGAGCCGTTGCGGGAAGCGTTATCCTGAACATTCTTCCTGCACCTGTGAAGGAGGCGCTTAATTTCCTGCTTCCCGCGCTCTTCGGTGCTGTATTCGGACAGTTTGCCGCAACACGTCCCAAACTGGGCGTGGTGGCTGCCATCATCGCCATCGGAATGAACTGGCTCATGAAGCTGGGCTTCTTAAGCTTTATACCGGGCAATCCATCCTATGTGGTTATTCTGGTAGCTGTATTTGGCTCCATCTACGCCGGCAAGCTTCTTTACAAGAAAGAGCTGCAGGCTGACTGATAAGAAGAGACTGATAAGAAGAGACTGATAAGAAGAGGCGGATAAGCAGAGACGGATAAGCAGAGACGGATAAGCAGGGACGGATAAGGAAAAGGGATAGGATACCTTGCACAAGCGCCCGGGGCACGGGCGCTGCGTGCACATGAAGGCTTATATAATGAGGAGGATGACTATGCTGTCACGCGAGCGGATGCAGGAACGTTTTTTGGAATTGGTTCAGATTTACAGCCCTTCCGGCGGGGAGAAGGAGCAGTGCCGATGGCTTATGGACTATTTTAAGGAGAGAGGAATAGAGGCTTCCATAGATGAAGCCGGGAAGGCATATGGAGGAAACGGCGGAAATATTATCGCCCATGTCAAGGGAGAGCCATGTAATCCTCCCTTCTGCTTTGTGGCCCATCTGGACCAGATTGAGCCGTGTAAGGATGTGAGGCCGGTGGTGGATGGCCATATCATCCGCACGGACGGCACCACCACCCTGGGAGGCGATGATAAGGGGCTGTGGCCTCCATACTGGAAATCGTTGAGGATATTGTGGAGACCAACAGGCCCCACAGGGAGTTCTATATCATGTTTACCGTCTCTGAGGAGACAAGCATGCAGGGAACCAAACACATGGACCCGTCCCGCCTGCCATGCAAGAACATGGTCATAGCGGACGCGACAGGCCCGGCAGGAATCATTGCCTATAAGCCCCGGCCATGGAGGCCATAAGGTGCACGGTGAGAGGCCGTAAGGCCCATGCGGGCATTGAACCTGAAAAAGGAATCAATGCTGTGGTGGCAGCGTCCGGGGCAAGTCAGCCGGATGCATATCGGGCGGATTGACCAGGAGACCACATCCAATATCGGGCGGATCGAGGGAGGGGCAGCCACCAATATCGTGACTGATGAAGTGACATTTACCGCCGAGATACGTTCCCACAGCATGGATAAGCTGAGGGATGAAGCGGCTCACATGGAGGAATGCCTGAAGGCAGCCTGCCTGGAGATGGGGGCCGCCTATGAAATGGAACATGAACTGGCATATCCTTCCCTGGAGGTAAGTCTTGACAGTGATTTGTACCGCATGACAGCCCAGGCCATGGAGAAGGAGGGAATCGAACCCAGGCCCATGGTTATCGGCGGCGGCAGCGACGGCAATATATTGGCCGGATACGGCTGCAGCAGCTTATATTAAGCGTTGGCATGATGGACGTACATACTGTGCAGGAAGCATTGGATATGGATGAACTGTGGAAGGCCACCAGGGTCATGAGCCGGATGACAGAACTGTAAGTATAGATGACAAGGAATGATGATATGGACAAAGAAGAACTGAAACAGAGATGCCTTAATGTGATTGAGGAACACCGGGACGAAATCATTGCCCTGGGAAAGGAAGCTTATAAAACGCCGGAGCTGGGCTTTAAGGAGTTCAGGACGGGAAAACTTATGGAGGAAGCTTTTGCAAGCTTGGGCTGGAGCCGGAGACAGGTGTATCCTATACAGGCTGCCGTGTGTCCTCCGGTCCCAAGGGAAACGGGCCCAGGGTGGCGGTGATGGGAGAGCTGGACTGCATCATGTGCGACTCCCACCCGGATGCAGCTGAGGGCGGAATGGTTCATGCCTGCGGGCATAATGTGCAGCTGGCAAACATGTACGGGGCAGCAATAGGTATCCTTACGTCAGGCGTCATGGAGCACCTGGGGGGCGCCGCTGACTTTATAGCCATACCAGCAGAGGAATGTGTGGATTATGAGTACAGAAACCGCCTCATGAGTCAGGGAACCATCCACTATCTGGGAGGAAAACAGGAGCTTATGTACCGCGGTGGCCTGGACGATACGGATATGGTTCTTCAGTGCCATATGATGGAGATGGAGCCGGGAAAATGCTGTATCCTGGACACTAAGGGCAATGGATTCATCAGTAAGACCGTGCATTTCCTGGGAAAGGCGGCTCACGCCGGGTTTGCCCCGGAACAGGGAATCAATGCCTGAACATGGCGGAGCTGGCCATGAACAATATTCATGCACTGAGGGAAACCTTCAGAGACGAGGACAAGGTGCGGGTAAGCATTGTAATCAAGGAGGGCGGAGGCCTGGTAAATGTGGTGCCGGAGCGCGTTACCATGGAAATCATGGTCCGTGCCTTTACCATTGACGCCATGGAGGATGCCTCCCATAAGGTGAACCGGAGCATGAAGGCAGCTGCCATGCGTTGGGGGCAAGGTGGAGATTCACGACTGTATCGGCTATCTGCCTCTGAACACGGACCGTCAGATTGCACGATTGTACCGTGACAACATGATGGCTTACGAACATGCCGGGGAAGATGCGTTTGTGGAGGACTGGGAGACAGCCGGCTCCACGGACCTGGGGGACATTTCCCAGATCATGCCCTGTATGCATATCTGGGCAGGTGGCATAAAGGGCGGTCTACACACGGAGAATTACCGGATGGACGACCCGTACACCGCCTACATTGTGCCAGCCAAGATGATGGCCCTTACCATCATTGATCTGCTGTGGGATGAGGGCGCTAAAGGAAAGGAAATCATAAGGGATTTCCGGCCCGCACTGACAAAGGAAGAATATCTAAATCTCTTAAAAGACCATCAGGTGGTTGATTTATACGATGCTTCTGATTTATAATCGGTATAAGGCGCGCTGTGCGCAAAGAATCGGGAGGTTGACAGTATAAATGATAGTGGGAGTAGTGGGGCCAAGGGAATCCTGCGTAATCATCAGGAAAGCAATACAGCAGATTGACCAGAGTCATGAGGTGCGTTTATATACAAGAGAGCTGGTAAGGGAGGCCGTGGATGTCATTGATACCTGCGAGCAGGAGTGCGACGGCGTGATATTTACCGGAAGCGGCATCTGCGACTATGTGCTGGGGCATCACCAGATGCAGAAACCTTACACATACATCAGACGGTCCGCCAGCAGTATTGCGGAAGTATTTCTGAAAATGGTCAGGGAAGGGCGGGAAATCGACACCTTCAGTATTGACGTGGTGGAGAAGCAGATTATTGAGGATATCCTGGATGCCTTTCACATACAGCCCAGGAATATATATACCTGCCCGCTGCTTGCAGGCGTGGCGGAGGAAGAGTATGTTGCATGGCATATGGAGCTGCTGGAGAAGAAGATGACCGATGTGGCGGTCACTGCTTATGTGGCAGTCTATCATATGATAGAAGAAAAGGGCGGCAGGGTCTTTTACCTGGAGCCCAAACGCTCCCAGGTCAGGGATGCCCTGGCCGATCTGGACAAGGGCTGGGCCCTGGCTCAGGCAGAATATTCGCAGATTGCGGTGGAATTGATTCAGATGTCCAACTTCCCGGAGAGGGAGGACCAGTATTATAATGCCATGGCAAGCAAGGCGGAATTTGAAGTGGAACTGATACGCTATGTAAGGGGAATCCAGGGCTCTGTATTCCCCTTTGGGCGTGATGAATATGTGATTTATGCCAATTCCGGAGTGGTGAAGGGAAAGAAGAACCATAAGGATCTGAGAATTCTTCAGGGTGAGGGAAAGAATCTGGGACTGGTAGTAAATGCAGGTCTGGGCATGGGCGTGACGGCTTACCAAGCAGAGATGCATGCAGGAAGGCTCTGGAATATTCTCTTGGCAAGGGGATGAGGAATCTTTCAGATTGATGAGGGAGAGAAGATTCATGGCCCGCTGGGCCTGGAGCAGCAGCTTCAGTACAGCATGATATCCTTTGACCCCAAAATACAGACGATTTCCGAAAAGACCGGACTCAGTATGGAATCCATATTGAAATTCAGGCTATTGCGGATGTGAGGAAGAGCTATGTGTTTGACGCTTCGGAACTGGCGGAATGTCTGGGCATCACGGTCAGGAGCGCCAGGCGTATTCTCAGTAAGATTCAGGCAGCCGGACTGGGGACGGTCTGTGCCAGGGAAAGCGCTGCCAAGGGCGGCCGCCCCAGGGCTTTGGTGGAGCTGAATTTCGGTCTCCGGGATAAGACTCATAAGGATTAGCTGATAAGGATGAATACCTGTTCCGGTTGTCACTGCGCTGTATTTCTGATAAAATGGTTCCATGGAAGTGTAAATGGAAACATGGAAGTAAAACGCGGAAATATATAAGTGGAAATAAAGAATCGGATACAGGAGAGAAAAGGCAATGGACTACAAGATAATCGTACTGGATTTGGACGGTACACTGACCAACCGTGATAAAATCATTACGCCCAGAACAAAAGAGGCCCTGATGAAGGCCCAGGAAGCAGGAAACGTGGTGGTGCTGGCATCCGGCCGTCCAACGGCAGGCGTGGAGCCGCTGGCAAGGGAGCTGGAGCTGTCGCATTTCGGCAGCTATATCCTGTCCTACAACGGAGGAATGATAACCAACTGTAAGACAGGTGAAACCGTGTTTTCTTCATTGCTGCCCAGGGAGTCCAACCAGAAGATCATCGGGCTGGCAGAGGAGCACAGGGTAGATATCCTTACATATGAAGCGGGGAAATTATCACCAACAATGAGGAATGTCCCTACGCCATTGCCGAGTCCAATATCAACCACCTGCCTTTGCGACAGGTGGAGGATATGAAGTCCTATGTGGATTTCAGGGTGCCCAAGTTCCTGATGCTGGATGACGGCGATTACCTGGTGACTGTGGAGCCTAAGGTAAAGGCTGCCATGGGCCGCGATTTCAGCGTGTACCGTTCCGAGCCGTATTTCCTGGAAATCATGCCAAAGGGAATTGATAAGGCCCGGTCGCTGGCCCGTCTGCTGGAAGTGCTGGGGCTTGACCGGGAGCAGATGATAGCCTGCGGCGACGGTTACAATGACCTGACCATGATTAAGTATGCCGGCCTGGGCGTGGCCATGGAAAATGCCGTTCTCCCGGTGAGACAGGCGCTGATTACATCACTGCATCCAACAACCACGACGGCGTAGGGGTGGTGGTTGAGAAATTCATGCTGTCCTGAAAGAGGCAGGGAACACAGAAGAAAATATACCCGAAAAAATGCCCTTATAAAATCTCCCGCCACGTATGGACTTCAGACTTTAATATGCTAAAATGAACAAGTATGGGGCTTATATGACCTGTAATCATTTTACAATACCATACGGAAGGGGAAGGCCGTATGAATTATAAGGAGAGATAACCAGGACATGAACAAGAAAATTAAAACAGAAGCAGTGGACCATCTATTTGATGCCATACTGACCTTAAAGACTCCGGATGAATGCTATAAGTTTTTCGAGGACGTATGCACCATCAATGAACTGCTGTCCCTGTCCCAGCGCTATGAAGTGGCCAAAATGCTGCGGGAAGGCAAGACCTACCTGGAGATTGCGGAGAAGACCGGCGCATCTACAGCTACCATCAGCCGGGTAAACCGTTCGCTGAATTATGGAAGCGACGGATACGACATGGTATTTGCCAGGCTCACAGGGGGAACGCAGGCAGACAAGGGGGATATCGAAAGCTGAGTATGATAAAGGGTGTATGAAAAAACGGATATTGCGGCGTGGCCGCGATATCCGTTTTTGGCTTTTGTCCGCTATGGGCGGGTTTCAACCGGTTATGAAGCCTACTTCTTGCGGGGAGCGGGCGCATCCTCCCTGAGCTGGTCCGCAATCATTTCAATCATCTGTGTCTTCAGATACACGTCAAAGGACAGCTCGCAGATAAAGGCAAACAGCTTCAGGTACTCCCTGTCCTCATCATTCACAGGAGCATCTGAAAATGTATCCTGGGCCCGGGCAAACTTGGCCGCCACATCAGACTTCAGATTATTCATCTCGCCCTTTTCCAAAGTAAATACTTCGTTGTAGATATCTTCCAGGGACAGTTGGGATGTCTGGCCTGAGAAATGCTTTGATGTAATAGGACGGAAAAGCTCTTCAATATCACTAAAGGACAGAAGGTTTTTAAAATAATATATGAACACAAGCATCAGCATGTGGTCCTTGGAATACTTCTTCTTCACCGGGGGAGGCAGAAGATTATTCTTGGCATAATTGTTAATCATGGTCTTGGTCAGGACTTATCACCCGGATGGCGTCTCATATCTTTTAAATGGCTGTCCATGAAGGTGGTAACCTGGTCCATGTACAAATCAATATCAGGAATCTCGTCCGCCTTGACATGGGACAGGTTCCCCAGATAGGAAAACAGGTCCTGCAGACGTTCTTCATTTGTCTTCATCTATGTGTCACCTCTGTCATTCTTATCACATTGCTATATCTATTATATAGTATTGAATACTAGATGACAAGGGGGAAATGAAAATCTATGCGGGTTTATGGGGGAATGCCTGTAAGACAGGAAACAGGAGATATGGCAATGGAGAGACAGCTGCCTGTAATGCGGCTGCAATCGTCCGAAAGGCAGGTCTTGCAGGATGGGGTTCAGAATGGTATACTTAATAAACATAATTGCAGTTAAAAAGGCGGTACATAATTTATGAGTATTTACGATACATTGAATCCCATGCAGAAGGAGGCAAGTCCTTCAAACGGAAGGGCCTCTCCTTATTTTAGCTGGGGCCGGTTCCGGAAAGACCAGGGTGCTGACCCACAGGGTGGCATACCTGATTGAGGAGAAGCAGGTCGAACCCGTG
>ENA-OQIC01001078-OQIC01001078.1-human-gut-metagenome-genome-assembly--contig:-NODE-1078-length-10318-cov-1.683937_pt1 | contig 10318 bp, 14 predicted proteins | sample MGYA00242572_ERZ504736 | MGnify/ENA primary metagenome ERZ504736 (study PRJEB26092, sample SAMD00036201) | human gut metagenome | host: Homo sapiens | study: EMG produced TPA metagenomics assembly of... | reverse complement strand
ATTGGTAAGCTATCGCCTTGAAGTTCGCCCAAGAGGGCGCTAACATCGCTTTCACGGATCTAGTGATCTATGAGAATGGCTTGGCTACACAGGCCGAGATCGAGGCCTTGGGCGTAAAGGCGAAAGGATACGCTTCTAACGCCGCTAACTTTGAGGAGACTCATAACGTGGTGGCCGAGATCGTAAAGGATTTCGGACGTATCGATATCTTGGTGAACAACGCCGGTATCACGAAAGACGGCTTGATGATGCGTATGAGCGAGGGACAATGGGACGCTGTGTTGAACGTGAACTTGAAGTCCGCTTTCAACTTTATCCATGCTTGTACCCCGGTCATGATGAAGCAACGTGCGGGTAGCATTATCAATATGTCTTCTGTCGTAGGTGTTCATGCAACGCCGGACAAGCGAACTACTCCGCTTCCAAGGCCGGTATGATCGGCTTGGCTAAGTCTGTCGCTCAGGAGTTGGGTTCTCGTGGCATCCGTGCGAACGCTATCGCCCCGGGATTCATTATTACGGATATGACCGCTCAGTTGTCTGACGAGGTACGTGCCGAGTGGTGCAAGAAGATTCCTTTGCGCCGTGGCGGTACGGTGGAGGATGTGGCTAATATCGCTACCTTCTTGGCTTCGGATATGTCTTCTTATGTATCCGGACAGGTTATTCAGGTTGACGGCGGTATGAACATGTAATATGGAGGTTATTTACGAGGATAATCATATTATAGCGGTAGATAAGACCTGCCGTGAGATCGTGCAAGGCGGCAAGACGGGCGATAAGCCTCTCTCGGAGATGCTGAAGGTATGGCTGAAGGAGAAGTATTGCAAGCCCGGGAATGTCTTTGTCGGTGTCACGCACCGTCTGGATCGTCCGGTGAGCGGGGTCGTGATTTTCGCCAAGACGAGCAAGGCCCTTTCTCGCTTGAACGAGATGTTTCGTGTCGGTGAGGTGCGCAAGACGTATTGGGCGATCGTCAAGAGCCGTCCCCCGCAGGATGAGGGTGAGTTGGTGGATTGCTGGTGCGGAACGAGAAGCAAAATAAGAGTTACGCTTACGATACCGAGCGGCCGAATGCCAAGAAAGCTATCCTGCGTTATAAATTGATCGCCCATTCGGATAATTATTATCTGTTGGAGATCGATTTGAAGACGGGGCGGCACCATCAGATCCGCTGTCAGTTGGCGAAGATGGGATGTCCGATCAAGGGGGATCTGAAATATGGTTTCGATCGTTCCAATAAGGATGGAGGCATTAGCTTGCACGCCCGTAGCGCGGAGTTTATCCATCCGGTTTCAAAAGAGAACGTGCGAATTGTCGCTCCCGTACCGGACGATAATTTGTGGAAAGCGTTGTCGGTTGATCAATAAGATAATAGATGAAGATCTGGTATCTGTGAAATCCTTTCGGATGGAAAAAGCATTTCATTCGAAGGGATTTTTATTTTTAAGTGTAGACTTTCCCGGCTGGTTGTGGATTTATTCCCCAGTTGGATATGCCCTAATTTTAGTATAAATGTTAACATAAACGCTATACGGTTTGTTATTAAGTGAAGTAACGTTAATTATCGATGTCCTCGAGAAAAATGGAATGATTCTTTCTTTCTTAAATGACAAATGTGACATAAGTAATTTATATAGGTAGAATGAGCAAGAAAAGATTGGCAAAAGTACAGGTTATCTTGATAGCCCTTGTAGTAGCGATGACGGGTTGCCACCATAAGGAAGAGCAGCAATTGCCCATCGTGATCGTAGACAAACCCTCAAAAGAAGACGTGCAGATTTATGGTGAGTACGTGGGACGTATCCGTGCCGCCAGCTTTGTCGAGGTACATGCCCGTGTGGAGGGATTCCTAGAGAAAATGTTGTTTGAGGAAGGTAAACGGGTGAAGCAGAATGAGCCCCTGTTTATGATTAATCCCGATAAATATCGTGCTAGGTAGAGAAGGCGAAAGCCCAACTGAAGAAAAGCCAAGCCCAAGCGGCCAAGGCCCGGCGTGATGTGGAACGCCTGAAACCGTTGTACGAGCAACACGCCGCCAGCCAGCTGGATTTGGATAACGCCACGGCCGCTCTGGAAGACGCCGAGGCGAATATCGCCATGAGCAAGGCGGATCTGGATCAAGCGGAGATGGAGTTGAGCTATACGGTAGTGACCTCGCCGCTGTCCGGGTATATCAGTGAGCGTTTCGGTGGATGTGGGCGCTTTGGTGGGCCCGGGTGTCAATTCGAAATTGGCGGCTGTCGTGAAGAGCGACACGGTATTGGTCGATTTTAAGATGACCGCCTTGGATTACCTGCGTGCCGAGCGTCGTAACGTGAAATTTGGCGAGCGGGACACGACCCGTTCTTGGCAGCTACCGTGACGGTTACCTTGGCGGATGACTCTGAATACCCGGTAAAAGGTATCGTGGACTTCGCCGATCCGCTGGTGGACCCGAAGACCGGTACGTTTGGCGTTCGTGCGGAACTATCCAACCCGAACCAGAAATTATTGCCCGGACAGTTCACGAAAGTGAAGCTCCTGCTGGATGTCCGAGAGCGTTCGATCGTCGTTCCCCGGAAAGCGCTCTCGATCGAGAAAGGAGGTGCGTTCATCTATATCATCCGTAGGGACGATATCGCCGAGAAGCGTTTCGTGCAGACCGGCCCGGAGATCGGCAACAAGGTCGTGATCGAACGAGGCTTGGGCGAGAACGAGCGAGTAGTGGTAGAGGGTTATCATAAATTGGTACCGGGCGTGAAGGTACATGCGGTAGAGGCCGGCGACGAGAAGGCTATCCAAGCGCTTAGAGAGGAGGAAGAACAATGAAACCGGGATTCTTTATAGACCGTCCTGTCTTTTCGACCGTCTTATCGATCCTGATCGTGATTGTCGGAATCATCGGACTGGCATTGTTGCCTGTGGACCAGTATCCGCAGATTACGCCCCCCGTGGTGAAGATCAGCGCCACGTATCCGGGAGCGAGCGCCCTGACAGTGTCTCAAGCGGTCGCTACCCCGATCGAGCAGGAGCTGAATGGTACGCCCGGCATGATTTATATGCAAAGTAGTAGCTCGAACTCGGGTAGCTTGAATATTACGGTGACCTTCGATGTATCCGCCGACGCGGACTTGGCGGCTGTCGAGATCCAGAACCGTGTGAAACTGGCCGAGAGTCGTTTGCCCGCCGAGGTGATCCAGAATGGTATCACGATCGAGAAGCAGGCACCCAGCCAGTTGATGACCTTGAGCTTGATGTCCGACGATCCGAAGTTTGACGAGATCTATCTGAGTAACTTCGCCACGATCAACGTGTTGGACGTATTGCGCCGTATCCCGGGCGTAGGCCGTGTATCGAATATCGGTAGTCGTTATTACGGTATGCAGATCTGGGTGTATCCGGATCGGTTGGCCAATATGGGATTGACGGTAAAGGACTTGCAGGATGCCTTGAAAGACCAGAACCGGGAATCGGCGGCGGGCGAGCTGGGTAAGCAACCTGTGCTGGACGTGGATGTCACCTTGCCTATCACGGCCCCGGGACGTTTGTCCACCGTGAAGGAGTTTGAGGATATCGTGGTGCGGGCGAACCCGGATGGCTCGATCGTCCGGATGAGCGACGTGGCCCGGGTATCGCTGGAGGCTTCCTCGTATTCTACGGAGAGTGGGATCAACGGGAAGAACGCCGCTATCTTGGGTATCTATATGTTGCCGGGAGCGAACGCTCTGGAGGTCGCCACGAAGGTGAAAGAGGCGATGAAGGATATCAGCAAGAACTTCCCGGAAGGCTTGGAGTATAATTTCCCGTTTGATATGACGGAGTATATCTCCCAGTCCGTGCACGAGGTGTATAAGACCTTGTTCGAGGCCCTCTTCTTGGTCGTTCTCGTGGTGTTCCTCTCGTTGCAGAATTGGCGTGCGGCTTGATCCCGACGATCGCTGTCCCGATCTCCTTGATCGGAACGTTCGGTTTCATGTTGATCTTCGGCTTCTCGTTGAATATGCTTACCTTGCTGGGATTGATCTTGGCGATCGGTATCGTGGTGGACGACGCTATCGTGGTGGTGGAGAACGTGGAGCGTATCATGGCCGAGGAACGTGTGACCGCCCGTGAGGCTACGCATAAGGCGATGCGGGAATTATCCGGCGCCTTGATCGCTACCTCCATGGTATTGGCCGCCGTGTTCGTGCCGGTGAGTTTCTTGGGAGGTATCACGGGGCAGTTGTACCGTCAGTTCTCCGTTACGATCGTAGTTTCCGTGTTGTTGTCCACGGTAGTGGCCTTGACGTTGAGCCCGGCGATGTGCGCCATTATCTTGCGTCCGTCTCATAAGAAGAAAGCGTTTATTTTCCGTAAGATCAATCTGTGGTTGGCGAAAGGAAATAAGAAATATACGAAGTTGTTGCGTATCTCCATCGCTAATCCCCGCCGTATCTTGGCAGGGTTCGGGATGGTACTGGTGGCTATCTTCGTCTTGAACCGGGTGTTGCCTACCAGCTTTATCCCGGAGGAGGATCAAGGATTCTTCACCGTAGAGCTGGAGATGCCCGAGGGTACTACCTTGGAGCGTACACGTGCCGTGACAGACCGTGCGATCGAGTTCCTCGACCATCATCCGGCCGTGGCCTACGTGCAGAACGTAACGGGTAGCAGTCCCCGTGTCGGTACGAACCAAGGGCGTGCCACGCTGACGGTGATCCTGAAACCGTGGGAAGAGCGTAAATCCTCCGGTATGAAGGTAGAGGACGTGATGGCCGATGCCCGCCGGGAATTCTATTATTACCCCGAGGCTAAGTCGTACGTGAACCGTCCGCCGGTAATCCCGGGCTTGGGCGAGAGCGGTGGCTTGGAGATGCAGTTGGAGGCTAGGGGAGACGCTAGCTGGGATAATCTGGTAAGCGCCACGGATACCTTCCTGTATTACGCCTCGCAGCGCCGGAGCTTCAAGGCGTATCTTCCGCCATGCAGAGCGAGATCCCGCAGTTGTATTTCGACGTGGATCGTGACCGGGCGAAGTTCCTCGGCATCCCTTTGTCCGATATCTTCTCGACCATGAAAGCTTATCTAGGCTCCGTGTACGTGAACGACTTCAATATGTTCAACCGTATTTACCGTGTATATATCCAAGCGGAGGCGCCTTACCGGGCTACCCGGGATAATCTGGACTTGTTCTTCGTGCGCAGCAAGGACGGGGCGATGGTTCCCTTGACCGCCTTGGGCACGACCCAATATACGACCGGCCCGGGAACGATCAAGCGTTTCAATATGTTCACCACGGCCTCGATCAACGCTGTAGCCGCCCCGGGATATAGTACGGGCGAGGCGATGGCGGCGATGGAACGGATCGCTAGGGAGCATCTGCCCGAGAATATCGGTCTGGAGTGGAGTGGTCTTTCCTATCAGGAGAAACAGGCCGGCGGGCAGACGGGATTTGTCTTGGCGTTGGTATTCTTGTTTGTCTTCTTGTTCTTGGCGGCTCAGTATGAGAGCTGGATCGTGCCGATCGCCGTATTGCTTTCCTTGCCGGTCGCCACGTTGGGTGCTTACTTGGGTATCTGGGTGACGGGGTTGGAGAACGATATCTATTTCCAGATCGGTCTGGTAACCCTGATCGGTTTGGCGGCGAAGAACGCTATCTTGATCGTCGAGTTCGCAAGGTACAGGTGGATAACGGGGTAGATGTGGTGAAAGCCGCTATCCATGCCGCCCAGATGCGTTTCCGCCCGATCTTGATGACCTCGTTGGCTTTCGTGTTGGGTATGCTTCCGATGGTGTTGGCTAGCGGGCCGGGCTCAGCTTCCCGCCATAGTATCGGTACGGGCGTGTTCTTCGGTATGCTGGTGGCGATTACGGTAGGTATCGTGTTGGTTCCCTTCTTCTTTGTCTTGATCTATAAGATAAAGGGAAAGATGCGGATGGAACGTATCGCTCAAAAGAAAGAAGTGGTAACCTCTATTTTAAAGAGACACAAAAACGGAAAATTATGATGACAAAGAATTTCTATATAGCCGCTTTCGTCGTTTCTATGCTGGCGTTCTCTTCCTGCAAGATCGGAAAGCGGTACGCACGTCCGGAGTTGAACCTGCCGGACCGGATCGAGGCTTATACGGATACGACCGATACGGCGTCCGTGGAGAATATCCCTTGGGAGAGCCTTTACGCCGATGAGACCTTGAAAGATTTGATCAAAAAGCTCTGGATAATAATAAGGATATGAAGATCGCCGCCGCAAGGTGAAGGAGATGATCGCCGCCAAACGGATCTCTTTCGCGAATATGCTGCCGGAGGTGGGTGCGAATATCTATGCGCAAAAGGAACGCTTGAACTATGGAGGGATGATCCGAAGCCCGATCCGGAGTTTGGGGCGAAGTTGACTTTGTCTTGGGAATTGGATTTATGGGGTAACCTCCGCTGGGCGAACGAGGCTACCATCGCTTCCTATATGCAGACCGTGGAGGGGCAGCGTGCCTTGCGATTGACCATCATCGCCGAGGTAGCCGCCAATTATTATCAACTTTGCGCCTTGGACCAAGAGTTGTCGATCGTACACAAACCTTGGACGCACGTCGTGAGGGTGTCCGCTTGGCGAAGCTTCGCTATGAGGGCGGACTTACTTCCGAGACGGCTTACAACCAAGCCCAAGTGGAGTTGGCCCGTACCGAGACCTTGATCCCCTCGCTGGAGCGTCAGATCAAGATCAAGGAAAGCGACCTCAGCATGTTGTTGGGCGAGTATACGGATGATATCCCCGTGGCCTTTCCTTGAGCGACCAACACCTGCCGGATGCCTTACCGATCGGCTTACCGTCTTCTTTGCTGGAGCGCGGCCGGATATGCGTCAAGCGGAGTTTAAGCTTCGGGCGGCGAACGCTCAGGTGGGTGTGGCGCAAACGGACTTATTCCCGAAGATCCGTTTGACAAGTAATTACGGTTTCGAGAGCGATGAGTTAAGCAGTATCTTGAAGAGTCCGGCAGGTTTTATTGCCGGAAGCCTGTTGCAGCCGATCTTCGCCATGGGGAAGAACAAGGCGAAAGTGAAAGCGGCGAAGGCTCGTTACGAGCAAGAGGTCTATAGTTACGAGAAGAGCGTATTAGGCGCTTTCAAGGAGGTGAACAACGCTATCGTGACCGTCCGCAAGGTGAAGGAGATCCGTGCTTCCCGCATGAATCTGGAAGCCTCCGCCAGTAAATATCTGGAACTCGCCCAACTGCAATACATCAACGGTGTCATCAGCTACATGGACGTATTGGATGCCCAGCGTGGTTTGCTGGACGCCCAGATCGGTTTGAACAATGCCGTGCTGGATGAGTTGCTGTCGGTGGTATACCTGTATAAGGCTTTAGGGGGAGGTTTCTAATCCTTATACCTAAAGCAGATATATGGATATCAATTTATAAACCAATGGAACCATCCTATAACTCAATGGAATACGAACAAGATCCCATTGAGTTATAGGATGGGTTCCATTGGTTTTCTTATTTATAATAACCATTAAATAGTGAGATATTTACGAATTTTTCGAACAAATCTTTGCGTAGCCATTAAAAATTCCCTATATTGCACAGGGTGAATGTTATTTGCCTTTATCCTTAAATTTAAACTAAAAGAAAAGACTATTATGAGACAGAGCTTGATAGCGGCGGGAATGTTTTTATTAACGGGAGGTATGGTTGGTTGCGGTACCTCTTCTACCCAAGAGAAAGAGGATCTTATCGTGGTGGACGTATCGAAAGATTATCCCAAAAAGGAACTGATCTTGCAAGATCTTTTTGATGTGGAATATATTCCGTTGGAGACGACGGACGAGTTCGTGACGCTAGGCTGGTTGCAGGCGATTGGGAAGGATGTGATGATCATACGAAATATGTGGGCCGTCGATGGTGATATCTTTATTTATGACCGGAAAGGTAAGGCTATTCGGCATATCAATCGGAAAGGGCAGGGGAACGAGGAGTATGCCGCAACGAGCGGTGTCTATCTGGATGACGAGAAAGGGGAGATATTCGTGGGGAATAGGGCCGATGGCAGTGTGCTGGTCTATGATTTGTACGGCAATTTCAAGCGACGTTTTAAGTTCAATGGGGACGGGTTTGCGGATTTTAGCGCTTTTTATTCCCTGTATGATTTCGACAATGAGCATTTCATCGTCCAGGATTCCAATAGTGGACGCACATTCAATTTCACGACCAAGGAGGAGGACTTGGAGCCTAGAAATCTGTTCCAGCTCATATCCAAGCAAGACGGGAGCGTCTCGAAAGAGATAGAGATTCCTTTTGAGAAAAAGGTGTCGCAAGTATTGTTCGACGAAAAGGGCATAGGTATGGTTAATAACCCTTGTATCGTCCCTTACGGGGATCGTTGGCTACTTACGGAGCATCTTGCGATACGGTCTACACCTATTCGCCCGCTGATGGATTAAAGCCCTTTATCGTAAGGACTCCCTCTATTCAATCCATGAGCCGGAGATCTTTCTTTTCCCGGGTGTGGTTACGGATCGCTATTGTTTTATGCAGACCGTAAAGAAAGAATTGAACTTGGCGATGATGGATACCTACTATCGGTTGATGAGAACCGATTTGGTGTACGATAGGGAGACAAAGGAAGTATCTGAGTATGTCCTGTATAACGATGATTTCACGAAAGAAGTACCGATCGCCAATCTCGTGGACGAGATTTTCGACCTCACGGTCTTCAATAACGACGAGATCGCCTTCACGTGGCGGATAAATACCCCCGAACTTGTCGAGGCCTATCAAGAAGGACACCTCAAAGGCAAGTTAAAGGAGATCGCCGCGGGTATGCACGAGGAGGATAACCCCGTGATCATGGTGGCGAAGTATAAGCGATAATGAGAAAATTCTCATTATCTTTGCGCTCATATAATAATCAGAGATAGAAAATGCCATTAAATTTACAAAAGAACTTACCGGCTATCGAGCTGCTGAAGAAGGAACACATCTTCGTGATGGATTCTTGCGCGCGTCGGAGCAGGATATCCGCCCCCTTCGGGTAGTCGTATTGAATTTGATGCCCCTTAAGATAACGACCGAGACGGACTTGGTTCGCCTCCTCAGTAATACACCCCTGCAAGTGGAACTTGATTTCATGAAGATCAAGGGACATACGCCGAAGAATACGCCCATCGAGCATATGCAGGAATTTTATAAGGATTTCGATGAGATGGCGGATGATTTCTACGACGGGATGATCGTGACGGGCGCTCCCGTGGAGCAGATGCCTTTCGAGGAAGTTAGTTATTGGGAGGAGATCACGCAGATATTCGATTGGGCCCGTACGCATGTTACCTCCACGCTCTATATCTGCTGGGCGGCGCAAGCGGGGCTATACCATTTCTATGGGGTGCCTAAATATGATTTGCCGGCCAAGATGTTCGGTGTCTTCCGTCATTCGCTCCGGGAACCGTTTGTTCCGATCTTCCGGGGGTTCGATGACGAGTTCTTCGTGCCTCATAGCCGTCATACCGAGATTCGCCGGGAGGATATCATGAAGGTGCCCGAGCTCACCTTATTGTCCGAGAGCGAGGAATCCGGCGTCTATATGGCGATGGCTCGTGGCGGACGGGAATTCTTCATCACCGGCCATTCCGAGTATTCGCCCTATACGCTGAATGATGAGTATATGCGTGATTTGGGGAAGGGATTGCCCATCAACAAGCCTCGTAATTATTACCGGAACAACGATCCGGCGCAAGGCCCGGTGGTACGTTGGCGGGGGCACGCGAACCTGCTGTTCACTAATTGGCTGAACTATTACGTATACCAAGAGACCCCGTTCCGCCGGGAAGATATCAAAAAACTAGGAAGCTTGTAAATGAGAAAAGAACCCCGTTCGATAGAACTGTTATCTCCCGCTAAGGATCTGATTTGCGGCAGGGAGGCGATTAACCATGGTGCCGATGCCGTGTATATCGGTGCCCCGAAGTTTGGAGCCCGTGCCGCCGCTGGTAATACGCTGGACGATATACGGCAGCTTTGCGATTACGCCCATCTCTATTCGGCTCGTATTTACGTGGCTTGAACACTATCTTGAAAGAAGAGGAGCTGGCAGAGGCCGAGCAAATGATCTGGCAACTTTACGAGGCCGGGGCGGATGCTTGATCGTTCAAGACATGGGTATCACCCAGTTGAACCTTCCGCCTATCCCCTTGCACGCCAGTACGCAAACGGATAACCGTACGCCGGAGAAGGTGAGATTCCTGCAAGAGGTAGGTTTCACGCAAGTCGTATTGGCGAGGGAGCTATCGCTGAACCAGATACGGGAGATCGCCGAGCGAACGACCGTGCCTCTGGAGGTCTTCGTACACGGGGCGCTGTGCG
>ENA-OQIC01001077-OQIC01001077.1-human-gut-metagenome-genome-assembly--contig:-NODE-1077-length-10320-cov-2.151575_pt1 | contig 10320 bp, 16 predicted proteins | sample MGYA00242572_ERZ504736 | MGnify/ENA primary metagenome ERZ504736 (study PRJEB26092, sample SAMD00036201) | human gut metagenome | host: Homo sapiens | study: EMG produced TPA metagenomics assembly of... | reverse complement strand
CACCAAATCAATAGCCTCATCACTGCCATTCCCAGAAAGATATGGGAAGGAGCTACTTTTTTTATCTTGGACAATTCCAACTTCAGATCCCGTTGCATCGGATCCGGATAGCGATTGTGCGGCAGGTTATACGGGTTTCGTTAGCATCCAGAAAAACAGATGCTGCCGCCCCACTATATTCATCACGGGCCGAAGAATAGGGTTTTAGTCTCCAGATATTCGGACGGGTTAATTCTTGCAATGTTTTCATTTTCTTATCTCCTCCAATCTAACAGTTACCGCATTTTTGTGTGCATCCAGGTGTTCATTGGCAGCCATCACCTCGATAGCCGGGCCAATAGCCGACATTCCACTGGGAAGTATCTCTTGAAAAGTGATCTTACGGATGAAACTGTCCAGGCTCACTCCACTATAGGCTTTGGCATAGCCGTTGGTAGGTAAAGTATGGTTAGTTCCCGAAGCATAATCACCTGCGCTTTCGGGAGAGAAGGCACCCAAAAATACCGAACCGGCATTGACTATCTGTCCGGCTACTTCCATATAGTCCTTCGTCTCAATAATCAGGTGCTCAGGAGCGTAAGCATTGGTAAGTTCCAAAGCTTCCTCCATATCCTTCACCAATATCAACTTACTGTTGGCCAAAGATTTTTCGGCAATATCGCGACGGGTTAGATAGCCTAATTGGCGTTCGACCTCGTAAACGACTTCCGTTTGTAGCTTCTCAGAAGTCGTAACCAGCATCGCCTGGCTATCCACTCCATGTTCCGCCTGAGAAAGAAGATCGGCAGCCACAAACACCGGGTTGCAGATTCGTCAGCCAGAACCTCTACCTCCGACGGCCCCGCAGGCATATCAATGGCGACATCCCGCAGGCTGACAAGTTGCTTGGCAGCGGTGACATACTGATTGCCGGGACCAAAGATCTTATAAACTTTAGGAATACTCTCTGTCCCGTAAGCCATAGCGGCAATGGCCTGTACTCCACCAACCTTAAAGATTTTGCTGACTCCAGCCAGACGAGCGGCAAACAGGATAGCAGGATGTACCTTTCCATTCTTATCAGGCGGTGTACAAAGTACAATCTCTTTACATCCGGCAATCTTAGCAGGTATAGCCAACATAAGCACAGTGGAGAATAGAGGGGCTGTCCCTCCAGGGATATACAATCCGACCTTTTCAATAGCAACAGCTTTTTGCCAGCAAGTAACACCTTCCATCGTGTCCACCTTTTTCCCCTCAAAACGCTGTGCAGAATGAAATGTCTCAATATTACGTTTAGCCAGATAAATAGCTGCCTTCAGTTCGATGGGTACCTCCTTTTCTGCTTCTTCTATTTCCGCAGAAGTAACAGCCAATGAGGTGAGTTCAGCTTTATCAAACACAGCCTCATATTCCATGACTACCCGGTCCCCTCCGGCTCTCACACGGTTAATAATATTGCGTACAGTATCGAAAAGATTTTCTGTCTCAAGCACAGGACGCTTCAAGATCTCATTCCATTGCGACCGGTCCGGATATTTAATCAGTTTCATAATTTTTAATTTAAGAGTTCAACCAACAGATTTTCCTATATAATCATCTTCTCAATAGGCAACACCAAAATACCTTCCGCTCCCAGCGCTTTCAGCTTACCTATGATCTCCCAAAACCGTTTCTCATCGAGCACTGTATGTACAGAGCACCAACCATCTTGTGCCAACGGCATCACAGTAGGACTCTTCATACCCGGTAGCACAGCAATAATATCTTCCAGTTTATCTTTAGGAGCATTCATCAGTACGTACTTTTTATCTTCAGCAGTCTTCACAGCATCCATGCGGAAAAGCAATTCGTCCAATATCTCTTTTTTCTCCTTACTCATATTCTTGTTGCCTATCAGCAAAGCTTCTGATCTCATTACGACCTCCACTTCTTTCAGGCGATTGCTGACTAGAGTAGAACCGGAACTGACAATATCGAAAATAGCATCCGCCAATCCGATGCCGGGAGCAACTTCTACAGAACCGGTAATGACATGCACTTCAGCCTTCACCCCGTTACTTTTCATAAAAGCATCTAAAATTCCGGGATAGGAAGTAGCTATCTTCTTTCCGTTAAACCAACTCAAACCAGGATATTCAATGTCTTTGGGCATAGCCAAAGACAAACGGCATTTGCTGAACCCGAGACGCTTAATGATTTCGGCATCTTCCTGCCTCTCTACAAATTCGTTTCTCCTACTATACCAAGTCGGCAACTCCTGTAGCTACAGATTGGGGAATATCATCGTCACGGAGAAAAAGTACCTCAACCGGAAAGTTGGGCGATTGTACGAGTAAAGTACGTTTGGTTGTGCTCAGTTTGATGTCTGATTCTTCAAGAAGGGCCATCGTTTCTTCAAAAAGACGCCCTTTGGCTTGTACTGCGATTCTTAACATAATTACAATATCTTAATTTACAATTTATAATTCGATATATAGAAAATAAAAAAGGCTCACCTTATCGGTAAGCCTCGTATTCTATCATATATATACACAATACCATCTTGCCCACCGAGTTATTCGATTAAGTAATGATGATGGCGATGTGTAATAGTAATGTTCATATCTTTATTGTTTATGCGACAAAAATAAAGTATTAGTTCTGAATCACCAAACAATTATCAGAAATTCTTCTATTTTTCTTTCATATTAAAGGAAGAATCTCTTCATCTTCTACTTCGCATGACAAAAAATGCATCTCTTCTCTGGCTTTCTCCTTCGGAAAAGTAAAGTAAGTGCAGAGAGCTTCTGTACACAATTCCTCATCTTTATTATAAAGACGTGCCTCAATTATCACAATGTTACGCTTCACTTCTTTAATATGTGCTTTGAGCACTACATGTGAATCATTAGTACTGATTGATTTACGATAACGTGTCTCCATTTTTGATGTCACCCCCGTAGTCTGTAACTTCCGGAGAATAACCCATGCACAGATTTCATCCAAAAGTACGGCCTGGATACCTCCATGTAGTGTATCAATCCATCCCTGGTATTCGGGACGGGGACGCCAGATGCTAATCACTTCATCGTTATCCTCATAAAATTCCATTTTCACACCGGCTTCATTGTTAGGGGCACAACCAAAGCAATTATATCCTTCCATCCCCTTCCACGGTTAATAATCTTTTTCATACCTTTTTCGTTTTAGAATGCTCAAAGATATAAATCTTTTCGCAAAATGCACCCATCTCACCACCAGAACTTTATCTATAATCCGTTTGTTATACAGATGTTCTATTAAGAAAGGAAAAGTATGAAAACAGTAGTAGACAAAGCCTCTTCAAGGGGTTATTTCAATCATGGTTGGCTGAAAACCCACCATACATTTAGTTTTGCAAACTATTATAACCCGTCAAGAATGCATTTCGGCGTATTGAGGGTACTGAATGATGATAGCGTTGACCCTGAAATGGGATTCGATACACACCCTCACCAGAATATGGAAGTCATTTCTATCCCCCTGAAGGGGTATCTGAGACATGGCGACAGCGTAAAAAACACCCGGACAATCACACCCGGCGATATCCAGGTTATGAGTACGGGGAAAGGTATCTTCCACAGTGAATATAATGGAAGTGACAAAGAGCAATTGGAATTTTTGCAAATATGGGTATTCCCGAGAATTGAAAATACAGAGCCGGAATATAACAACTACGATATTCGTCCTTTACTGAAAAGAAACGAACTTGCTCTAATTATTTCACCGGACGGTAAAGTACCCGCTTCCATTAAGCAAGATGCATGGTTTTCTATGGGAACATTTGACGCAGGAAAGAGTTCGAATACAAGTTGCATCAGGAAGGTAACGGAGTTTATCTTTTTATCATCGAAGGAGATGTGGAAGTTGCAGGCAACCGATTGTCACGACGTGACGGCATCGGTCTTTGGGATACAAAGAGCTTTAAAGTGGAAATAACCCAAGAAGCGACCTTATTGCTAATGGAAGTACCAATGCGATAAAAATGAGTATTCATTTCGCAAAAGAATAAAAGGCTGCCTCCAATAGTGAAGACAGCCCTTTATTTATTGAGAACACTGTATTATCTATTTCTCTTTCCGATAATTTTCAAGTCCTGTTTGCAGGAAATTGATATACTTGGATATATCCTCATCATAAGCATACGACTTGTTCAGCGGATTACCCTCATTGTCTATCAGAACATAGAAAGGCTGGGCATTGGCACCAAACTTCACACGCTGCAGATAACTCCATTTATCACCTACCGTACGCAAAGTGCGTTCTGTACCATTTTCCATGATCTTCACCGGTTCAGTAAGCGGAGTCTTATTGTCAACGTAAAGAGTAATCAGTACGTAGTCATTATTGATGATGCTGCTAACCTTCGGATCGGTCCACACGGCAAGCTCCATTTTACGACAGTTCACACAACCATATCCTGTAAAATCGAGCATTACCGGCTTGTTATGCTGACGGGCATATTCCATACCTAAATCATAATCATCGAACTTGGCATGTACCTCATTGGTATAAAGATTAAAATCCTGGGTTTTCATAGGCGGTGCAAAAGCACTAACCGCTTTCAAGGGTGCTCCCCATAAGCCCGGAACCATATAAACAGCAAAAGCTAATGAAACCAGTGCCATGAAGAAACGAGATACACTTACTTTCGTATCATCGTCATCATGAGGAAATTTAATCTTACCCAACAGATAGAAACCAAGCAGAGCAAAAATAACAATCCACAAAGCAAGGAAAGTCTCACGATCCAGAATTCTCCATCCATAAGCCAAATCGGCAACAGACAGGAATTTTAAAGCAAAAGCTAATTCCAGGAAACCCAATGTCACTTTAATCACATTCATCCAACCGCCAGACTTAGGCATTGACTTCAGCCAAGACGGAAATAAAGCGAATAAAGTAAATGGCAGAGCCAATGCAATAGCAAAGCCCAACATACCAATCGCGGGAGCGACTACACTACCTGTAGTAGAAACCTGTACCAACAAAAATCCGATAATAGGACCTGTACAAGAAAAAGATACAAGCGATAATGTAAACGCCATCAAAAAAATACTCAGTAATCCGCTTGTAGCTTCCGCCTTGCTATCCACTGCCGTACTCCATTTTGCGGGAAGTGTCAGTTCGAAAGCTCCGAAGAAAGAAGCAGCAAATACGATCAACATCAGACAGAACAAGATATTGAAAACAGCATTAGTGGAAAGGGCATTCAAAGCACTGGCACCAAATATCAAGGTAATGGCAAGGCCAAGCGCTACATAGATTACCACGATGGATGCCCCATAAGTCCATGCATCCCGGATACCTTTCTTTTTGTCCTTGCTTCGCTTCAGGAAGAAACTTACAGTCATCGGAATGATAGGCCATACACAAGGAGTGAACAAGGCCAGCAAACCTCCTAAAAATCCTGTAATAAAAATATAGATCCATGACATATCTTCCTGAGAGTTTGCCTCACCGAATTTCTTCAAATCATTAATTACAGGCTTCCATAAGTCAACACTGCCTATCGCAGTGGTAACAGTTGTAGCTGTCGGTTCTACAATACTGTCTGTAACAGTGGCGACTGGCTCTTTTACCGGAGTTGCAGGGGTTTCTTTTGCCGAAACTTCGGCAGTAGCAGCGGCTTTACCCGAAAATTTAAAGGGAACTTGTGTAGGAGGCAGACAATTTTCATCGTTGCATGCACCATATTCCAGATACCCTTCTATTGAATAGTCACTGCCGGTAAACTTATCTTCTGTATAAATTGAGCCGTTTTTTCAAAATAGCGTACTTTCATTTCGAACAGTTTGTCAAAGTCCGAAACTTCTTTTCCCCGAGGGTTAATTTACCAACAACTTCGGCACCTGACATCTTCTCTACATTAAAAGTAGCGGAGATAGGACCACCATCACCTAAATCGGTAGAATATACATGCCAACCGGCATCGATCGTACCTGTAAAAACGATTTCCGCTTCGGCTCCCGACAGGGTTTCAGCTCCGTTTTAAACTTCACAGGCTCTTGTATCTGTGCCTGCGCCGTAAATACGACCAGCAACAAAAGCAGAAAAAAGGATAATTTCTTCATTCTTTAAAATTGTTTATGATGTTTCTAGAAATATAACAGCTATTCCGGTATTTCCCTGGTTTGAGGTTTTGGCTAATCTTAAAAAGCTATTATTTATTTATAACTAAAATTCAATAATCTACACAAGCCCGACTTTCTTTTGTCTCTGCCAAAATCTTACCGGCAGCCACATGCTCGGGATGGGTAGCATAGAACTTCACATCATCCAGATTATCAAATTCACTATACAACGCAATATTCCAGGTTTCTCCCGGATTCATATTCAATCCGACTTCAATTTTGCGGATCACAGAGATTTTAGCAGGTAATGCTTCAATAGCCTCCTTAAAACTATTCATCACAACAAGTTTCTCTTCTACAGGAACGTCGTCTCTTAACTTAAATAATACAATGTGTTTTACCATTACGTTGTTATTTTAATTATTTGTTTTTATATTTGTCAGCCAAAGCTGTTTTTTACAGTTGCAAAATTACTCTATTTGTTTCAAATATACACTATAAAAGGATGTTAATAATAGGAATAGCAGGCGGAACAGGCTCGGGAAAGACCACCGTCGTACGGAAAATCATTGAGAGTCTACCAGCTGGTGAAGTAGTATTGCTACCTCAGGATTCATACTATAAAGACAGTAGCCACGTACCGGTTGAAGAACGCCAGAATATCAATTTTGACCATCCCGATGCTTTTGAATGGAGCCTTTTGTCTAAACATGTTGCCCTCCTTAAAGAAGGCAAGTGTATCGAACAACCCACCTATTCTTATTTGACTTGTACCCGCCAACCCGAAACGATCCATATTGAACCACGTGAAGTGGTCATAATCGAAGGTATCCTGGCTTTATGTGACAAAAAGCTGCGCAATATGATGGATCTGAAAATATTTGTAGATGCCGATCCGGACGAACGGTTGATCCGTGTGATCCAACGTGACGTAGTGGAAAGGGGCCGCACTGCAGAGGCTGTAATGGAGCGATATACGCGCGTGCTGAAACCTATGCATTTACAGTTCATCGAACCATGTAAACGCTACGCAGATTTGATTGTTCCCGAAGGAGGGAGCAATCAAGTAGCCATCGATATATTGACCATGTACATAAAAAAACACATCGGTAGGCCATGAAACGGCATCTGATAATTTACTCCCTGCTTTTTTTTCTTTTCTGTGTATTGTCTTGCCGCAACAAACAAGCAGTAGCTACAGAGGAGTCCTCTGCACACGATCTGGAACAAATCAAAGATAGCGGAGAACTCGTTGTTCTGACTCTTTATAGTTCTACTTCTTATTTCATCTATCGTGGGCAAGACATGGGTTTCCAATACGAACTCAGTGAACAATTTGCCAAAAGTTTAGGAGTGAAATTGCGAATAGAAGTAGCCAAAAACGTACCGGAACTCATCCGAAAGTTACTAAATGGCGAAGGAGATATTATCGCATACAATATTCCGATTACTAAAGAATTAAAAGACAGCCTGATCTATTGTGGCGAAGAAGTAATCACCCACCAGGTAATTGTCCAACGAACCAATGGGAAAACAAAACCGCTAAAAGATGTAACTGAGTTGGTCGGAAAAAATATATATGTGAAACCGGGCAAATATTACGAACGATTGGTTAACTTGAATAAAGAGCTGGGAGGAGGCATTCTGATTCATCAAGTAACCAATGACAGCATTACTGCCGAGGATTTGATAACCCAAGTTGCACAAGGTAAAATTCCTTATACAGTGGCTGATAATGATGTCGCTAAGTTGAATGCAACTTATTATCCTAACCTGAACACCAGTCTGTCTATCAGTTTTGACCAACGCGCTTCCTGGGCCGTACGTAAAGATTGTCCGCAACTGGCAGCAGCAGCAGACGAATGGCATAAACAGAATATGACTTCGCCGGCATATACCGCAAAGTATGAAACCGATATTTTGAGATCAGTAAAGCAATGCCTCATTCTCCCATTTTATCCTTAAAAGAGGGTAAAATCTCTCATTATGACAACTTATTCAAGAAATATGCGCAAGAGATAGGTTGGGACTGGCGTCTGTTGGCATCCTTGGCCTATACCGAATCGAACTTCGATACAACTGCCGTATCATGGGCCGGAGCAAAGGGACTGATGCAATTAATGCCTGCCACCGCCCGTGCAATGGGGGTTCCACCAGGCAAAGAGCAAAACCCGGAAGAAAGTATCAAAGCTGCGGTGAAATACATTGCAGCGACAGATCGCAGCCTAAGCATGGTGCCGGATAAACAGGAACGGATTAAGTTTATACTCGCTTCATATAATGCCGGGCTGGGACATATTTTTGACGCAATTGCACTGGCAGATAAATACGGTAAGAATAAAACCGTATGGACAGACAATGTGGAAAATTACATCCTACTAAAAAGCAATGAAGAATATTTCACTGATCCGGTATGCAAAAACGGATATTTCCGTGGAATAGAGACCTACAATTTCGTCAGAGACATTAACTCTAGATATGAATCGTATAAGAAGAAAATAAAAAGTTGAAATAGGGCAAAAGCTCGCAATTATAAGAATTGCAAGCCCTTGACAGCATATAGTATATTTTATTTTTCCCTTTCTCTGTTAATAAACTCACAATAATAACGGCTGCTACCGATAATGGCAATGCAAACAATATCGGATCTATCATCGGAAAAGGATAGGCTTCGATCAACACATCCTTACCGAAAAGCCACCTGCATACCCCCATTGCCGCAGCCTCTTTCTGGTGCAGAAAGGCCAGCGCAAACAAACTACCTATAGTCCCTATCCAAAGGCTTGCCATCACTCCCTGACGGGTAGCACGTCTCCAATATAAAGCACAAAAATAGGCCGGCAGGAAAGCTGCAGCACAAATACCCATAAAAATAGAAGTTCCACGGGCTATAATATCGTTGGGCAACATATAGCAGATAATATAACTCACTAAAATTGAAAATAAAACTCCCAAACGGATCACATTAGTCAATTTACCACGTGAACGAGGCTTGTAAGTACCATAAATATCGGAACCAACCGAAGCTCCCATCGTATGAAACTGTGAACTCAGTGTAGACATGCTGGCAGAAAGGATACAGAGCATAAAAAGAGCGGCAAACCAATCCGGCATTGCCTTATTTATAAAGTATGGGATGATTTTATCCATATCTTTGACTGCTTCCGTAGCTACAACACCTTCGGTCTTAAGAAAGAAAAGATTGCTCAATGCACCTGCATGATAAATAGCACCTACGGTAATAATCAGAAAAAAACACCCGATAAAAACCCCACGGTTTAGTTGTTTGCTACTTTCAACCGTCATAAAACGCACAACCAACTGAGGCTGCGCAAGACAACCGATTCCAACTCCCAAGATAAGAGAAGTGACTAATGTATACCATTGAGGTGAACCGGTAACAGGCATAGCGTCCACCCTTGATGTCCCAACGCCTTAAATTTTTCAGGAACTAAGGGAGCTATGTCCGTCAGAGCCTGATTGGCTTCAGTAAAGCCCATATCCAGTACCCGATACAACGAAAAAAGCAGAAACAGCATACAGCCAAACATAATAACTGCCTGTAAAGCATCTGTATACATTACTCCTTTCATACCTCCTGCGATCACATAGGCAGCTATTACCAATGTAAATATTAAAAGTGAAATATTAAAATCAATCTGGAAAATCTGTTCGATAAAGACAGCACCACCTTTCATAACCACTGCGGCATACAAAGGCATTCCGAGGAAAATCACTGCGGCAACAAAGACCTGTATTCCCCGTGAACGATAATGCCTGCCTAACAATTGAGGAAATGTACTTACATTCAATTTAGCACCCATTCGCCGCGTCCGGAGTCCGAAAAAATAAAGGCAATCACTACACCTATAAACATATTCAAAAAGCAGAGCCACTGAATACCCATACCAAAAGCTGCTGCTACCCCACCAAAGCCGACAATAGCAGAGGCTGATATAAAAGTGGCACCATAAGAGAGTGCCATGACAAACGGATTCATCTGTCGACCTCCTACCAGGTAATCACTGGCGGAGGATGTTTTCTTATAACCTAAAAAACCAAGATAGGCCAGTGACAGCAGATAGGCTATCACAATCAGTCCAAGTGTAAATGTATTCATCGTGTTTTATCTTTTTCGTCGTCTTTATTCCAGTATTTGAAGCCAAACCAAGCAGCAAAGAGCACACATACTACCGAAAGCAAGTATGGCAAAATGATAAGTGAGTCGCTAATTCCAAACATTCTT
>ENA-OQIC01001076-OQIC01001076.1-human-gut-metagenome-genome-assembly--contig:-NODE-1076-length-10326-cov-1.717129_pt1 | contig 10326 bp, 8 predicted proteins | sample MGYA00242572_ERZ504736 | MGnify/ENA primary metagenome ERZ504736 (study PRJEB26092, sample SAMD00036201) | human gut metagenome | host: Homo sapiens | study: EMG produced TPA metagenomics assembly of... | reverse complement strand
TCTGATTTACAGGATAAGAAGAAAGTCCGATGAAGTGATCAAAGGACAATGAAAATAAGAAGGATAAAGTCATGATTGAATTAAAAAATATAGATGTTACCTTCCAAAATGGCAGTCATGAATTCAAAGCAGTTGATAATGTAAGCTTAAAGATCAACAAAGGAGAGATTTTTGGAATCGTAGGACCAAGTGGTGCTGGAAAGAGTACTCTGGTACGTGTGATCAATTTGTTACAGAGACCAACGAATGGAGAAGTGATCATTGAAGGATCAGATATTACGAAGTTTAACCGAAAGCAATTAAGAAAAACAAGATTGAATATTGGAATGATCTTCCAGCATTTTAATCTGATCAGTGGATCAACGATCGCGGAAAATGTTGCATTTTCATTGTATGCCAATAACTATCCAAAGGATAAGATCAAAGACAGAGTGAAAGAACTCTTAGAGATCGTACATCTTCCAGAAAAGGCAGATGCATATCCAGCAAACTTAAGTGGAGGACAGAAACAAAGAGTTGCGATTGCAAGAGCGTTAGCGAACAATCCAGATATCCTGTTATGCGATGAAGCAACCTCCGCATTGGATATTGAGAATACAGAAGAAATCGTGGAATTATTACGAGAGATCAATGAAAAAACACATATCACGATCGTATTTATCACACATGAGATGGATGTAGCAAAGAAATTATTTGATCGTATTGCGTTTATGGAAGATGGAAAGCTGAAAGAAGTTACAGATATCTATTCTGCCTTTGCAAATCCTAAGTCAGATATTGCAAAGAGTCTGGTACAACGCGTATTAAATGTAGAGGTTCCAGAGGGATTAAAAGCAAAAACAAATGAAGAGATCCTTCGTTTAAGTTATACAGGAGATGATTCTTATGATCCTGTGATCAGTGTTGCTTCTAAGAACTATGATATTACAATGGATATCATCAATGGGAAAGTCGATTACATCAGGAATAAACCATTTGGTATGTTGATCGTAATCCTTAGAGGAGAAGATGCAGAACGTAAGAAAGCATTAGAATACATTAGTAAGAATGTATATAAATTAGAGAGGTTAGGAGGAAGATAATATGAATGAAACATTAGAGATCATCCAGTCAGAATTTGCCCAGGCATCTTTTGAGACCTTTGAGATGGTATTGATCTCCATGATCGCAGCAGCAATCCTTGGAACGATCTTAGGACTAGTATTACATCTGGCATCGAATCCGATTTTTATAAAAACAGGGTAGTTAATGGCATTACAGGAACGATCATCAATGTGATCAGGTCTTTGCCATTTATCATTTTGATCATTGTATTACAGCCGTTGGCAAGACTGGTTGTAGGAACAAGTATCGGACCAATCGCAGCATCTGTATCTTTGGCAATCGCAGCAATCGCATTCTATGCAAGACTTGTGGAAGGTGCATTTAGTGAGGTTGATAAGGGTGTGATCGAAGCAGCGGTTGCAACAGGAGCAAGTATGCCTCTTATTATTCGTAAGGTTTTATTTGTAGAAGCAACACCAGCACTGGTTCGTGCTTTAACTGTAACTTTTGTTAGTGTGATCGGATATTCAGCAATGGCTGGAGCTGTTGGAGGCGGCGGGATCGGTAATCTTGCGATCATGTATGGATATAACCGCTATCAGACAGGAGTGCTATTAGTAACAGTTGTTGCACTTGTCATCATTGTTCAGGTTGGACAATGGATCGGAGATAAGATCGCACTGAAGCTTACAAGAAAATAAGATCAGCCAAAATATAAAACAAAAATAAGAATTTTTCATATCAAAATAAATATTTTCTTTTCTTCTGGACAGAATATAAGTATCAAGATGTTAAAGAGAAAAGGAGATAGAAGATGAAAAAGACGTTAAAACTTACGAGTCTTTTGTTTACACTGATCCTTGCAGTATCCGTTGTATTTACTGGATGTGGCAACGGCAGAAAGGATTCTACGACAAAAGGAACAACAGAAAATAATAATGCATCAGGTACAACGGAAGATAATCTGGTAGACGATGCTGAGGATGCCGTTGATGATGTGGCAGATGGAGTTGGAGATGCGGTAGATGATATCGCAAATGGTTTTGATAACTATGACGATGCACATGATTATTTATTAAACCGTCTGCAAAATGACGATAAAGATGGTAAGTATGAAGTTCGAAATGAGACAAAAGACGAACAGGAATACAGGGATGGAGCCAGTGGATATCATTTTGAAATCTATGATACATCCGATGATTCTGGGAAGAAATACGGAGATTTCTATGTAGATAAAGATACAGGAAAGATCTACAAACGAAATACAAAAACAGAGAAATTAGAAGAATATAAGAAATAAAAAGAAGGCACAGGGGTGTTAATCCTGTGCCTTCTTTAATGCATTTTTGATCGCTTGTTTTAATAATGTATACGTATACTGCTTTGCCCGTCAAATTTGATATCATCAATATTTTGAACTTTTGGAAGTTGTTTATTGATTTCATTTAGAGAAGGTTCGATCAGAGGATACATTGTTTTGATAGATTTATTTAAATGTTTTAAAGAAATCGATCTTGCTTTGCCGTCCTTTACCGTGACCGAAAGTTCTAATTCGTTTTCTCCAAGTTTTAATGGAGAAGAATAGACACCTTGTGTGTAACCGGAAGTTTCTTTTGCTTTCTTTGATTTATGGGAAGGAACAAACATAAAGATCAAAAGTAAGATCAAAAGTATTCCAAGTAAGATAAAGATTCCGGTGTAAATAAGTTCCCGTGCTTTTAATACGACAATTTTCGTTTTTGATGACATAGTTATCCTCCTAAAAGATTCTATCTATAGTTTATGAATGGAATGAGATATTAGAACATCTTTACGGAAAATAAAGGATAAGATATAATGATAGAAAATGGAGGAAATGATATGGCATTACAGTTTATACTAGGGTCTGCGAGATCCGGAAAAACAGATTTTATTTATGATCAGATGATCAAAGACTCCATGGAACACGAAGATGAGGAGTTCTTTTTTATTGTGCCGGACCAGTCAACGCTAAATGCACAAAAACAACTGGTTACAAGACATCCACGTCATGGAACGTTTAACATTGATGTGGTGGGATTTTTCAGATTAACTTATCGTGTATTCGAAGAATTATCATATATTCCGAAAGACCTTTTGGAAGATGAAGGAAAATCTATGGTGATCCGAAAGATTATGGAGCAGCATAAAGAAGAATTAAAAGTATTTGCGTCAAGCATGAAAAAACAGGGATTTATTGATGAATTAAATCTTTTTTGCAGAGGTCTATCAGTATGACGTGTCCATGGAAGATTTAAAGAAGATTACAGATGGGATGAAAGAAGAAGGATTACGCTCAAAGATGGAAGATATTCTTCTTGTGATGGAGAATTTTGAAGATTACATCAAGGAACGATACTTGATCTCTGAACAATTGTTAGATGTTCTGGCACAGAAAGTGGAACGATCAGAGAAATTAAAGAATGCGACATTTTATCTTGATGGATTTACAGGATTTACACCGATCCAGAGAAAAGTTCTGGAAAAGTTATTAAAGATCGGGAAAAATGTATATGTTGGATTGACTTTAGATGGACGTTATGTGAGAAGTCAGTACCATGAATACGAACTATTCGCCATGTCGAAGAAAGAAAAATATGAACTGATCAAACTTGCGCAGGATGCAGGAACCCCGGTGATGCCAGATATCATCTGTTGGCCGGATGAGAGAGATTCTAAGGAATTACGCCATCTGGAGCAGAATATCGAGCGTTATCCATATGAGATATACAAGGATGAACCAGAAGATATTAAAATCCGTTGTTTTATGAATCCAAGGCAGGAAAGTAGAACAGTGGCAAATGAGATTGAACGATTTGTGAGGGAAGAAGGATATCGATATAAAGATATTGTTGTATTAACAGCGGATCTTGACAGCTATCAAAATGAATTGGAAAAAAGTTTTGATGATCTGCATATTCCATATTTCGTAGATGTGAATCGAAAACTGTTAAATAATCCATGTATAGAAACACTCCTTTCTGTTCTGAAGATGATCCAGAAAGATTTTTCATATGATATGGTATTTCGTTATTTAAAATCAGGTTTCTCGAATTTTACAATGGAAGAAGCAGATTTTCTGGAAAATTATGTGCTGGCTTGTGGAATTCGTGGATTTGCCAGATGGAACCGCCCATTTGCATCGAAGTTATTTTCCGATGAAGATGTTGGAAGAGCGGAAGCCTTAAGGATTCGTTTTATTGAGGAAGTTGGAACATTAAAAACTGGATTAAAGCGAAGAGGCAGTACGGTCAAGAGAAAGCTTATCTATCTATATGAATTTCTGGAAACATTGGATGTTGAAGGAAAGATGGTAAAGAAACAGGAGATGTTTGAGGCGTCAGGAGATCTCATTGCGGCAGCAACCTATGCAAAGGTTTATGAACAGGTCATTGACCTGTTAGAACAGATGGCAGAGATTTTGGGAGAAGAAAAGCTTTCTTATGATGACTTTTTAAGTGTTTTGGAAAGTGGACTGGAAGAGATGCAGATTGGTGTGATCCCGCCAAGTCTTGATCAGGTCATGATCGGTGATATGAAACGAACGAGAACCGAAGAAGTAAAAATCTTATTTTTCCTAGGTATCAATGAAGGTGTGATTCCTGCAGCCAATGGCGGTGGAGGGGTTGTCAATGACCATCAAAGAGAAGTGCTTGAAACCTATGGAATAAATCTGGCGCCTGGCATCAAACAGTCTGCCTATATGGAACAGTTTTATTTGTATCTTACGGTGTCAAAACCAACCGATCGTTTGTATTTATCCTATCGCATGATGGATGCAGCAGGAAATAATAACCGTCCGTCCTATTTTATTGAAAGGATTCAACGCATTTTTCCAAAATTAAAGGTTACGATGCAGGAAGAAGAGGTGCAGACGGGCTATACAAGGGAAGAAGCGTTAAATCAGATGATTCTTTGTCTGCAGGAGATGGAATTTGATGAAAGAGACGATGATCCGGAGAAAATGAAATGGATGCAGACGTTATATCATGCTCTAAAAGAGTTGGAACCTGTGGGTGATTATGTAGATGCAAGATTTTACACCAATCAGGCGTTGCCATTGAGCAAGGAACTGATTCATGATCTGTATGGAGATACGATTTCAGGAAGTGTAACGAGAATGGAGAAGTTTGCCGGTTGTGCATTTTCTCATTTTATGCAGTATGGGTTAAGACTTCGAAAACGTCTGGTGTATGAAATCCTGCCGACCGATATGGGAAAAGTTTTCCATAAGACGATGGAATTAGTTGGAAAGCGCAGTGATTGGAAGTTTGCGGATGATACATCAAGAGATGAATTTGTAGACTGATGGTCGAGCAGGCAGTTACGGATATTCAAAAAGAATTGTTTGAGAGCAGCCACAGAAATGAATATGTTCTAGAGCGGATGAAACGAATCTCTAAACGAGCGGTATGGGCGATGGAACAACATATTAAGAGGGGGATTTTACACCAGAAGAATATGAGATTGCCTTTGGAGAGGAAAATCATTTAGATTCCATGACGTTTGCTTTAGAAGATGGGGAGAAAATGTTCTTTTCTGGAGTGGTTGACCGTATGGACAGTATAGAAGATGATGAAAATAAATATTTAAAGATCATCGATTACAAATCAGGTAAACAGAAGTTTGATTTTGCCAAGATTTTTCATGGATTGCAGATGCAGCTGATCATTTATATGAACGCAATGATGGAATTATGCGAAAAGAAAACAGGAAAGCGGGTATATCCGGCAGGAATGTTTTATTTTCATTTGGATGATCCGATCGTCAATGTAGAACACGAGAATGAGGCGGAAGATAAGATTTTAAAAGATCTTAAGATGAGTGGCGTCGTCAATGAAGATTTTCAGTTGATCGATCATATGGAACATACGGGATCAGAAGGATATCTGACACTGCCGGTTCGTGCAACGAAGAATGGATATGACAAGAGATCTTCTGTTTTAAATACAACACAGTTGTTCAATCTGGGAAGAATTGTGGAAAAGAAAATGACAGAGCTTGGAAATTCATTGATGCATGGAGATATTTCTATAAAGCCATATGAATATGAAGGAAGAAAACCTTGTGAGTATTGTGAGTTTAAGAATATCTGCGCCTATGAAGATGGTGTTGATCAGGTAGAGAAGATTAAGAAGTATCACTAGAGGAGGGAAAACATGCCTTGGACCAAACAACAGCAGAAGTCATTGATCAAAGAGATGCCGACATCTTAGTATCTGCTGCGGCAGGTTCTGGAAAGACGGCGGTACTGGTAGAACGTATTATACAAAAGATCACGGACGAAAAACATCCGATCGATGTGGATCATCTGCTTGTCGTGACATTTACGAAAGCAGCAGCAGGGGAGATGAAAGAAAGGATTATGGCGGCACTTGATGAAAAGGTGCGGGAATTTCCAGGAAATCAGCATTTTGTTAAGCAGCTGTCATTGATCCACAAGGCACAGATCACAACGATCCATAGTTTTTGTATGAATCTGATCCGTGATTATTTTTATGTGCTTGGTATTGATCCGAATACAGCACCGGGGGATGAAGGAAGATTATCTGCAATAAGAAAAGAAATATTGGATGATCTGTTGGAAGAAGCTTATGAGAAAAAAGAAGAAGATTTTATCAATCTGATCGAATCTTATTCTCCAGGAAAAAATGATAATATCATCAGTGAATATATTTTAAAGTTATATGAAAATGCAAGAAGCCACAGAGAACCAGAAAAATGGCTTGATCAGGCAGAAGAAAATATTTCAGTAGAGACAAAAGAACAGTTTGATCAGGCACCATTATGAAGATCATCTTAAGAGATGCAAGATTTTCGATAGATGGTGCATATGATACGATTCAGGAAGCATTAGAACTGGCACTTTCTCCTGGTGGACCATATTTTTATGAAAAACACTGCGAAAAGATTTAGAGATCATCATAAAGATCAAAGAAGCACAGACATTTTCTGAATTATGTGAAAGCTTTGTAAAGATGGAGAAACCACGACTTTCTGGACGTAAGAAAAAAACAGATGAGATTGATGAAATGCTTCAGGATCAGTGTAAGTATGAAAGAAATCAGGCGTACAATCTGCTTGATGATCTGAAAGCAGCATATTTTTATGAAAATGAGGCAGAAATTTTTCATGAATTAAGAAGGATCAAAAGTCCATTAAAAGGATTGATCGATCTGACGAGAGAATTTATGATCCGTTATGATGAGAAAAAGAAGAATGAAAATATCATGGATTTCGATGATATGGAACATTTTGCGCTAGAACTTTTGATCGATCATTACGATGAGGAAGGCAATCCAGTGCCAAGTAAGATCGCAAGAGAAAAGTCCGATGGATATGAAGAAATCTATATCGATGAATATCAAGACAGTAACTATATTCAGGATGCGATCTTAAGGAGTGTATCCAAAGAATCCGAGGCGGTCATAATATGTTTATGGTAGGGGATGTTAAGCAGAGTATTTACAGTTTCCGACTGGCAAGGCCGGAGCTGTTTCTTGAAAAATATCATGGATATCAGCAAAAGGGGAAGAATATCAGCTTCATTGAGCTCCGTAATAATTTCCGAAGCCGCAGTGAGTCCTTACATTTGTCAATGACGTGTTTTACCAGATCATGCATGAAGATCTTGGAAATATCGAATATACTCAAAATGTTGCTCTTGTTCCAACAATGGAGTTTGAACAGGGATGTGATGCACAGACAGAACTGTTACTGTTAGAATCTAATGAAGTCAAAGACTCGGAAGAAGATGCAGTTATTTTGGAAGCTAGAATGATCGCAACAAGGATTCATGAGATGATCGATGGAGAAGATCCAATGATGGTCACTGGAAAAGATGAAGAAGGCAATATGATTTTAAGAAAAGCCAAATACAGTGATATCGTTATTTTGCTTCGTTCTATGAAGACAAATGCGGAAGTGATCCAGAAAGAATTGATGAATGCGGGAATCCCAGCATTTGCAAATAATCAGAAAGGGTATTTTGATACGGTGGAGATCCGCACGTTATTAAGTTTATTGTCTGTAGTTGATAATATATATATGGATATTGATCTTGCAGCTGTCTTAAGGTCTCCAATGATCGGGATGTCAGAGGAAGAACTAGGACGATTAAAGGTAGATGGAGAAAAAGATTCTCTCTATGAATGTCTTTGTGAGACGAAAGATAAGATGGAAAAATCAAAGAAAGCACTGGAATTGCTTGATCTGTTACGGGATGCCAAGACATATCTGCCATTAACACAGTTGATCTGGCTGGCTCTGGAAAAAGTGGGTATTATCATTATGCAGGAGCCATGCCGCAAGGAAAGAAACGACAAGGAAATATCCTGATGCTCGTTGAACAGGCAAAAGCTTTTGAAAGCAGCCAGATTAAGGGATTGTTTCATTTTGTGCGGTTTATCGAACAGTGCAGGGAATACGATATGGATTATGGAGAGGCAAATACGATGAGCGAAGATCAGGATCTGGTCCGTATTTCCAGTATCCATAAAAGTAAGGGATTGGAATATCCGATTGTTTTTGTATCAAAGATCCATCAGAAATTTAATTTAAGGGATGGGAATGGAAGTATGATCTTTCACGGAGATTATTTTATCGGAGCAGATCATATTGATCCCGTTTATCGTACAAGAAAGAAGACGATCTTAAAGAATCTGATCAAAAATCAGATGACAAGAGAGTCTTTAGGAGAAGAATTAAGAGTTCTTTATGTTGCAATGACAAGAGCAAAAGAAAAACTGATCTTGACTGGAATCAAGAAAGATGATATTGACTGGAATGCAAAAGGAGAGGTCACAGCAATTGATCGTTTGAGCGGAAGGAGTTATTTTGACTGGATCAAAAAGGCACTTCCGATGATTCCAAAACAGGATTATCGATTGAAAATCTATACTCTAGAAGATCTTTTGTGGCAGCAGGAAGGAAATGAACTTCTTCATGAGATGAACCGACAGATTTTCTATGAACGTCTAAATGATCAGATTCCAAACGAAAATGTAAAAGCGCTGAAAGAGAGTTTTGCATATCATTACCGCAATGAGGCAGAGACAAAAGGTCGTTTAAAATATTCTGTATCAGAGATCAAACGTATGAGTCAGGCAGCAGATACTGAGGAAGTGATGTATTCATCTGTTTTTATGGAGAAAGAAAAAAGGATACCATCATTTGTCAAGAAAACTGAAAGGATTTCAGCGGCATCCAAAGGTACGATCATTCACAAAGTTTTTGAATTACTAGATTTTTCCAAAGACTATACAATGAAAAGTTTAAACGAAGATATCGAAAGATGGATCTCTCTTGGAAAATTAAAAAAAGAATATGAAAAAGTAATCTATCGAAAAGAAATCCTCGCTCTGACGAGATCAGAACTTGGGAAGAGGATGAAAGAGGCAGCACAGAAGAAACTGCTTTATAAAGAACGGCAGTTTGTGACGGGAATTCCATTTTCTGACATGAACAAAGATGCAAAAACGGATGAATTTGTTGTTGTTCAGGGAATTATTGATGTATATTTTGAGGAAGAAGATAAAATTATTTTGGTAGATTATAAAACAGACCGGGTCAGAGAAGGGGAAGAGGATATTTTGATCAGACGTTATCGCGCACAGATGGAATCTTACCAACAAGCATTGGAAAAGATCACAGGAAAGTGTGTAAAAGAAATTTACATTTATTCTGTAACCCTGCAAAAAACAATTCCCGTGCATGTATGAAAATTCTGATTTGTCATATTCTAAGAATAGAAAATGACAAATCAGAAAGGAAGAAGATCATGCCAAAGGAAAAGGATTTTATAGAAAAGACATTCGAAGAAATGAATGAGATGGAACGGTTAAAATATGAAACTGCTGCAGAACTTGGTCTGCTTGATCAACTAAAGAAGAGTGGATGGAAGTCCTTATCAGCCAGTGAAACAGGAAGATTAGGCGGGATCATGAACCGTAAGATAAGAAAGCAGAAGGAAAGTCAGGAAAATACGAAAGGAAGTTAAAATGAACAAACCATGTTTTATCGCAGTGACAAATAGAAATCTATGTAAACGACCATTTTTTGATGTGATCGAGGATCTGTCAAAGAAAGATGTGAAAACGATCGTATTAAGAGAAAAGGATCTGTCAGAAGAAGAGTACTATGAGATCGCAGAGAAATGTAAGGAAATCTGTGACAGAAACGGTGCTTCCTTAACCATTCATAATTTTATCAATGTGGCAAGAAGACTTGGAATCAAGAAGATTCATCTTCCATACCCGGTATTTT
>ENA-OQIC01001074-OQIC01001074.1-human-gut-metagenome-genome-assembly--contig:-NODE-1074-length-10327-cov-11.641373_pt1 | contig 10327 bp, 7 predicted proteins | sample MGYA00242572_ERZ504736 | MGnify/ENA primary metagenome ERZ504736 (study PRJEB26092, sample SAMD00036201) | human gut metagenome | host: Homo sapiens | study: EMG produced TPA metagenomics assembly of... | reverse complement strand
GCAAAGCCACAGCGGCTGAAGTAACTGGTACAGCAGCAATCTTCACACCAGACACGGAACCTACTGAGCCAGTCAGATCTTTACGAGCCTGCTACTGTAACCCAGCACTACTACCTCTTCAAGCGCTTGTGAATCATCTTGCAGCGTAATTGTCAGTTCTTTTCCGGTAACCGCATCCACTTCTTGCGTTTCGTAACCTACAAAAGAAATAACAATTCTTTTTCCTTTAGACACGGCCAAAGTAAACTTTCCGTCAAAATCAGTTATGGTTCCGTTGGAAGGATTTCCCTTCTCCACAACGGAAGCTCCAATAACGGCTTCACCTGCCGAATCAAGTACAGTACCTTTTACGGTAATGCTCTGAGCAAACATCATCACCGGTATCAGTAACAGCACTGAAAACAGAAGAAGTCTGCTTTTCACTCCTCTTAATTCATTTGTAAATTTCATAATAAAATATTAAGTTAAACAAAAATTTAAAGTCCATTTTTTCCGTGAATGTGAAATAATATAAATCACTATTGTTATTTATATTCTATTCTAAAAGGAAACAATTACAATTTTTATGAGAATAATAGATACTTATTAAAATAGCACACGCATTCTTATAATTTCCGTGTACGCACACAAAACGAGTGAAAAATATTAGATATACAAATTCCCATGCTAAATAAAGCACATCATCAAATACATTAACAGTAATGTTTTCCATTATAATTTAATGTTAGTATTAGAAAATTGGTTTATTTTTATACTATATACGCCACAAATAAAAATAATACTGTTGACTGAACCTAATTTTTGTATTGAAAAAAATTAGTTCAACCAATAATTACAACAGAATGAACAAAAAAGACACATTCATCAATGAAAACACGGAATTACATAAAAAAGCAGTGCTATGGACTTGTCCTCCATAACACTGCCACCTCTATTTATCATAACTGACAAACTCCTACAGCTACAAACCTCACTCCTCCTATTTTATCTCATCCCACTTCGGTGGATTCACCTGCATCAAATGACGGACAAAGAAATCATACCGCTTATGTTCGCCAAAATCTTCCCCCATTGTATGATGCGCTCCGGGAATCACGACCAATTCAAAATCTTTATTCGCCTTTATCAATGCATTGACCACCTGCATGGTAGAAGCAGGATCTACATTATCATCCAGTTCTCCCACCACTAACATCAAAGGACGACTCAACAGATGTGCATTTTCCACATTAGACCCTTCCTTATATTGATCTCCTACCGGATAGCCCAACCAAAGTTCATTCCACCAAATCTTATCCATACGGTTATCATGACAACCACAAGCCGAATAAGCCGCTTTATAGAAATCAGGATAAAGCAAAACTGCATTTGTAGATTCCTGACCACCGGCAGAACAACCGTAAATACCTACCCTGTCCACATCCATATAAGGATATTTCCGTGCAGCCGCCTTAATCCAGGCAATATGGTCCGGCAGACCGGCATCTTTCAAATTCTTATAACATACATTCTCAAAAGCACGCGAACGGAAAGAAGTTCCCATTCCATCGACCATTACGACGATAAAACCAAGTTCGGCCAAGGAAGTCATATTCCAGTCATAAGGACGGAAAGTCTTCGGAACATACTGGTCTCCGGGACCCTGATAAATGTATTCGATAACCGGATATTTCTTGTTCGGGTCAAAGTTGGTGGGGCGGGCAATCAATCCCCACATATCCGTCTTGCCGTCCCGCCCTTTGGCAACAAACACCTCCGGAGCTTTCCAGCCTTCGGCCTCCAAAAGAGTTATATCGGCTGTTTCCAACGGCATCACCACTTTGCCATCCCTGGCACTACGTAACACAGCGACGGGAACCTTGTCCACCATAGAATAAACATCTACCAAATACTTCATATCTCCCGAAAACCAGGCACGGTGCATCCCTTCTTCGGGAGTAAGACAGGTAAGACCTTTGCCATCAAAACCGATGCGGTAATAACGGATGAGATAGGGGTCTTCACCGGCTTCCATACCATTTGCCGAGAAATAGATCTGACGGTTATCCTCATCTACCGAAGCACTTCGCGTACATACCACTCTCCTTTAGTAATTTGATAATCGGGCTGTGCGGTAATACGGTTGTACATATAAAGATGATTCCAATTGTCACGCTCACTCATCCATATCATCTGCTTGCCGTCTTTTAAGTCATGACGGAAATGACGGGTATAATTCACATATGTATCGCTGGTTTCTTCTACCAACGGGCGCACTTTTCCCGTTTCGGCAGAAAGTTCAAGTACTCTGTACACCTGATGTCCGCGCTGGTTATATTCAAAAGTCACGGCACGGCTGTCGGGATTCCATTCGGGACCATATACTTCATATTGCCGGTCGAACAATTCGGTAGAAGGAATAATGCTTCGTCCGCTTTCCACTTCATAGATGCAGGGCACTTTAAAAGGAAGTTCGTCTCCCGGCTTCGCATACTCCTGTTTGTGAAGCTTGGGCTGAAGCTGGTCAGCCGGAGAAGATTCCACATAATAAACATAGCGCTTTTCCACCGGACGGATCTTGCAGGAAGCCACCTTCTTACTGTCCGGTGACCAGCGGATGTAGGCTGAATAATAATTACCCAGTGTCCCGTCCAAGCTCAGTTGCTTTTCTTTTCCGGTAGCCACCTCCTTTACATAGATATTCTGATTTTTAATAAATGCGATCCATTTACCATCAGGAGACGGAACCGGTGATGCCGTCTTCTCATCATCCACCTCCATCCAATGCTTTTGCCTGATAAGGAGGGGAACCGCACCTTCATTGACCAGCTGATTTTTCCGGGACGCATACATCCAACGTTGATTATTAAACACAAAGCGCAGCGTATCCAATCCCTTACTGACCGACAAACGCCCCAATGCAAGAGCTTCCGGCTTGACCTCCTTTCCGGATGCAGCACCCAACGCCTTTGCCAAACGATGAGAATCAAACAATTCTTTTCTAGCTTTCTTATCCGCATCCACAGATACATACAGGCGGCCGTCCGGCGTATTCCGCACATACCAGAATTGATGCGTACCCTCTATCCATTGCGGATTGACATTGGAATAGAAAACTTTGTCCGCACTGAATTTCTCTTTCAATGCATAAGCACGCCGATAATCATCGACCGTACCTTGAGCGACAGCCATGCCCCCACTAAGGAACATGGCTACCAGCCAACCTAACTTACCAACCTTCATTTTGAATTATTCTATTTCACTTCCCATTCAAACAAACCCGATGAATTATCGGCCGGCTGAACAACCTCCAGTTTTACCGCTTTTGTCTTTACCGGGTCAAAATTGACTGTATTCCCCGTACCTTTTTCCACTCCATACTTATCCGCTCCACTCACCGGTTGCCACTGGCCTTGTGCATCTTTATAGTACACCTTCCAACTTTGTGGTATGCGGCATCCTCCCCAAGGAGCATCATCATACCAATATACGGTAGCACTGGAAACAGTCGCTTCGGATGGGAACTCGTAGGATATCCATTCGGTAGTTCCCTGTTTGGGCCACCAATGGTAATAGGGTACGGAACGGTCATTCTCATCTTTCGGTACTAGACGGTCATTAATGGCGGAAATGGATTTCACCTTATGCGAAGCATCCACTTTGCTTTCCGATGCCAGCGTAGCAGGCATAGTCGGACGGGAAGCACTTAATTCCTGAGGCAACCACACTGCCATAGCACCTGCACCGCGGTGTGCCCAAGCATAGTAAGGGATCAACGTCAGCTTCACATCAGTAGCCGTCAGACGACCTCTGTCGTCATAGCCCAGAATCTGCGCATCCGTCTTCAACTGGTTAATGCCATAGAGCAAATCCGGTTTTTCAACCACCTCGAATTGAGGAGTGCGGTTCATAAACACGCTCAGCACATCAAAATCATTATCCGGCCATTCCGCACAATAAACGATCGGGCCACGCTCCACGGCTATACGTCCACGATCTGCCTCCACTTTATTATTGGCTTTCACCGTACGAGGTTCCATATCGAAATGGACAGCTACTTTATCCCCTTTCTTCCAACGGCGGTCTATGCAGAAATAACCGTCCTTCAGTTCACTCTGTACCGGTTCTCCATTTACTTTCACTGTATAGCTCAAACGCTTTCCATCCGAATAAGTGTACAGGTCACTGGGAACTACCTGATTACGCACCCATCCCGGAATACGGATTTTCATTGTAAACTGTCCGGCATTGTTCTTGTTGACACCGATAGTGACATCACCGTTCCAAGGATAATGAGTAGCCTGCTCCAAAGAAACAGCCTTGCCCTCTACCTTCAAGTTCGAAGTATTGGACATGAACAGATTAACATACACGTCCTTACCTTTCACCGCATACACATATCCCGGCAAAGAAGGAATGAAACGACAGATATTGGACGGACAACAGGCACAGCCGAACCAAGGCTGGCGCTGGTGCTGCCCGATGCTTTCCAACGGATTAGGATAGAAGAACCCGCCACCATCCAGGGACACGCCCGAAATAAGACCATTATATAAAGTACGTTCCAGCACATCATAATATTTTGCCTCACCATGAAGCAGGAACAAGCGGTAGTTGACATACACATTACCGATAGCCGCGCAAGTCTCACAATAAGCTGACATATTGGGCAGTTCATAGTTCTTGCCAAAAGCCTCCCCATTGCTGGTGGCGCCGATGCCGCCGGTAATATAATATTTCTTGCCCACAATGTTGTCCCAAATACGGTCTATGGCATGGATATAAGCCGTATCCCCTGTCAGTGCGGCCACATCTGCCATGCCTGCATACATATAAGCGGCACGGACAGCATGTCCCATGGCCTCATCCTGCTCCACTACCGGCTTGTGCGCCTGACTGTATTCATCCGTACGAGTAGTATGTCCGCGCTGGTCCAAAAAGAATTTGGCTTGATCCAAATATTTCTGTTGCCCTGTTACCAAGTACAGTTTGGCAAGGGCCATTTCAGCAATCTGATGTCCCGGCACACGGATTTGTTGCCCTTCGCCCGTACCTATCTCCCGGCATACACAGTCGGCATAACGGATAGCGATATCAAGGAAATTACGTTTTCCGGTAGCCTGGTAATGCGCAATAGCACCTTCTACCATGTGTCCCAAGTTATAGAATTCATGACTCAGTTCCTCCACCTTCTCCCACCGTTTGCTTCCTGCCCACTCATGCGGATGCTTCGGGTTCATGGTACGCGAAGTATAGAGATAACCATCCGGTTCCTGTGCCGCAGCGACAATAACCAGCACACTATCAATATACTTAGCCAGTTTTTTGTCCGGATAGGTCTGTAACAGATAACTGGCACCTTCTATCGTTTTGTACACATCGGTATCATCAAAAGCCAGACCGCCTACTTTAATGGTATCACTGGGATGGGCGGCATTGACAAAGTTAGTATAACGTCCTGTTTCCTCGCATTTGCTGAACGCCAGAGGAATCGTTACTTCACGGCTGGCATTCAACCGTTGCCCCCAGAATGAATCGGTTACTTTCACCGAAGTGAAAGGTACGGGGTCGATAGGATAGCCGTGCGACTGATTTTTTACTTGCGCTGTTCCGCCTGCTACGGTAGCAGTCAACAGAGCAGTGACTAAAAGTTTCTTCATGGTTCTATCATTTAATTGTTTATCATAGTTTTTGCAAAAATACATATTCCGGTCATAGGAAAAGGGGGAATCACTCTTTCAACGGCAAATATTCATCCCATAATTTCAATGAGTGCAGATAACCGGTAAAGGGCCAGTCTCCTTCGGCATTGCGTCCCAATGTGATGAATTGTGACGGTTTCACCAGCAACTGGATATCTTTTTCACTGACTAATTTTCCATTGATATAAACCTGTTCCATCCGCCCATCAAAGCAGATATAGATGTGCTGCCACTTTCCTGCCAATTCCTTCATGTCCTTATATCCTGCATCTTCATACCAGCCATAGTGATTGATTACTCCACAACGAGGCTCCGTGCCGTTGACCAACATGATTTTCTCCAATTCATCATGCGAGGTAGTAAAATCGGCCACACATTCATTTTCACTAATGGAATCATTCAGTACCCACGCCTCCAAGGTATAAGGAGCATTATCCTGCAAAGTGGCAGGAAGCATAAAACTGGAAGTATAGACCTGAGTACCCTCAAAATGAAATGCCTTTTTCCCTTTCACTTCTTTCACAACGAGAGGTAATTTCCGGGCTTCAAAATACCCTTTTACTCCTCGGTTTTCCAGATAAGGAACCGTATCGTTCACTACAAAATCATCGGCAGAAAGACTGACCACCAGCCCATGTTTCTGCTGATCGGCTACAGGCAGACGCACGATATCCGTTTCCGCATCGTATGCCTTTTCCGCTGCTTCCTGTTTCCAATTGTAGTAACGGAAATTGGTAATGACCAAAGGTTCGGTGGAACTATGCAGCGTAATCGCTCCTGATGAAAGACACGACCCCGCTTCATAACTCTGCCATTTACCTGACCTGTAAACCAACCCACTAACTGTATGCTCTTTGGACGAGGAGAGTAACGGATGACTATACTCCAATGTAGTTCCCGGTTCCAGTACCAACGCATCGCGTCCACCGATACGCTGTGTGCGTGCCGAACTTCCTTCAATGTAAAAGCCCCTCCCAGCATCCCTTCATTGTTCTGCCATTCACGACCATTCCAATCGGCAGCGGTAAGTCCCAGCCATTGTTGCGGAGCCGATGCTTCCACCCCATCAAAGATTTTCAAGTTCCAGACCGCCCCGCCAAATCCGTTCTTCTGTCCTCCGGTAAAGGTAAGGCGGACATAACGAGCCTTCACCTTGCCAAAATCGACCATCGGGCTGCCTGCCAGACGATTATTCCGCTTATCAGCGAAAACAGACCAATGCTTGCCATCGACAGAAGTTTCAATTAAATATTGATAAAATTGTGTGCCATACTCAAATTGAGTCCAGATAGTTTGTATCTGCTGGGCAACACCCAAATCCACTTCTATCCACTCCTGTCCCATGCCACGAGGACGCCATAAAGTCCCGTTATTATCATCTACAGCATATTCGGGACGGAAACCGGCATCATAAAAAGAAGAAGCCCTCACCTTAGCACCCAATGCCAGATTTTTTGATTTCACTACAGAAGATGCCAATGCACCTATTCCGTCATGAGTGGGAATAAGGGATTTAATACTTCCATCTTCGGCAAACTCCATACGGTCCACACAAAGCTGACGATGAAATCCGCGGTTGGAATGCGGATTATCATGACGGTGATAGACCATATAATATTCATTGCCTTCTTTCAAAACGCTATGATGTCCCGGCCCATGAATTGTTCCATCGGCATTGGTTTCAAGAATACATCCCCGATAGGTGTACGGCCCCATAGGCTTGTCCGAAGTGGCATACTGCACCCGATAGGTGTGGTCGTGACAGGAACCCGAAGAATACATAAAATAATAGATCCCCTTTCGTTTCATCACAAAGGGTGCTTCAAAAAAATCCGTGGCTTCCGTATTCGGAATCAGACGCGTTTCAGTAAAACTCTTCATATCGGAAGCCAGTTTTCCGGCTCCGCAACCGAAACCTTTATAAATCCCCCAAGTCCCCCAATACAAATATACAGAACCATCATCATCCACAAAGGTCTGCCCGTCCAATGTAATGGCATTCGTCACAAAACGGTCGGGTACAAGAACAGCCTCACTTTCACCCAATATATTTTTCCAAGGACCGCGCGGCGTTTCACTGACCCCGCAATGAATCATACAGCTGACAATAAAATAATAATAATTCCCATCCGTATGTTTCATCACATCGGGAGCCCATATCCAATGACTGTCCGGCCAGTTCATGGGCATTAACGTCCAGTTTACAAAATCCTTGCTGGTCCACACCTGTGCAGGACCGAAACCGGCCCCACTGCCATCCGTAGTGGCATACATATAATACGTATCGCCAAACTTCTTCACCGTGGGATCGGCAAAATATCCGGGAATAATGGGATTCCCCGTACCCGAAGCATTAAAAGGCTTCTGAGCAAAGCCTGTAGCAGCTCCCAACAATAAGGAAGCAACAACCAATCGTATCTTATTCATCTCTATATAGCAAAATTCTATTTGTCCCTGCGACGCTTATTCATGCACCACATTATGAATGGGAATTTCTATCTCATAAAAATATTCCTGCAACAACCGATACATATCCGGATCATACGTCTTCAGTTTCGTGCGGCGGTTCACCCAGTTATGAACTCCGTTTGCAGGTTCGGCATAGCGGTTACAGTTAAAGAAAGACTGTACGCACTCGGCAAAGTATTCCTCTTTATTGCTCACTGCATACGTCTTTTCCCACAGCCCTTTCCGGATTGCATTCTGACGAAGTGCCTCCAAACGCTCATTAAAGTCTGGCTCCACTCCCACTATACCTACCGTATGAATAAGGTGAGCGAACTCATGAATCAGGATATTCTCACCTACATATTTATCCTGCGGCAATGCCAGCAGATTCTCTTCTCCGCAACTGGATGAAAATTCATCTTCCGGTGCTCCGCCAAAACCACGGGCACGCCAGTTCCAATATTTAATGCTGTCCTCACAATTGCAGATATGGGCAAACTCCGGCAAATCGCAAGTTTCCTCATCTTTACCGATTATCATGACGTGGCAGCCTTTCTTCACCATGTGTGCCTTCACATCCGGACGTTTTGCCAACATCAAACTGATGATATCACAAGCTTTCAATAAGGCCTCATCGCTCACCTTTCCAGAAGAGGTGACATACAGACCTTCTGTCTCTATGTATTTCTGATAGAAAGAAGGAATATTTTTCCCTTCAGGAATACCGGTAACCTGTCCGTGAACAGGGCAAAGCTCCAACTTCATGGCGAATCCGCCACCCGACGCCAGATGCAAAGTCAACCGGCTGTCCTTATCAATCCGGATGGTTTCCTTCCGATAGTCCTCGGCCTGCTTGTTGGCATTCACACCGTCTTTAAACAAAACAGCCGTATAAGACACTCCTTCGGGAAGGAAAGAGAAATCGAGCTGCACATCACGTTCATCCCAATTGGTCATACCACCGATATACCAGTCACATCCTTCTTACGCACTGTTACAATATATTTTCCCAACTCGCCCGAAGCAATAAAAGTAGAATCCACCTCCACAGGCAGAGAAGCTATGAAATCCACACATTCCTGCTCATTCAGATAGTTGGTAGGCGCATCACACAACATGGTAAAAGGAGAATCGTGTACAATATAGGCAGCCAGCTGATGACACCGGGTTCCCATGCTGGCCGGTGTGTAATACATAGCGCGCCAATCTGCCTTCGTGGCATTGCGCATAGCTCCCGGCGTATAATCCACCGGTCCCGCCATCATACGGATATAGGGGAAAGTAACATCATAAAGAGGCATATTATTCTTGATATCCGTCCATTTCACCTCTTCCATGCCGAACACGCTTTCAAAATTGATAATATGAGGGTAGGTACGGTTGATACCTGTCGGTTTGTAAATGCCGTGCAGATCAAGGGTTAATTTATACCGGGCCGTCATCTCAGCGATGCGATACACCATTTCGACGGCAGTCTGATCATCACGATCCAGGAAATCCACCTTAAAACCTTTGATTCCCATATCCGCATATTTCTTACAAGCTGCTTCCAACTGGCTGTCGAGTACATTAAACACCGTCCAAAGCACTATTTCCACCCCTTTGGATTTGCCGTATGCTATCAGTTCCGGCAAATCAAGTTCGGGAATAACGGTCAGCATATCCCCGCTCTTCGGGGCATACCATCCTTCATCCAACACAATAAACTCCAATCCGTTCCGGCTGGCGAAATCGATATAATATTTATACGTATCCATGTTGATACCGGCTTTAAACGGCACTCCTTTCAGATTCCAGTCATTCCACCAATCCCATGCCACTTTGCCTGTCTTTATCCATGAGGTATCACCGATACGGTTGGGAGAAGCCAGAGCATAGACTAGGTTGTTGACCGGCATATCCGTATCCTTCTCCGTAATGGCCAACACACGCCACGGATAGGAACGGGAGCCACGGCTACGGGATATAAAATCGGTAGTTTCAGTTACATATTCCTGCTTCCGCCAAGGATAAAAGTCTGTTTTAGCCGGATAAGGAGCAAAGACACCTTTCAATCCATACTTTCCCTGCTGTGACTGCACAAACATGCCCGGATAAGCTTCCAAATCTGACTCCAACAGGGTCAGTTTTACGCTGCCGCAATCCACGGTAACCGGAAGAAAAGCCAGTTTAGGCTGTGCTTTTGACAGAGGAGTGAT
>ENA-OQIC01001072-OQIC01001072.1-human-gut-metagenome-genome-assembly--contig:-NODE-1072-length-10336-cov-2.833480_pt1 | contig 10336 bp, 10 predicted proteins | sample MGYA00242572_ERZ504736 | MGnify/ENA primary metagenome ERZ504736 (study PRJEB26092, sample SAMD00036201) | human gut metagenome | host: Homo sapiens | study: EMG produced TPA metagenomics assembly of... | reverse complement strand
CTTTTCTTCTTTCGGGTAGGGGCAGTTAGAAGGTTGATTATTAAATGGGATGTGGCTTTATTCATTTTGTCACTTTGATAATCGGGACTCCTCAGAATCGTTTATTTCGGACAGGATGCTTGCCTGGGTGGAAAAAACGCATTCTGCAGGTTTTTCCCGATAACATATATCTTGGGGTTCTTGATTGATGGTACGTACAGGGAAAGGAAAAAGTCGTGTCGGTGGTGAAAGTGCTTCGGATGGGATTGCATTCCGATTTTTTGTCACTTCAGAAAGTTCTGCCTGCGGTTGCCAACCGGAAGACGGAGTGTCCCTTTCAGACCGGATTTGGAATAACAATAGGAGATATTTGGGAAAACAATAGGAGATATTTCCAAAACATAAGGACATTTTCGGTGAATGCTTACGTCTTTTCGGCCAAATGCTTGCTTCTTTTTGCGAAAAGTCAGGCTTTCCGAGCCCGGAAGCCCGTCTTTTCGGCCTCTAAAGTCTCCATTTGGCTTTTTTCTTCTCTCCGGGTGTCGGAAACGGACAAGGACTCTGTTATGAAAAACAGATATTTACTTTCTTTTTGTACTGTTATTCGATGAACGGATGTCATCCGGTTGGATTGTTCAGAGCGGACAGCCGGATTTGTCTTCCGGAACGGAGATTAGCTGGCCAAGAGTACTGATGATTCTGTCGTAGGGATAGCCTGAAACTCTTGGGCGGTAGTCATACCGCTGGTAACACCGGTAAAAGAAACTCCGGCAGCGGCGGCTGTTCCTGCATCCACTGTACTGTCACCGATGTATAATACTTCTTCGGGGCATGCTTCAATCGGTCGATGGCAAGTAGCAAACCTTCAGGATCGGGTTTATGATGTGTCACATCTTCACCTCCGATAATGATGTCAAACCAATCATCCGGCATGTGATTTCTCAGGAAACTCAGTATCCGGAATCGGTATTTGGTTGAAATGATTCCGATACGGATTCCCTGTTTTTTCAGGTGTGTAAGCGTGGGGAGAGTATCCGGGAAAAGAATGGTATTTGCATTCATGTATATATCTGCCTCTTTGGAATACTCTTGTCTGAATGATTCCAGTTGGTCGGCGTCAGTAATTCCCGTAAGGATGCTGAACGATTCTTCAAGCGTTTTCCCAATGGTGCGTTTGATCATATCATCAGTGATACCGGTGTAGCCATGTCTCTCGAGTACGCTTCTGAAGCAGGTTACGATGCCACGCGAAGAGTCTGCCAGTGTATAGTCAAAGTCGAATAAATAAACAGTGTATTTCATTTGCGGAATTTTCGGCAAAGATAGTGAATTTTTTATTTCAATAAAGGTTATTTGCGTACTCTGCCTCCCGATATCCAGTGAGTCCGGTAATAGGGTTCATTGAGACTGCTGACAATGACTCCCTGGCTGGTGCTGGCATGAACAAACTTTCCGTCTTTGAGATAGATGCCCACGTGTGCCACTTTTCTGCGCGATTTCCGGCTACTGAAAAATACCAGATCACCTTCCGAAGATTTCGCCGGGCAACTTTACTGCTCTCTTTCTTCTGACCGTCTGTGCTTCGTTGCAGTTTGATATGATATACCTTTTTATAAATCTGGCAGGTCATTCCCGAGCAGTCTGTGCCACGTTTGGTCTCTCCGCCTCCCCGGTAGGGGGTACCTATCCATTCGGCTGCTTCCAGGTAGAGTTTATGGTTATCCTCCATTCCGATGTCTACGCCCAAGCGTACAGAAGCACGGGCCAATTTCTTATAGTCTAGTTTGGGAGCAGAGGTGCGGCAGCCACTCAGGCCGATAACTAGGACGGTGAAAAGTAACAGATTAAAAAGGTGTTTCTTCATACATTCATTCTTCTTCTACATTAAAATAATCTTCCAGTTCTTTTTCTGCCGAATTGTTTTCGTTTACAAGGTCACGGATAATGACTCCATGCTCAAGCACGACAATACGAGGACAGACATCCACCGTATGGTTCAGGTTATGGCTCGAAATAATGACCGTGGCATTATGTTCCTCATTATACTTTTTCAGCAGATGTTTAATGACGGATTGTGAACTTGGGTCCAGAAAATTAAACGGTTCGTCCAGAATGATCAGTTTCGGATAATGTAGCATGGCCGACACGATACCGATCTTCTGCTTATTGCCCGCCGAGAAGTTACGGATAAACTTCTTTTGTCCCAATACTTCCCCGTTCATAAAACGTTCGAAGGGGATCAGGCGTTCATCCACTTCTTCTTTTTTGAGTCCGTACATTTTACCGATAAAATAGAAATATTCTTCCGGAGTCAGGTAACTGATCAGGAATCCGTCATCGATAAATGCACCGGTAAAACTTTTCCAGTCTTCGCTTTGGCTCACATGAATGTCGTTGATAATGATTTCACCGGTATCAGCTTTCAGCAGGTCCAGCATTAAACGGAACAAAGTTGTTTTTCCGGCTCCATTGTTACCCACCAGGCCGACCATCTCTCCCTGATTGATTGTATAATTCTCGATATCGACGGCTGTTTGGGTGCCGAAGTTTTTCCGGAGGTTATGTATGGTAATCATATTCTTTTTCTATAAAATAAATGTTGAATCGTTATTTACTATCTCTGAATCCTTCCATGTTTTCGTAACGGCGTTGCATGAAACGGACATATACATTGTTTATCCACATAGGAGAGGTCAAGGTGAAGCCTAATCCGATGATTAATATGACAATGTAGGCCCATGTTTGTCCCAGCAGCATGGGGAGCGTGCCATAGAGTGTGTTGGTACGATGAAAAGTCCGAAACTGATTAACATCTGCATTCCGGTATTCATACTTTGTTTGCCTGTGATGCTTTCATTGATTGGTACGGTTTTATGGTTGTATACCGCCAGTTGGAACAAGATGCAATAGACAGGACCTGTTGTCAGAAAGATTAGTGCGACAGCACCCAGCAGGCTGGCTTTTCCCATCACAAAAGCCGGTATTAGCAGGATCAGCGGAATGATTTCCGCCAAGCTATAGATATAATATTTGGCTGTCAACAGGCTTTTGATGGATTCTTTGCGAGTCATCAGTCCGTCGATATAGTTTCCTTCAAATCCCATAAGTTGTATCAGAATCACCATACCGAATCCAAGGAAGGAGTATACCTGGACAAAACTCTTCATGTGGTCATATGTACTGCTGAAACTCAGTATGATGGAGAAGATGATTACGAGCATTGCTACCGACCGGAGTGAGGCCTTACAGCGTTTGTTGCGTAGAAGCATCTTCAATTCCAGACGCATATATTCGCCTACCTCTCCGAAGCGTTCCAGGAAACGGTATTCGGATACGGTTTTTACTTTTGTGTCTTCTACTTTATTGATTTCGTTGTATATTAAACCGGTCATCACTTTACGGTTGATACACCATACCAGAACAGTGGCTGCCAATGTACCCAGGTAAGCAAGTAGATTTCCTTCGATATAACCTTCTCCCAGGTTCATGAAAAAGTTACTTATAAATCCCGTTTTGGGAATAAAAATAGCGATGGCGATTCCACTGTAGACAACGATGGGAAGTACCACCCACCAAATATGCTCGTTAATCAGCGTACGGCAAAGCAGATACCAATATCCGTTGAAAACCATCAGTAACCAAATGCCGATGCTGTAAGTGAGAACTCCTGATATTCCATAAAAAGGAAAGACTGTGAGTGCTGCGAACGGCACGAACAGGAACAGCCAGATAAGATTGAAAGAACTGAGCCCGTGGCGGAGAAGCAGAAAGTCGAGTATACGGCTTCGTTTTACCGGAAGTAGCAGATAAGGTTTTACTTCTTGTGTAGGAGTTTTTTGGAATGGGAAACGTATTACAAAGTCCAGGGCAAGCGCAAATATCAGTCCACTATTCAAAATATGATAGGCTTCCATATTGGGAACTTCTGTGCTGATGGCTTTTGCCAGACCGATGCCAATAAATATAAAGTAAGCACCCCAGAAAATAAAGGACGCATACATGATGTATTTGCCTTATTTTATTCTTTTCGTACATCGGATGTCGTTTGGCTGCAAGTTTGCCGTGCAGGCGTAGTTCATTGAATAGCATAGTACCGTTTTATTTAAGTTTCGACAAAAAAGAGCACGCAGATAATACAACTTCTTATCTGTTTGGGTTGCATCATCTGCGTGCTGCAAGGTCTTATTATTTCTTTTCCGGGCTGACCATTGTCACTTCCACTTCATTTTTCTGTTTGAAGAGGTCGTCAGCGAATTTCCGGATGTCATTCACCGTAATGCTATTGACTATCTTTTCATAATCATTCATGCGGTTCATGCCGGTATATAAGTATTCGTCGATACTTCCCAGCCAGTAGCTGTTTTCTTTCAGGTCTTCGGTATGCTTTTTCAGCATATATTCTTTCACTTTGTTCAAGTTGGCTTCCGACGGGCCTGTTTTCGTTATGTTATCGATTTCTCCGAAAATGATCTTCATCAGCTTCTCTTTCTTTTCGGGAGCCGTATCGAAGATGATTTGCAGGATTGCTTTTTCTTTTGGATATTTTTGTAGCGTTCCGCCTACATATACACCATATGTACCTCCTTCGTCTTCACGTACTTTTTCTGTGTAGACCAAATCCAGAATCTGGCTTGTCATGCTAAGCAAGAGGTTGTTTCTCAGGTCATATTTGCAATCTCCGTTGTAGAAAGCGAAAACGGAAGCTTTCGGTGTCTCTTGCTGCTTGGTAAACTCGTTCTTGTAAATGCCTTGACGCATTTCAATTTTGTTATCTTTGAAAGTTTCTTTGCGGTTAACGGCGGGGAGCGCACCCAGATATTCGGCAATTACCGGTTTCATCTTCTCTACATCTACGTTACCGACAAAGATAAATGTGAAGTCACTTGCATCTTTGAAGCGATCCTGATACATAGACAGAATCTTGTCGTAATCCATTTGATCCACCATGTCGGCTTTTATGCGTATGATTCTCGGGTGTTTCATATAGATGCCGGCTTGGATAGAGTCGCTGAAGGCCACATTCGGATTCAATTCCTGATTCTTTAATGCGGCTTTATTACGATTTTTATATGAGGCAAATGCATCATCGTCTCTACGCGGTGCTGTAAATGTAAGGTAAGTGAGTTGCATCATCGTTTCGAAATCTTTGGGTGAACAACTTCCTGAAACGCTTTCGGTCTTGTTTGCGATATCGTAACTAACCGATGCTTTCTTTCCGGCGAGCACTTTTTCAAGGTTTACAGCACTGAAGTTACCCAAACCACCGACTCCGACTGCATCCAGACCATTTATATTGATGATTTCCGAATCCGGGAATACGGAACTACCTCCCAGGCTGACACCTTTCATCCGGATTTCATCTGCCTTGAAATCAGTTTTCTTTATAATCACTTTTACTCCGTTAGAAAGGGTCAAAGTAGTTGCTCCAAAGATGTCGTCTTTTGATTCCGAAACAATCTTACCACCTTTCGGCGCTTCAGCCATCAAGGGTTCGTCTGATACTTTATCTACGTAGGCAGTCAGCTTTTCGGTTTTTGCATCCTTCAGCAGTTTTGCGATAGCGGCTTCGGATGGTAGTTTCAGATCCTCTTTTTCGGGTGCGAAAAGGGCCAGCGCCTGATTGTCGTCTGTAATCAGTCCTTTCATCAATTGGTTGATTGCTGCCACCGGAATATTGGGGGCGATCTGGTTGATGATTGTATATTCGTTCTCTATGCCCGGTATAGGTTCGTTATCAAGAAAGTGGCGGACATATTCATTTACATACTTTTCGTTCTTCTGTTTGTCACGTTCATTGTAAGAAGATTCCAACTGACGCAAGTATTCGGCACGGGCACGATTGTATTCTGTTTCGGTGAAGCCGAATTGGCGGGCACGTTCTAATTCGCGGAGCATGGCGGCGATACCATTTTCGATGCTGTCCTCTTTGCAAACCACGATCCCCAGAAATGCATCTTTGGTTTTGGCAACAAAGAAGTTGCTATCGTCTGCTCCTGCATAAATATAGGGTGGATTGGCTGTCTGAACCAGTTCGTTCAAACGTGCATTCAGCATAATGCTGATCAGATTCTTGGCGTATTGCTGTATCAGATAGTCCACATTTCCTTTCTGGTTATCGGGAACTGCTTCGTGTTTATTGAAGAGTAGAACTTGGACATGAGGCTGTTCCTTGTCTTTCAAGATACAGATAATCGGTTCTTTATTGTCTGCGACGGGATATAGATACGTTCTGCCGCATTAGGCTGTGCAGGGATGTCGGCAAACATTGTTTTGATTTTAGCTTCTACGGCATCTACATCGATATCACCGACGATGACGATTCCCTGTAAGTCGGGACGATACCATTTTTCGTAATAGTCTCTCAAGGTTTGCGGCTTAAAATTCATCACTACGTCCATGGTGCCGATGGGGAAGCTATGGGCGTATTTGTCACCCGGATACATCATTGGCAGAAGCTTCTCTTGCATACGCATCATGCACTCATGCGTGTACGCCATTCTTCATTGATGACGCCGCGTTCTTTATCAATCTCTTTCGGATCGAGTGTCAGGTCATTGCTCCAGTCGTGTAGAATCAGCAGGCAGGAGTCTACTGCACCGGGAGTTTTGACGGGTACATTGGAGATATTGTAAACCGTTTCATCGATAGCCGTATATGCGTTCAGGTTTTCACCGAATTTAACGCCGATACGCTCCAGATATTGCTTCAAGGCATCACCGGGGAAGTGAGTTGTCCCATTAAAACACATGTGTTCCAGGAAGTGTGCCAATCCGCGTTGATTTTCTTCTTCTTGAATAGAACCCACTTTCTGGGCAATGTAGAAGTCAGCCCGGTTGGCAGGCAGATTGTTCTTACGGATGTAGTAGGTCAGACCATTGTCCAACTTTCCAATACGTACGTTCTTGTCGATAGGGATGGGCGGCATTTGCTGTGCAAAGGCCTGTTGGAAGTTGCAGCATAAGATGACTGCAACCAAAGTAAACCACGGAATAAATGTTTCATTGCTATACTGTTTTAAGTTCCACTCACCGCAGGAGTTTCAGAGCGCATAGATCCTATTTATGTATTGAGAATCCGGACTTCCAGCATCTCCTGAGATGAATTACCTTCTTACTGTTTTTTCTATCAGTCGCATTACCGGGAAGTAAATCACATAATTGCTTCTCTAATTTTCACCAGTTTAGTCAATAAGCCTTCCAACCGGTCAAGTTTCAACATATTGGCACCGTCGCTTTTGGCTACTGCCGGATTTTCGTGTGTCTCAATAAAGAGACCGTCGGCTCCTACGGCAATGCCGGCTTTGGCTACCGTTTCGATCAATTGCGGCATACCGCCTGTTACACCGTTCGTCTGGTTGGGTTGCTGTAATGAATGAGTTACATCCAGGATGACCGGATAACCGAAAGATTGCATTTCCGGTATGCCCCGGTAGTCGATGACCAGGTCCTGATAACCGAAAGTTGTTCCACGTTCAGTCAGCATAACGTTCTTGTTGCCGGCCTCTATCACCTTGTCTGCTGCAAACTGCATGGCAAGCGGAGAGAGGAACTGTCCTTTTTTGATATTAATCGTTTTTCCGGTTTGAGCAGCAGCGACCAGTAAGTCCGTTTGCCGGCAGAGGAAAGCGGGTATCTGCAGGATGTCTACATAATCGGCTGCCATGGCTGCTTCATCGGCTGCGTGAATATCGGTTACGGTAGGCACTCCGAAGGTATTGTGTACTTTCTCGAGAACTTTCAACGCTTTTTCATCACCAATTCCCATGAATGAATCCAAGCGAGAACGGTTGGCTTTACGGTATGAACCTTTAAATACATAGGGAATACCCAGTTTATCGGTGATATTTACTATTTTTTCTGCAATTCGCATAGCCATCTCTTCGCCTTCGATGACGCAAGGACCGGCTAACAGGAAAAAATTTCCTGTTTTATTGTTCTTCAGTTGTTCTATCATAACATTTATGTTTTATCAATTGGGTATAATCAATGTGGTTGCTTCCGGGATAATTCCTATTTCAATCGGGAAATGGCGTGGCAACAAGCGTCCGTCAAGGTCGACGGCGGCATTCTGGGCACGCAATACTTTTACTTTTCGGGTACGGTAGGATTTCACCACTTTGTGGTTCAATATGCGTCCTTGAATAAGCATCCACAGTCCGGACAAGATTTGCAGGAACTCGGACGGTAGATGACCGATACATCCAGCCAGCATTATAGGGTACGGCACTTGGGGTTTGTCCGTATCCGGTGGCACTTCCCACACAGACTGTCATAATCCGTCCGCGGATGTGTTCGTCGTTAATTTTGAGATGTGAACGATAAAGCTTGCGTTCGAATATCAGCAGGAAGAGAGCTGCCAGATAGGAGAGGAACTTTACTCCCCAGAAACGTTTGGTCTGGTCCGTGATTTTTACGATACGCGCACCTAATCCTATATTGACTGCATTGAGGAAGTAACGTCGTTGGTGTTTTTCGCCATCGTAAAAGTTGCAGTAACCCACGTCTATTTTCTTTTGGCGGTTATTGATAATCCAGTCTACTGCCTGTTTGTATTCCAGATTCAATTCCCAGTATCTGGCAAAGTCGTTTCCTATTCCGTTGGGGATGATACCGATGGCTATCTCTTCTTTTTTTTCTGCGTTCGAACTCATAATGCCGTTAATGGCATCATTCAATGCACCGTCTCCGCCCACTACTACGATGGTGCGATAACCGTTGTTGGCCAGAATGCCGGCGAGTCGTTCTACCGATCCGAAACCCTCGGACTGCACATAGTCGTATGACACTCCCTTAGAGTCCATGTACTCTTTTATTTCTTTCCACCGTTTCTGCACCTTTCGTGTGCCTGCTTTGGGATTGTAGATTACACCCCATTTTCCAGGTTCTACGCTCATGGATATTATATTTATTATTTCGTACTTTTATTTCTAATTTCTCTGTATGGTGACCGATCTTTTTGTTAAACGACCGATCATTCATATATTAACAACAGACTTGCACTGGCTTAACCGGTTATCATAGGCTATTTATTACCTTTCTCTTTATCCATTAACTCGCCCTGCGCTTGAGGCTCATCTGCCTCCGTTCCCGGACTGATGGGCTTGGGTAGCCGGGCGCATGGACCACACTTGCGGGACGAACTGATAAATGAAACAAAAACGGTTAAGAGCTTCGCCAAAGTTACTAAAACTCTTTGAGTTTCTGCTTTACAAAGTTAATCTTTTCCTCCATTGGGAGTGAAGCATCTACCCAATGAATGGTGAAACCTCTTCGTTCCATTCCCCGAAACCAGGTCATTTGCCGTTTGGCAAACTGGTGGATGGCAGTTTCCAGACCGGTAAACATTTCATCGTATGTCATTTTGCCAATGGCGTACAAAGTCAGGTATTTGTATTCCAATCCATAATAAATCAGATCATCCGGCTGAATTCCCTCTGCCAGGAGACGACGTACCTCTTCAACCATCCCGTCGTCCAGTCTTTGTTTAAGGCGGCGGGTGATTTTCTCCCGTCGCAATTCACGGTCGATGTCCACTCCGATAATCAGGCTGTTCAGTTGTGGGAACTCCCGTTCTTCTATTGGTGTCTTTGCATAATACTCTTCTATTTCGATAGCACGGATTGCCCGTTTGACGGTATCCACGTCTGTCGAATTGTGAAGTGTCTTATAACTGCTTAAAATAGCAGTCAGTTCTTCCAATGATTTTTCGGCCAGGCGTACACGCAACTCTTGGTTTTCGGGAACTGGAATCAGGCGATAGCCTTTTAGTACCGACTCCAGATACAAGCCTGTCCCTCCACATAGAACGGGGAGACATCCTTTTTGTTTAATAGTCTCGTAAGCTGTCAGGAAATCACGTTGATACTCAAATACATTGTATTTATAGCCCGGATCAGCAATATCTATCAGGTGGTAAGGGATTTGTCGGCCGTTAATAGTGTAGTCTTCCAGGTCTTTGCCTGTACCAAGATCCATTCCCCGATAGATTTGGCGTGAATCGGCACTGATGATTTCAGTATTTAACTCTGCGGCCAATGCGGCAGCAAAAGGGGTTTTACCCGAAGCGGTAGGGCCAAGAATGGCAATCAGATCATAGTCCGGCATGGTCATATCTTTATTAATAACGTTACAAAGATATGAAAAAGGAAGTGAAAAGCAGGTGTTAAACTCTTAAATGGTGTTATAAAACATACTTTTTTTCTTGTATTATTTGCAGATAACCAAAGAGTACGTATCTTTGCAATGTGTTTTTCATAGTATTAGATTTAAGGTTAACAAAGGTTGGAGCAAGGCGTTGCTCCTTTTTTTATGCCCTAATCTCTCCTATGCTTTGTGTATCCATATTGACAACATCTTCT